>ULRB01039660.1_pt1 | contig 21391 bp, 19 predicted proteins | sample 1955051 | NCBI WGS metagenome assembly ULRB01 (sample SAMEA4835671, study PRJEB28245) | human gut metagenome | biome: gut microbiome; material: fecal sample | place: Denmark | collected 2008 | reverse complement strand
CTTATCTTTGCGTCCATTAAACGAACGTTTAAAAAACGCTTCCAAGTCAAAGTCATTTCCATTTATATATCAACACATTAACCCATCATAAAGATAAAACCCAGTTTTTTATCTCCATCCTTACTCCACAAAAACAAAAAACTTGATATACCTTTGCATTTATTTTACAAACTACAGTAATTTTAATTATTAACCCAAAAACATTAGAAAAATGAAGGCAAAAGAGACACTCCAAAGTAAGGAAAAAAAACAAAAAGAGACCCCCTAGAAACGAATGTAAAGCACGGCATATCAGCTCCGAAAGCGGGAGTAGGACGTCCCTCAAGTGGGGAGGTTATAGGAATACTGCCACAATATAGGAAAGAAGTCATTAAAGACATCATCCTATGGAAAGAATCAAGATACTTTATAGAAGAAAAGCCGACAAGCAACAAGGCATTGGCACAATGGGCATACTCACATTTCGACTTCAGAACGCCAGACTATAAAAGACTGTCAGAAAACACTATAATACAAGAGTTCGGTGAAGTGTGGCGGGAAATGAAGGTAGCAGGAGAGATATAGGGAATAAAACAAAAAAGGGCAGAAACCACAAAACTTATTGACAATAATTAAATATAAACAACTTAAGGAATAAACCACTTATCTTTGCCGCCACTTTGGTAAGGATGAAGCCACACCGCCTGCAGATGCCGCTTTCTCAATGAATGCGGCATCTTTTTTATATACAAGCGTACCTCCTGCCAAACTAATACAATTATTAATTTTAAAAACAACAAGATGAGAAAGTTGACAAAGCACGCCCCACTTCACGAGGCACTGAGAAACCTATGGAAAATACGTATCATGCTGGAAAAGAGCTACACGGAAACATGCGCCACATGGATGGCCCAACGGATAGAAAGCCTGATAGACCACATGCAATACGGACATGCACTCATAGCCTACCACAAGCAGGACGGGACATTCAGGCTGGCGAAAGCCACCCTACTGCCCTACAAGGCAGACTTCAGAAGAGATTATGACATCACAAGAGTGACAAGCACCATAGCCTTCTGGGACGTGGAACTGCAGGCATGGAGAACTTTCCAGCTGGAAAACTTCCTCGAATGGAGCCCCATATGCTAACCATTAACCATTAATCACTAATCATTAAACACTAAAAACAATGGCCATGATGTACGGGGGAATGCTATACTTCCCCCTCAAAGTAAATCTATTCGAAGAGATAGCAGTGGAACTGGTGGAAGCCAGGTTCGGACTGAAAGGAACGGCGGCGGTAATGAAACTGCTGTGCAAGATACACAAGGAAAACGGATATTACCTGAAATGGAACGCGGAGCAATGCACACTGTTCACCAACAAGGCAGGAAGGGACATCAATGAACAGGAGATGCAGGGAGTCGTGGACATCCTGGTGGAGAAAGTCTTTTTCGACCCCAAAACCTATAGGGAACAAGGGGTGCTGACCTCTACCGAAATACAGAAGGTATGGCTGGAAGCCACCAAACGGAGGAAAAGAGACCTCACCACCTTGCCCTATCTGCTGGTAGAGACGGAAGAGGACAAGCCGGACAAGGACAAGACTTGTACGCAAAAACGGGAAAATTGCACGCAGGATGCAGACATTTTCCCCGAAAATGCATGCAATTCCAAACAAAGCAAAGAAAGCAAAGTAAAAGAAAGCAAAGCAAAAGAAAGTAGAGCACTTCCCCCTCTTACTCCCCCCGGGGAAAGCGGAGGAGCGCAGGGAAATCCTGATTTAGACATTCCCGGATATGCCTACAACAGGAATACGCACAACCTGGAATGCCTCATGCTGAATCTGGAAAAGCTCTACATCACCGACCGGGAGGAAATCAGGAAGATTCTGAAGTTATCGGACTACGGCAGGCTGGGAAACTACGTCTGGAAAATATTCAATGGGACGAACTGGAACAAGGTGAACAGCAAAGGAGGGTACATCATCTCGGTACTGGCAAGGGAGAAGCGGAGTACGGGAAGCTGATTCCACAGGGCACAAGCTATCAATAACATGTCATGCAGGAAATCAACAACGTGTGATACAAAAAACAAATATCGTGTCGGCAGGATATTAACTCCTTGCCGACACGATATTCATTCCTTCTTCGTCCTTAAAATTGTGACTTATAATTATGCTGACATTCAGCGCAAAACCTCTGCAATTCAATAAAAAATGGCTGGAACACAGCAAACAGTTCCTCATCGTGCTCTTCAAGGTATCGAATTGCCTTATCTACGGATATATCAATATGATGATATTCCACCATGATGTTCAAAGATTCTCTTATTCCGTTCAGAGTGGCGTATTTCCGCAAACGGTCGGTCAGGATAAAATGCCAGATGAAACGTTTGAACCGTACCGGAAGATAGCGGTAATTGATAAGGAGGGAAAGATAAAAATTCCGGGTATACTTCCTCAAGGAGCCCCCGGAGAACAACTCGAAACGGGAAGCCAGCAAATAATCGAAATAAATATCCAACAATACCCCCGAATAGCGTCCGAATTCTGGTTGAAGCCTATGCACCACCTCGCAGACAGCCGGATGATGGTCGGTATAGTCGTCAATAGCGCGGTGAAGCTGAATACCCTTGGCTATATCCGGCGGATAATTCTTATAGGAGCTTCCCTTTACGGCATCGCCTACAAAATTACCCAACTGTACTTTTCTGTTCGGACCGGAAAGGAATATATGTGCCAGATAGTTCATGACAAAAGACTTACCAGCTCCTTACAAAGACGCTCCTTCACCTCTTCCATCGGCACTTCATGTCCCAGCTCTTTCTGCAAAGAAGTGACCCCCTTGTCGATGAATCCGCAGGGATTGATATAGCTGAAATAACGTAAATCGGTATTCACATTCAGTGCCAGCCCATGCATGGTAACAAAATGGCTGCTGCGCACGCCGATGGCACAAATCTTACGGGCACGGGGAGTATCGCCCTCCAACCATACACCCGTTGCCTTCTCCAGGCGTCCGGCCGCGATGCCAAACGAAGCACAAACACGGATTACCGCCTCTTCCAACAGATGCACATACTCCTTCAACCCCAAAGAAAAGTCCTCGAGGTTCAGAATAGGATAGCAGACCAACTGTCCCGGACCATGATACGTAATGTCTCCGCCACGGTCAATATGATAGAGCGTAGCCCCTATCCTGCGCAGTTGTTCTTCTCCCAGCAGCATATTCCCTTCTTTCCCGCTACGCCCCAATGTATAGACATGGGGATGCTCGCAGAGCACAATATGATTGACATAGCACTCTCCTGCCTGCTTGGCATGTACAAGTGCGTCAAACCATTCCGTCTGCCGGCTCCATGCCCCGGCATAAGGAATCATGTCCCAATCTGATATTTCCAGTTTCATGCAAGCAAATATAGCACTTTTTTGAATTCTAAAAAGAACATTTCATTTTAAAAACAGAATGTCTTCCGTTACTTTTTCCCGGAAAAGAATTACCTTTGTGCGAACTCTAAACGACAAAGCGTATGGAATTTCCTCAAGTCGACCTGCCAGTAGACATGATTGCATGGACTGAAGTAACGGAAGACATTCTAAACATATACAAACAGTCGTGCCGCCTGAAAGCATGCATCTTTGCACTTTGTATAGAAGGTTCCATCACGGTATCCATCAATCTGATGGATACGGAAATCAAGCAAGGGGATTTCATTACCCTGCTTCCCGGAACTATCATACAGTTTTACGAACAAAAGGAAAAAGTGTGCCTGGGATTCGTGGGGTTTTCTTCCCATTGCCTCAATGGAGTCAACCTTATCCAGTCTACATTAAGCTCCTTCTCCAACATACTGGAGTATCCGGTACTGGCTATCAACCCTACCGTCGCCTCCTATTTCAAGGACTATTTTGCCTTATGGGCACGCATCACGACCGGTCCCTATCCTCCTGACACCAAAATGGCACAGAGCACTCTGAGCATGCTCCTCAGCGGCATAGACAGAATGTATTGCCACCGTCCGCAGATGCAAAAAGGGAACAAGAGCCGGAAAGAGGAAATATGCCGCGAACTGGTGCAGCTCGTCATCGAAAACTATACCCGCGAACGCCGCGCGCAATTCTATGCCGACAAACTGGGCATCTCCCTGCAACACCTCAGCACCACCGTGAGGCAAGTGACCGGCAGAAATGTATTGGACATCATCGCCCACGTCGTCATCGTAGACGTGAAAGCCAAGCTGAAATCAACCAACATGACCATTCAGGAGATTGCCTATTCCTTGAACTTCCCCAGTGCTTCTTTCTTTGGAAAATACTTCAAGAGGCACATGGGCATGAGTCCGCTGGAGTATAGGAACAGCTGAGAATACAGCCGTCAGAACCTGGAACTCAGACGAAGGCTGCTCAAAGCCACGGATACACAGGAAAGAGCCATGGCAGCACCTGCCAGCGCAGGACTCAGCAGGATGTCATAGACGGGATAGAGTACTCCGGCCGCGACAAAGATACCCACTGTATTATAGATGAAAGCCCAGAACAGATTCCGGTACATGAGGCTCACAGTCTGGCGAGACAACCGGAAAACTTTGGGCAACAGCAGCAGGTCTGAAGTCCTGAGAGTAATCATGGCGGTGTCCATCAACGTATCGGTCCCCTTTCCCATGGCAATGCTTACATCAGCACAACTCAAGGCTCGCGCATCGTTCACGCCGTCACCTACCATGGCGACCGTTTTACCCTGAAGCTGCAGCTTATGGATGAAATCCTCTTTGTCGTCGGGCATGGCATCGGCCACAAAACGCATGATACCCAAACTGCCGGCCACGGAAGAAGCAGTACGCTCACCGTCTCCCGTAAGCATACATATCTCGATGTCCTGGGTACGCAGTTCCCGGATAGCTTCCATAGAAGTCACCCGCAACTGGTCCTTGATGGCAATAACGGCAAGTAAATCGTTCTCACGCCCAAAGTAGACAATACTGTTTCCGTCCGATTCATATTGTGTCAGCATATCGGCCAAGATATCCGACAAATTGGCTTGATAATCTTTCAGCAGTTTATGGCTTCCTACCCAATATTCCGCACCTTGATAGGCCACTCTGACACCTTTTCCGGTAATGTTTTCAAAACCGTCCAGGTGGGCAGGGATAACCTGCTCCTCCCCTTCCAGGGCCGTAACGATTGCTTCTGCCAGAGGATGGCCCGAAGTAGACTCGGCAGCAAGCAGTACATCTTTATAATGCTCCTCCTGCCCTTGCGCCCACAGCCAGCCTATTACCGTAGGATGTCCTTCTGTCAAGGTCCCGGTCTTGTCGAATACCACCACATCCACATTGCGCATCTGCTCTAAAGCGGAAGTGTCCCTGATTAGGATATGATTGCGGGCAGCTTTATTGAGGCCCGCCGCCAAAGCTACTGGAGTGGCCAGCCCTACCACACACGGACAAGCCACCACCAATACGGACAAAGCGGCAAACAGACCGTGTGACACTACATCTATGCCTCCGAAGAACACCCATATAAAAAAGGTCAGCAGGGAAATGATGAGAATGACCGGGACAAAAAGCTCGGCAACACGGTCGTCAATGCGTTGCTTCTCCGGCAGTACGCGGGCTGCGTTATGCTGCCAGCCTCCCAACCGGCGGATAGCCGCCGACACAGTTCTCCGGGCACGTTCCTCCATAAACTCGCCAGTCAGGGAAAAAGCGATGATGACGGCGGCAACCCCATAATAGACATGCGGTTCCAGCCCGATGCCCAGCCAATAATCCGGGAAGAAAGTGTTGAACACACTGAACAGAAAAGCCACAGAGGTGGTAAGCGCCACCAGACGGTCTATATTGTTGCGGCCCGACCGGGTTCCCTTCCAGGCACCGGCATAAAAAGGAGCGCCGAAAAACAGCAGTACCGGAATTGCCAGTACCATCTGTATTTCACGGGTATAGGGTACATGCACAAAGACTGTAGAAAACAGTATCAGTACGATGGCAAAAAGCCATGCACCGACGACGCGCAATCCCGTGCTGTGCATATCCGGCACGGGATGTGCCTTAGTAATTATATTGCTCATTCGATTTATTTTTTAGATGGTTGTTGTTCCGCTTTAATAAAGCAACAACCGGAATGAGCAGTTTGTTCAATTACTTCTTATCGTCCTGCTTGGTTTCCTTGACAAACTCCGCTTCATAATGGAACTTTTGGAAACCTTTTTTCAACTTTTCCACATTGGTCTTGTCGGCATCATACGTGATGGTTACCGTCTTTGTCTTCAGGTCTGTGTTGAAGTCCTTCAGTCCCTTCTCAAAACGGATGTTATTGTTTATCTTCCTTACACAGTTCTCACACTTCATCTGTGCCACCTTGAACACGGCTGTACGGATGTCTTTTGCCATTGCGGCAGATGCACAGAAGAGTACAACTGCCAAAGTCATTAAAAATCTTCTTGTTTTCATTGTTTCGCTATTGATTTAATAAATAATATTATATTCTCGGCAAGTTAAAACGGACACCTACATAGGCTTTTGCTCCATGCATGGGTCCCCAAACCATCGTAGCATCAAAGTTGCTTCCCCAGGGGTTGGAAGCGTCGATGATGGGGTTCTTCTGCTTGAAGTTCGTCAGATTCTCGCCACCGACGTATATAGACCAGCGGCGAAAATAACGTGTCACCTGGGCACTCAACTGCTCGAAGCCGCCATAACGCCTTTCCCACGACCAGCCGCCATTTTCCAGTTCATACGGAGCCGGCATGCGCCCGCCACCGTTCAGTTGCAAAGTTACATCAAATTGCCACAACCCCAAAGGTGTCTGATAGGAAGCCGTCAGCAAACCTTTATATTTGCTGGTAAGGGGTTTCTCCATCAGCTCTCCGTTGTAATTCGTCTTGGCATCCGTCCAACGGTAAGCCGCGGTAAAGGTGAAACCCGGGAAGAACGGATAGCTTGCCTCCACCTGCACTACCTGCGAATAGGAACGGCCGTGAAGGTTGTAAAACAGAACGGCATGCGGGTCCGTATCCATGTCTACCACCACCTGCTTGCTGAAATCCGTGTAATAGTATTCCGCATTCAGGTTCAAGGTTTTGCCGAACAAGGGAATATAGGCGGAAGTGCTTGCGCCATAGTTCCAGGCCTCATCCTGGTCAAGACGTTTGGCGATGTCTATCCGGCGGCTGCTTGCCAGCAGGTAGTTATTCTCGGCCAGCACATGGTTCGTGCGGTATCCTTTTCCTACCGAAAGACGGAAATGTACATACTCGTTGGGATTGTACTTCACATGGAAACGCGGGGTGACGAAATAGCCGTACTCGCTGCTATGGTCGCCGCGGATACCGCCCATCAGCACCAGTTTATCGTCCCAGTTGTAGGTGTACTGCACGTAGGCGCCGGGGACGGCTTCTTTGGTGAATTTCTTCGTCAAAGGCTGTGCGGCGTCATTGTCCAGGCGATAGTGCTGGTCGTAGGAGTCATAGTTGAAGCTCAGTCCGGCAGAAAGGCTTTGACGCTTGGTCAGTTCCGTCTCGAACAGCAAGGAGGCATAAGCGTTGTGCTGGTCCACATCGTAGATTTTCCGTCCGTACAAGGCATCCTGCTTGTGCAGGGAGCCGGAAAGGATCAATGCCAGGTTGGTGTTCTTCTCCTTATTGAATATATAGGCGTTCTTGGTGAAGGCTTCGTAGCGGTCGGTACCTATACTTATCTTATAAGGGTCTGCCAGGGACGTTTTGCCATGGCTGACTTGCCCGCTGTTGCGGTCTTCTGTAAGCACTTTGATGCCTGCCTGGAAGACGTAGCGGTCGCCCATGTATGCCCAGCGGTTCCAGAGGTTGTACTGCTCCACACGGGGGATGTCGGCAAAGCCGTCGTCGTTACTGTCGTGAGCTTTGGTCTCATTCTCGTAATGCGCCAGCAAAGAGGTGCTCCAGCGTTTGGAGAGTTTCACCGTGGCATCGGCATTGGCTTCATAACGGTTAGTACTGCTGGCAAAGAGATTGGCGGAGAACCAGTCGGCTTCGGGCAACTGGGGTTTCTTGAATTCCACATTGATTTGTCCCGTGATGGCCTCATAGCCGTTCTTCACGGATGAACTGCCCTTGCTCACCTGAATACTCTGCATCCATGGCCCGGGTACATAACCCAGTCCGTAGGGGGCGGCAGAGCCGCGGTAGTTGGGGATATTCTCCGTCATCATTTGCACATACGTACCGGACAAGCCGAGAAGCTTGATTTGCTTAGCACCGGTGGCGGCGTCAGAGTAAGTGACGTCCACCGAGGGATTAGTCACAAAACTCTCTCCCAAATTACAGCAAGCGGCACGGCTCAACTCGGCGCTGCTTATCATATCTTCGTTCATCACACTGTTACGCAGCTTCATGGTGCCCAACTTACGGCTGACCACATTCACCTCGCTCAGTTCCACCCCTTCGCGCAAGACAATGTCGAGCGTCTCATTGCGGTTACTGACGTGTATCGTATCGTTCTCAAAACCGATAAAGCTGACTACAAGCATATGCTTGTCATTGGGTTTGGACAAGGAGAAAGTACCGTCCACCGAAGTGGTGGTGCCTTGAGTAGTTCCCTGCCAGAAGAGGTTGGCACCCGCAATCGGGTCGCCCAAATTATCCTTTACCGTTCCCTTTACCTGCGCCTGCAAGGCGGTGAAAGAGAACAGAAGAATGGCTATCAAACTATATTTCATTTCTGTTTTATACTTAAAGAAGTGATTAAAAAACAAACAGTTCCCTCCGGGCAATCCAGGTCATTGCCCCGTATAAAACAACACTAAATGAGAAGCGTGGAATAGAGCGCCAGATAATGACGCGAGCCGACGACATATGGCGGTGCTCCTGAAACAACTCTCGGAGTACCTGCGGCAAGGAGTGATCAAACAGCGGCAGTTGCTCGCAAAACAGTATAAGGAATGGCACGAACGAAACAGACTCGTGTGCATGCTTCACGAAATCCACCTTGTAGTAGACGGCTGTACAGCCGGTATCCTTGCATGTTTTTTGTGAACCACGATGTGCATGATGGCATTTGGAACAGCCGGAGGTGCAGCAACTTTGTGTCGTCTCGCATACGGCACAGCAATACTGAACTACAGAAATCCCCACTCCGCTTATAATGATAAGGGAGGAAAAGAGTACAGCCAGTATGTAACGGAGTTCCTTCATAAGCGCTGCAAAGATAGAAAGTTTTAACCGTTTGCCGGAATTAATTTTTCCTTTTTTATGTGTGCAGTTCGTTAATAAGTTCTATATTTGTCGATAAAGTTTTTTGATTGATATGTTGATTTATAAACGAAATTCAATATGAAAAAGCAAACTGTCAGCCTACTTGTCCTTCTGCTTGCGGCAAGCGGCTTTTTCTTTTCCTGCGGTAACACCGTGAACAAAAACGCATACGCGTTGGAGTTCGACAGTATACAAGTAAACGAAACCGTACATCTCTTCGGAGACACAGCCAAGCCGGCCTGCAACCTCATCCTCAACTTTGCCTACGCCAGCCAGTCATCCGACGTAAGGCTGAAAGACAGTCTGAACACCTTCTTCCTCTCTGCCTGCTTCGGCGACAAGTACATGGCGATGACACCCGAAGAAGCTGTCAAGAAATATACGGAGAAATATGTCGGCGACTACCGCAATGACCTGGAGCCGATGTACAAGAAAGACGAGGAGGACAAGCAGGACGAGCAGAGCATAGGAGCCTGGTATTCCTATTATAAAGGAATCGAAAGCCATGTGCAGTTGTGCAATACCTTGATGCTGACCTACCGTATAGATTACAACGAATATACCGGCGGCGCACACGGCATCTATATGTCCACCTTCCTCAACCTCGACCTAAAGACCCTAAGCCCCATCCGCCTGGACGACCTCTTTGAAGGCGACTATAAGGAAGCGCTGACCGACTTGCTTTGGAAACAGCTGATGGCAGACAACAACGTCAGCACCCGCCAAGAGCTGGAGGACATGGGTTACGCCACCACCGGCGATCTGGAGCCCATCGAGAATTTCTATCTGGACCCAACGGGAATCACCTTCTATTATAATGTATATGAAATTGCCCCATACGTAATGGGAGCAACCAAAATCACGTTGTCTTATGAGGACATAGCCCATCTGATGAACGGTGAATTCATCACATTGAGCAGTGCTATAAAGGCAGACGGTGAATAGGAACTGTAATCAATTGTCTATCAACATAAAATTCACAATGGATTTAATACTCAAATATTTCCCGGACCTGACGGAAGAACAGAAACGGCAGTTTGCCGCACTCTACGACCTCTATCTGGACTGGAACTCTAAGATTAATGTCATTTCACGCAAAGATATAGAGAACTTGTACGAACACCATGTGCTGCACTCTCTGGGCATAGCCAAGGTAATCAGGTTCAGACCGGGGACACAAATTATGGACCTCGGCACGGGAGGAGGCTTTCCGGGAATCCCGCTTGCCATCCTTTTCCCCGAAGTACAATTCCATCTGGTGGACAGCATCGGAAAGAAAGTACGCGTAGCCTCCGAAATAGCCAACAGCATCGGGCTGAAAAACGTCACCTTCCGCCATGCCCGCGCAGAAGAGGAAAAAGGGAAGTTCGACTTTGTGGTGAGCCGTGCCGTGATGCCACTGACAGACCTACTGAAGATTATCCGCAAGAACATCTCCTCCAAACAGCAGAATGCATTGCCCAACGGACTGATTTGCCTCAAGGGGGGCGAATTGGGAAACGAAACCATGCCCGTCAAGAACAAGACCACGTTGTGGGACTTGAAGGAGTTCTTTGAAGAGGAGTTCTTCGAGACAAAGAAAGTAGTATATGTAGGGGGATAAATCTAAATACATAATATGAAAATAAAGAGATTCGAATTTAATATGTTCCCGGAGAACTGTTATGTGCTTTGGGACGAAACCAATGAAGCGGTCGTCATTGACCCGGGCTGTTTTTATGAGGAAGAAAAGCAGACCTTGAAAAACTTCATCATCAAGAATGGGCTGAATGTGAAACATCTGCTGAATACCCATCTGCATCTGGACCATATCTTCGGCAATCCTTTCATGCTGAAAGAGTTCGGTCTGAAGGCCGAAGCCAACCAGGCCGATGAGTTCTGGATTGACGAAGCGCCGAAACAAAGCCGCATGTTCGGCTTCCAACTGCAGGAAGCCCCCGTGCCCCTGGGCACTTATCTGCACGATGGAGACATCATCACCTTCGGCAATACGAAACTGGAAGCCATCCATGTGCCGGGACACTCGCCGGGCAGCCTGGTGTACTATTGCGCGGCAGACCACTGCATGTTTTCGGGGGATGTGCTGTTTCAAGGCAGCATCGGCCGTGCCGACCTTGCCGGCGGCAACTTCGACGAACTGATAGAGCATATTTGCAGCCGTCTGTTCATCCTGCCCAACGACACGATTGTCTATCCCGGACACGGAGCACCGACTACCATAGGAATAGAAAAAGCGGAGAATCCGTTCTTCCGGTAAATATACAGCAAACTTTTAAATCATTACAGCCATGAAAAACGACCTATTGGCCTACCGCCACATCGGCATCAGCGAAAAAGACGAGGAGAAGATGCTCCAAAAAATAGGAGTGAAAAGCCTGGACGAGCTGATTGATAAAACCATTCCTGCCAACATCCGCCTGAAAGAACCGCTGGCTCTGCCCAAGACAATGACAGAGTACGAATTCGGACAACATATTGCAGGGCTGGCTGCCAAAAACAAACTTTACACAACCTATATCGGTATGGGATGGTACAACACCATCACTCCTGCCGTTATCCAACGGAATGTATTCGAGAACCCCGTTTGGTACACTTCCTATACCCCCTATCAGACCGAAGTCTCACAAGGACGCCTGGAAGCCCTGATGAACTTCCAGACTGCCGTATGCGACCTCACCGGCATGCCCCTTGCCAACTGCTCCCTGCTGGACGAAGCAACTGCCGCAGCCGAAGCCGTGACGATGATGTATGCCCTGCGTCCGCGCGACATGCAGAAATCAGGCGCCAACGTGGTATTTGTAGACGAAGCCGTCTTCCCGCAGACACTGGCAGTAATGACTACCCGCGCCATTCCGCAAGGTATCGAGCTGCGTATAGGAAAATACCATGAAATGGAATTCACGCCGGACATCTTCGCCTGCGTACTGCAATATCCCAACGCCGCCGGCAACGTGGAAGATTATCGCGCCTTCGTGGAAAAAGCCCATGCGGCCAACTGCAAAGTGGCCGTTGCCGCCGACATTCTGAGCCTCGCCCTGCTCACCCCTCCGGGAGAATGGGGAGCTGACATCGTCTTCGGAACCACACAACGGCTCGGTACACCGATGTTCTACGGTGGGCCGTCGGCAGCCTACTTTGCCACCCGCGACGAGTACAAGCGCAATATGCCGGGACGCATCATCGGCTGGTCGAAAGACAAATACGGCAAGCTGTGCTACCGCATGGCGCTGCAAACCCGCGAGCAACATATCAAGCGTGAAAAGGCGACTTCCAACATCTGTACCGCGCAGGCACTGCTGGCTACAATGGCAGGATTCTATGCCGTATATCACGGTCCGGAAGGCATCCGCACCATTGCAGAACGCATCCACAGCATTGCCGTATTCCTGGAAGAAAGTATCAACAGACTGGGGTACAAGCAGGTCAATGCACAATATTTCGACACGCTCCGCTTTGCACTGCCCGACACCATTTCGGCACAGCAGATACGTACCATCGCTCTAAGCAAGGGAGTGAACCTGCGTTATTTCAAGAATGGAGATGTAGGCATGAGCATTGACGAAACTACGGATATAGCTGCCGTCAATGTACTGCTCTCCATCTTTGCCATTGCCGCCGGAAGGGATTGGGAAAAGACAAGCGACGTACCCATGGCAAGTAGCATCAGCGCGGAGATGAAGCGCCAAAGCGCCTATCTGACACACGAAGTATTCAACAAATACCATACGGAAACGGAGATGATGCGCTACATCAAGCGCCTCGATCGCAAGGACATCTCACTGGCACACTCCATGATTTCCCTCGGCTCGTGCACCATGAAACTGAATGCCGCCGCAGAGATGCTGCCGCTCAGCCGTCCGGAATTCATGAACATGCATCCCCTGGTGCCCGAAGACCAGGCCGAAGGTTACCGCGAACTGATAAGCAACCTCAGTGAAGAGCTGAAAATCATTACCGGCTTTGCCGGCGTCAGCCTGCAACCCAACTCCGGTGCGGCAGGCGAATATGCCGGACTCCGCGTCATCCGCGCCTATCTGGAAAGCATCGGGCAAGGGCACCGCAACAAGGTGCTGATACCTGCATCCGCACACGGCACCAACCCGGCATCCGCCATCCAGGCAGGCTTTACCACTGTGACCTGCGCCTGCGACGCACAAGGCAATGTGGATATGGCCGACCTGCGCGCCAAAGCGGAAGAAAACAAGGCGGACCTCGCCGCCCTAATGATCACCTACCCTTCCACACACGGTATCTTTGAAACGGAAATTGTGGAAATCTGCCACATTATACACGCCTGCGGTGCGCAGGTATATATGGACGGCGCCAATATGAATGCCCAAGTAGGCTTGACGAATCCCGGCTTTATCGGTGCGGATGTCTGCCATTTGAATCTGCACAAAACGTTCGCCTCTCCTCACGGTGGCGGCGGACCGGGCGTAGGTCCCATCTGCGTGGCAGAGCATCTGGTTCCGTTCCTTCCGGGACACAAATTGTTCGGCAATGCCGCCAACCAGGTGTCCGGAGCTCCTTTCGGCAGTGCAGGTATCCTCCCCATTACTTACGGCTATATCCGCATGATGGGAACAGAAGGGCTGACACGGGCCACAAAGATAGCCATCCTCAGCGCCAACTACCTGGCAGCCTGCCTCAAGGATACATACGGCATCGTTTACCGCGGTGCTACCGGCTTCGTAGGACACGAAATGATATTGGAATGCCGTAAGGTGCACGAAGAGACGGGCATCAGCGAAAACGACATCGCCAAGCGCCTGATGGATTATGGATATCATGCCCCTACCCTCTCCTTCCCGGTACACGGCACACTGATGATTGAACCGACGGAGAGCGAAAGCCTTGCCGAACTCGACAACTTTGTCCACGTGATGCTGACCATCTGGGACGAGATTCAAGAGGTGAAGAACGGCGAAGTCGACAAGACGGACAACGTGCTGGTGAATGCCCCGCATCCCGAATACGAAGTGGTAGCCGACACATGGGAGCACAGCTATACCCGCCAAAAGGCAGCCTACCCGATAGAAAGCGTGCGCGAAAACAAGTTCTGGGTGAACGTGGCACGTGTAGACAACACGTTGGGAGACCGTAAACTGTTGCCCACATGCTATGGATGCTTCGACTGATGAAAAGAAAGCGTAACGGACTATTTTATAGTAAAAAAGAAGAAACCATCAATTCCATCTCCCATGGCATCGGCATTGCCATGGGAGTAATTGTAAGTGCACTATTCCTGATAAAATGCTACCAGGCACAGAACCTTTGGGCAGCATGCGGCGTATGGCTCTATCTGTTCGGCATGGGCGGCTCCTATCTTGCCTCCACACTTTACCACTCCCTGAAACACCATAATCCGTGGAAACGGCGCTTGCGGCATTGGGACCATGCAGCCATCTATTGGCACATTGCAGGCAGTTACTCCCCCATCACACTCATTGCATTGAGAGAGGACGGCGGTTGGGGCTGGGGACTGTTCGGCTTCGTCTGGCTATGCGCCATTATCGGCACTGTTGTCAGCTTCCGCAAGATGGAGGAGCACAGTTACGTGGAAACAGTGTGTTACATCCTGATGGGACTGTCCGTACTGGTAGTATTCAAGCAGCTTTTCGCCCTCTCCCCCACAGCCTGCTACTGGATTATTGCCGAGGGGGTATGCTACATCACGGGAGCCGCCTTCTACTCCTTGCGCAAGGCACGGTACATGCATTCGGTTTTCCATTTCTTTGTATTGGGCGGTTCAGCCTGCCACATGGTGGCTGTATGGGACATACTGGTGAAGATGCTGTAAGCAAACGGCAAGCGCACAACCGCTAAAAGAAGTTAATAAGTATCTCTCCCCCTTGCTTTTCTCCATAACTTACCCTACGTTTGCAGTGTTGTACATCAGTACAACACTAATAAAGTTATGATAACGATAGAGAACACAAGCTACGGATACAAGTCCAATCCACTTATTTTCAACAACATATCTTTGGAAATAGGAAACGGTATATATGGACTTCTGGGAGAAAACGGCGTAGGCAAAACGACGCTGATGCATCTCATCTGCGGACTACTCTTTCCCAAAAACGGAAAGTGCAGCATAGACGGAAGAAACACGGCAGAGAGACAGTCCGAAGGGTTGGCCCGTTACTTCTTCCTGCCCGAAGAGTTGCAGATGCCTACCGAAAGCATCGCCAGCTTCGCTGCACGCCATTCCGTATTCTATCCACATTTCAATCAGGAAGAATTCGACCTGAACCTGGAAGAGCTGAAAATCAACCGGAAACAAAAACTCTCTTCCGTCTCCTACGGACAACAGAAGAAGGCAATGCTGGCATACGCCTTTGCCCTGCATACTCCATACACCCTACTCGACGAACCGACAAACGGGCTGGACATCACCTCTCGCCAAGCCTTGAAGCGTATCATCAGCCGCAGCATGGACGATGAAAGCACGCTGCTCATCTCCACCCATCAGGCACACGACTTCGAGAACCTGCTGGACCACCTCATCATCCTTGGCAAAGGCGAAATATTACTGAACCGTTCGCTGGACGAAATCAGCAACCGGCTTCTCTTTGCCCGTACGGACATTCTGCCGGAAGAAAGCATCTACAGCGAAGAGAATCTATCGGGTTATTTCTCCATCATTCCCAACGAGGACGGAGAGGAGAACACACCGGACATCGAGCTGCTGTATAAAGCGGTGCTGCAACAACCGGAAAAGATACAGAGCATGTTTCAATGAAAATCTATCATACAAACAGAACTATGAACGCAACTTTTAATCTGAAACGCTTCCTGCTACTGGAACAATATAAAAGGAATGAGACCGGCAGACACCTGCTTTGGTCGGCAGCCGTTGTATCGTTCATCTGCATCCTGTGCATCCTCTACGACATAAACCGCGGTGGAAGTTACTACGGCAAACATACCTCTGCCACCGAATTCTCCCGCTACGTACTATGGTTTATCCTCATGGCCCCCTGCCTGCTGGAAACAAATTTCAGCAAACGCAGCTCCACTCTCGATATACTGCTGCCGGCATCGGCATTCGAGAAGTTCCTGCATGTCTGGATAAAATACCTGCTGCTGCTTCCCCTATTCTGCGGTCTACTGATAGCCTGCCTCAAAGGTCTGCTGTCCTTAAGCGGCAGCGAGTTCCTGCAGTATTTCGCAACGCACATCACGATGTTCCGGATACACAACACCCAGATACTGACCTATGTAATCCTGCATGCTTCCGCCTTCATCGGATACTTCGCCTTCAGCCGGCAAGTCCTGCTGAAAAGCTTCACCATCTTTGTAGGCTCCATTGCCGTCTGCATAGGAATTGTAACTTTTGTGGCCTCCCTCATGCCCGAAGCCAGAGCGGACGGATATTGGATGGATAACATTGCCACATGGCCCCACACCAACTATCCGTTGTCGGCCGGTGCACAAGCCATCGTGACTTTCTGCAATTATGCGGCTCCCATCAGTGTGCTGCTCGGTTCATGGGTATCGAGCTACTTCCTGCTCAAAGAAAAACAACTGTAGCCTATGGACTTCAAGACCAACAAACCGATATACCAGCAGATTGTAGACTTCTGTTTCAGCAAGATTCTCACCCGCGAATGGCGGGCAGAAGAGCGGGTGGTATCCGTGAGGGAGCTCTCCACACAACTGGCAGTGAACTCGCGCACCGTGCTGAAGGCCTATGAATACCTCCAGACGGAGGACATCATCTACCCGGAACGGGGAATGGGGTTCTACCTCTCCAAAGATGCGGTGAAGAAAGTGATGCGAATACAGAAGAAAGAGTTTTTTGACAACCAGCTTGCCGACATGTTCCGCAGCATGGAGCTACTCGGCATCAGTATAGAAGAAATAACAGAACGATATAACAAACTTAAAAAAGACGGTTCATGAAGAGATACGCAAAGACTGCATTATGGATTACCTTCGGACTCCTCTTCGGACTTACGATTGTCAAAGTTTCGACACTGATGTACGAGATTTATTCCTTCATGCATTCCTAACTTTCATCGGACAGACGAGGAAAGTATAAACAACTGATATACAAGCTTCAGCATCTTCCCTTAGCGGGAAGAGTGACTTTTACATCCCTATCCAACAGTAACAGACTAATACAAACGATTATGAAAACCAAACTTTTTTTACTATTGCTTGCCCTCTCCGTACTCCGTACGCAGGCACAGAGCCTCTCCATCAAAGGACGCGTCACGGACGCCTCGCAAGAAGCAGTTATAGCCGCCAATGTGTCATTATGGACCATAGACTCTACTTTGGTGACCGGAGTAACCTCGGATGCACAAGGCAAGTTCGCCCTCCATAAAATCAAGGCAGGCGACTACCGCCTTTCCATCTCCTTCATCGGCCTCCAAAGTGAAAACATACTGCTGAAACTGAATAAAAGCCTCGACCTGGGCGATGTACAGTTGCAGGAAGATGCCGTGAGCCTCGGTGAAGTGACGGTATCTGCCAGCAATGTGCTGCAGCGGGTAGACCGGCAAATCATCCTGCCTTCCGAAAGCCAGCTCAAACGCTCGTTCGGTGCCTACGACCTGCTGAACAATCTCGGCATTGCCCGTCTGCAAGTGGACAATCTGAGCAACAGCATGAGCGTCAGCGGTGGCGGGGCCGTACAAACCCGTATCAACGGCATTAAAGTGACAGACAAGGAGATAGCGGCCGTCAGAGCCAAAGACGTACTGCGTGTGGAGTTCATCGAAGACCCCGGCAAGCAGTACGGAGACGATGAGCTGGGCGCCGTAGTCAACATTATCCTGCGCCGCCGCGAAACGGGCGGTGTTGTGAACTTCCAACTCTCCGATTCGCCCCACACCCTATGGGGAGAGAATTTCCTGAGCGCGAAGTTCAATTACAAGAACTCCGAATGGGGCATCGACTACTTCAACAAGAACGGCAAGTATCACAGCCGCCTCGAATCCCACGAAACCTTCTATCTGGGCGACCGCACCATCGACCGCATCAAGGAAGGCATCGAAGACGAGTCGCCCTCTCTGAGCTTCATCAACAACCTGAATCTGACGTACAATCTGACGAAAGCGGACAAATATGTATTCAATGCCATCTTCCGTAACAACCTCAGCAATGCCCCCTACCAGAATGAACTGAACAAGATGTGGGCAGTGGGCAGCACGGAGTCCATCTATTCGTACGTCAACAACCACACATCCAGCTACTCTCCGGCGCTCGACCTTTACTTCCAGCATACCCTGCCCCATCAGCAGAGCATCCAGATGAATGTGACGGGAACGCTCATCCATACCAAGAACAACCGGAAATACAAGGAGTACAAGGACGAGAACGCACCGCTGGCAGACATCCAGACATTAGTGGACGGCGACAAGCGCTCCGTCATCGGCGAAGCCATTTATGAAAAGAGCTTCAAGGAGGTGAAGCTGAGCGGCGGTGCCCGCCACTATCAGATGCGGACAGAGAATGAGTATAAAGGTTCCAACCCTACCACTTCGAAGATGGACCAGTCGCAGACATCCGCTTTCTTCGAGGTGCAAGGCAAGGTAAAGGACTTCAGCTATGCGGGCAGCGTAGGCATGACGCGCGCCTGGTTCAAGGAGAGTGAGGAAGACCATGCCTACTATACCTTCACGCCCACCGTGCGGTTGAGCTATAATCTGAAGAAGGCGGGATTCCTGCGCTACCGGTTCAACATCAGTCCTGCCATACCGTCGCTCGGCTCGCTGACTGATGTGGAGCAGGCGATGGACACGATACAGATAGTCCGCGGAAACCCGTTGCTGAAAACGTATCAACAGTTCACGAACTCCTTGTCTTACAGCTATTCGAAGAAGCAGTTCAATGCCAATCTGAGCGTACGCCACCAGTATTATGACAATCCCATCATGGAAAGCATCTTCGTGGAGGACGGCAAACTGATACTGAAGGATGAAAACCAGCGGTCGTTCCAAAGCCTGAATACGGAACTGATGGCCGGCATAAATGGCGCTACACTGTTCGGACTGAAAGATTTCCTGACGCTTTATGCTTCGGGAGGATATACGCGCAGTTGGTCGGAAGGCCTGAACTATAGCCATATGTACGATGAATTCTATTACAGCGTGATGGCACAAGTGCAATATAAAGACTTCTCGCTGCTCGGGCAGTTCCGGAAAGTGCAGAACAATTTCTTCGGCGAAACCATCAAGAAGAACGAAAACCAGACGGCATTCATGGCAATGTACACCCGGCAGAACCTTCAGACGGGAATCGGTATTATGTTTCCTTTCACCAATAACTATAAAGTGGGAAAAGAAAGAATCAGCAAAGTGGCTCCTTTCCGTTCCGAGACATTCGTCAGGGAGACGGGACAGATGGTCGTGCTGCGCGTGGGTTATACATTCGAGTTCGGACGCAAGCACAAGGCAGGCAACAAGGGGCTGAACAACAGTGATACGGACAGCGGCATCATCAATATGCAGCGATAACCCATTTCCTCTGTGAAGAGGAAGCCCAACGGAGAGTGGCGGAATTATACGTTATTTTGCTTCATGTATGATTAATTACCTGACCGCCACCTCTCCTGCGGGTATCTCTGTTTAGCGGATGATGGTCACCGTACCTTCCTTCACCTTTTTCTCCTTCACCGGAGCATCGGCGGGAGCATATCCCAGGGCTGCGCAGCCATATACCTTATGGCTCTCGGGTACACCCAGCTTTGTCAAGAAAGCGCGGACATCGGGGTCGTCGCAGGTCTGCCCCAACTGGTTAATCCAGCAGGAACCGATGCCGAGGGACTTGGCTGCAAGAAAAATATTCTCCAGAGCGCAAGCGCAATCCATAGCAGCCCACCATTGGGTAGGCTCGTTGGAGACAATGACCAGCGTGGGGGCATGATAGTAGCAGCAATAAGTCTGGCTATGTCCACGTTCCCGTGTATGAGGGTCGTCACTCTTGGCAAAGGCGCCTTTGATTTTATCATTCAACTCTTTCAGTACTTCCTTATTCTGAATGGCAGTGAAGTGCCACGTCTCCAAATGCATACCGTTGGGGGCATAAGTAGCCGCCTCAAGGATAAGGTTCAAATCTTCTGCGGAAACTTGCTGTTCCGTATAGGCACGGACGCTGCGGCGTGCCTTGATGGTTTGTAATGTCTCGTTCATTTGTTTATTTGAGAATTGATAGTTGATAATGCACATCAGTACGTGTTCAGTGGGGCTGTTTCACCGTTTCACCAGCCCAATCTTTACATTCAGCTTGAAGTACCAGACGCCGTTCTCGCGCTCCAAGAAGCCGTATTTATCTTTCTCTACGGCACCTTTCTCCAAACGTGTGTTCTGATAAAGGAAGTCTGCAAAGACCTGCGGACGGGATTTGTGGTAGCAAAGTACCTGCCCGCTGCCGTCCGTCAGAAAGATGCCTTCGACGGCAGAGTCCGTACCGTTATAAATTTTGGCAGGGCGCATGCCGAGGGCAAGTGCCAGCAGGAACTGCTTCATCTTGAACTCGTAGAAGCGGTGCTTGTTTATCAACTCGTCCTTTATCTTCAACGGATTCATCTCCTTGATGCGCTCCGTCAATTCGCTGATGCGGGTGATGCCGTCCAAGTGCATCAAGCGCACCATCTCGGCAAGCATGCGGGGGAAGTGGAGGTCTATCATCAGCAAGTTGCAGCGGAACACGCGGTCGGCAACGTCGGCATACTTCAGCACGCCGCCCAGTCGCTCAATCATCATCATGCGTTCTGCCACTTCCGTAGGAGATTCCGGCAGGGCATTCACCTTGTTCACCGTGGGCACGGCAAACTTGACACCGCTTTGCTCCAGCTTCAGATTCGCCGTACGCCCTCCGTCCAGCAACGGATTCATCGGGGTAAGACGACAACGGACATTGAAGCCCGTTAGCGGAGCTTCGGGATACCAGAAAGCTACGGAGAAATCGGTACGGTCCTCCGTCTTTGCTTCCAGGTCGAAGATATTGACAGCATCCAGAAAGGCTTCCAAGCCTTCAGTCACTTCCACTTCCTCGCCCGAAACGTTCTTCAGCAGATGCAGAACCAACTCTGCCGCATCACCAAAGTCTTCGCGGGGGAAACGCAGTTCCTCCTTCTCGCCCGGAACAAACGAACCGTCCTTCCCGGCAGTTCCGCTGACAACGCGCACTTCCTGCGCTTCGATATAGTAACGGCGCGTACCGTCATG
>ULRB01078133.1_pt1 | contig 21430 bp, 21 predicted proteins | sample 1955051 | NCBI WGS metagenome assembly ULRB01 (sample SAMEA4835671, study PRJEB28245) | human gut metagenome | biome: gut microbiome; material: fecal sample | place: Denmark | collected 2008 | reverse complement strand
AAAAAGAAAACAAACAAAAGCAGAAGTTGCAACTGCTTAGAAAGAGGGAAAATTAAAATGAGTAAAAGAATTTTATTAGCTTCACCACATATGTCAAAAGAAGGATTTGAGCAAGAGTATATAAAGGAAGCTTTTGATACAAATTGGGTAGCTCCACTAGGAAAAAATGTGGACGAATTTGAAAAAGAATTAGCAAACTATGTAAAAGTAGAAAATGCAGCTGCATTATCAGCAGGAACAGCAGCAATACACATGGCTTTTAAAGCTTTAGATGTAAAACAAGGAGACATAGTATTTTGCTCAGACTTAACATTTTCTGCTACTGCAAATCCAATAATATATCAAAATGCAACCCCAGTATTTATAGATAGTGAATATGAAACATGGAACATAGATCCAAAAGCATTAGAAAAAGCATTTGAAAAATACCCAAATCCAAAAGCGGTAATTATGGTACATCTATATGGAACACCAGGAAAGATAGAAGAAATAGCAAAAATTTGCAAAAATCATAATGTTCCATTAGTAGAAGATTCAGCAGAAAGCTTAGGAGCAACATTAAATGGAAAACAAACAGGAACATTTGGAGAATATGGAATTTATTCATTCAATGGAAACAAAATAATAACAACAAGCGGTGGAGGAATGCTAGTATCTAACAATAAAGAAAGAATTCAAAAAGTTAGATTTTGGGCAACTCAAAGTAGAGAACCAGCAAGACATTACGAACATAAAGAAATAGGATACAACTATAGAATGAGCAATATTTCTGCTGGAATTGGTAGAGGACAGCTAAAAGTATTAGATGATAGAATATCAAAGAAAACGGAAATATATGAAACATACAAAGATGCATTTAAAGAAATACCAGAAATAAAAATGCAACCATATTTAGAAAATTCAAAACCAAATCATTGGCTATCAGCAATAATATTAGACAAAAATTCAAAAGTAAAACCATTAGATATAATAGAAAAACTAGATAAAGAAAACATAGAAACAAGGCCAATTTGGAAACCAATGCATATGCAACCAGTATTTGCAAACTATGACTTTATAAAATTTATAGAAGATAAACCAGTATCGGAAGATATATTTGAAAGAGGAGTATGTTTACCAAGTGATACAAAAATGACAGCAGAAGAACAGTCAAAAGTTATAGAGGCAATAAAGGAATGCTTTGAATAACTGTGGGGGTCGACATCCTTGGCGACCAAAAGGAGAGAATACAATGTACGCAAAATACATAAAAAGACCATTAGACTTTATGCTAAGCCTAATAGCCATAATAATATTGTCACCATTACTTTTGATTGTGGCAATATTAGTTAGAATCAAGTTAGGAAAGCCAGTAATATTTAAACAACAAAGACCAGGAAAAAATGAAAAAATATTTACATTATATAAATTTAGAACAATGACAGATAAAAAAGACGAAAATGGAAACTTATTGCCAGATGAACAAAGACTAACTAAATTTGGAAAAGCTTTAAGAAGTACAAGCCTAGATGAACTTCCAGAGTTAATAAATATATTAAAAGGAGATATGGCAATAGTAGGACCAAGACCTTTGCTAGTTGAATATTTAAATCTATATAATGAAGAACAGAAACATAGACATGATGTAAGGCCAGGCTTAACAGGACTAGCACAAATTAATGGTAGGAATTCAATTAGTTGGGAAGAAAAATTTAAAGACGATATAGAATATATAAGAAGAATTACTTTTCTAGGCGATTGTAAGATAGCTTTAAAAACAATTGGCAAAGTGTTTAAAAAAGAAGGAATTTCACGGTGAGAACACAGAAACAATGAAAAAATTTGAAGGTAATATAAAGGAGAAGGCAGATGCGTAAAAAAGTAGTTATAATAGGTGCAGGAGGACATGCAAAAGTTATAGCAGATATAATAGAAAAGTCTGGAGACGAAATAGTTGGTTTCTTAGATGATGATAAAAAAAAAGGAACAAATATTATAAAAGAATATAAAGTATTAGGAGATTTTAATAATAGATTTCCACTAGCAATTGCTAATTCAGGCTATGAATTTATAATAGCAATAGGAGACAACAAAAAAAGAGAGGAAATTTCTCATTCTCCAAATTTAAAGTTTTATACAGCTATACATCCAAGTGCTCAAATTGGGCTAGATGTTGAGATACAAGAAGGAACAGTTGTTATGGCAAATGCATGTATAAATTCATCTGCAAAAATAGGAAAACATTGCATAATAAATACAGGAGCAATAATAGAACATGATAATATAATTGAAGATTTTGTACATATATCTCCAAATGTAGCATTAGGAGGAACTGTGAAAATTGGTAAAAGCACACATGTAGGAATAGGGAGCACAATTAAAAATAATATTACTATTTGTGAAAACTGTAAAATAGGAGCAGGAGCGGTAGTAGTAAAAGATATAAAAGAAGAAGGAACATATGTAGGAGTTCCAGTAGAAAAGAAAGGAAATTAATAAAATTGAACATATTATATATTTCTATATGCTTCCCAAAAGAAAATGAAGGAAACAATATATATACAGATTTAGCTGAGGAATTAGCTAAGAATCATAAAGTGACAGTTATAACAGCAGAGGAAAGAGAAGAAAATACTAAATTAAAAAAAGAAAGAAATTTTAATGTATTAAGAGTGAAAAATGGAAATATGTTTAATGTGAATTTAATTGAAAAAGCAATTTCATATATAACATTACAGTATAAATTAAAGAAAGCTATAAAAAACTATTTAAAAAATGAACAATATGATTTAATAATATTTATGGCTCCACCAGTTACTCTAGCTAAAGTTGTAAGATATGCAATGAAAAAATATAATGCAAAATCTTATCTAATGCAGAAAGATATTTTTCCGGAAAATGCAGTTGACATAGGAATTTTGAAAAAGTGGAGCCCAATATACTATTACTTTAGATATAAAGAAAAACAAATGTACAAAATTGCAACTAAAATTGGATGCATGTCATATGGTAATATTGAATACATAAAAAAGCACAACAAGTTTATCAGAGAAGATAAGTTGGAACTATTTCCCAACACGATTAAAATTTCAGAAGAAGTACGCAATAAAGAAGATTTCAATATTAGAAAATTTTTTAATATACCACAAAATGCAACTATTGCAATATATGGAGGAAATTTTGGAAAACCGCAAGGAGTAGATTTTATAATCGATGTGCTAAATGAATACAAAAATAGAAAAGATGTATTTTTTATTTTTTCAGGGAAAGGTACAGAAAAAGAAAAAATATTTAATTATGTGAAAAATAAAAAAATAAAAAATGTTGTTACAATAGATTATATGCAAAAGAAAGAGTATGACAAACTTTTAGACAATGTAGATATTGGATTAATATTCTTAGATTATAGATTTACTATACCGAATATTCCTTCAAGAACATTATCTTATTTTGAGCATTCAATTCCAATACTAGCTGCAACAGATAGTAATACAGATTATAAAGATATAATCGTAAATAAGGCAAAAGCTGGCTTGTGGTGTGAATCGAAAGACATTAAACAATTTAAAGAAAAATTAAATTATTTAGTTTCCAATAAGGAGAAAAGACTTGAATTAGGAAGAAATGGCAGAAAGTTTCTTGAAGACAATTGGACAGTTGATAAATCGGTTAAAATATTAGAAAAAATATAAATTAAAAGAAAGGATGAATAGATTATGTTTAAAGGAAAAACTTTATTGATTACAGGAGGGACAGGCTCATTTGGACATGCTGTAACAAACAGATTCTTAAATTCAGATATAAAAGAAATAAGAATCTTTTCACGTGATGAAAAAAAACAAGATGATATGAGAAAAGAGTATAATAATGATAAATTAAAATTTTATATAGGCGATGTAAGAGATTTACAAAGTGTAAAAAATGCTATGCATGGAGTAGATTATATTTTCCATGCAGCAGCATTAAAACAAGTGCCAAGTTGCGAATTCTTTCCATTAGAAGCTGTTAAGACAAATGTATTGGGAACGAATAATGTACTAACAGCTGCAATTGAAGAAGGAGTAAAAAAAGTAATATGTTTATCTACAGATAAAGCTGCATATCCAGTAAATGCAATGGGAACTTCAAAAGCAATGATGGAAAAAGTGGCTGTTGCAAAATCAAGAACAGTAAAACCGGAAAATACAACGATATGTGCAACAAGATATGGAAATGTAATGTGTTCAAGAGGATCTGTTATTCCATTGTTTATAGAACAAATAAAAGCAGGAAAGCCAATAACAATTACCGAACCAAAAATGACAAGGTTCATAATGAGCCTTGAAGAAGCAGTTGAACTTGTAGTATTTGCGTTTAAAAATGCAGATGCAGGAGACATAATGGTACAGAAAGCACCAGCATGTACAATTGAAGTTTTAGCACAAGCAGTAAAAGAACTATTTGGAGTTCCGAATCATGAAACAAGAGTTATAGGAATAAGACATGGAGAAAAAATGTATGAAACACTTTTAACAAATGAAGAATGTGCTCATGCAATCGATATGGGGAACTTCTATAGAGTACCTTGTGATAAAAGAGACTTAAATTATGATAAATATTTTGTTGAAGGAAATGAAGAAAGAACAAAACTTTCAGAATTTAACTCAAATAATACTGAACTACTAGATGTTGAGGCAGTAAAAGAGAAAATACTAAAATTAGATTATATTCAAGAAGAATTAAAAAACTGGAAAAAATAAAAAGGAATGATAAAATGAAAATATTAATTACAGGAGCAAATGGCTTTATAGGCAAAAACCTGATTGCAGAATTAGAAAATAGAGGATACAATGAAATATATAAATGTGATATTGACACAATAGAGGAACAACTAAAAGAGTATACAGAAAAATGCGAATTTGTATTTCATTTGGCTGGGGTTAACAGACCAGAAAAAGAAGAAGATTTCATGAAGGAAAATTTCGGTTTTACATCTGTGCTACTTGATTTATTAAAAACTAATAACAATAAATCGCCAATACTAATAACATCTTCTATACAAGCAAAATTAGATAATCCGTATGGAAAAAGTAAAAAAGCAGGAGAAGACTTAATGTTTAACTATGGAATAGAAAATGGAGTTAAAACATTAGTTTATAGACTACCAAATGTATTTGGTAAATGGTGTAGACCAAACTATAATAGTGCTGTTGCAACATTTTGCAATAACATAGCAAATAATTTACCAATACAAGTTAATGACCCTAATGTAATGATGAACTTAGTATACATAGATGATGTAGTAAATGAATTTATAAATGCATTAGAAGGTAACGAAAATAACCAAGACCAATTTTGCTATATTCCAACGGTTCATACGATAAAGCTAGGTAGAATTGTTGAAATCTTAAATTCATTTAAGGAATCAAGAGAAAACTTACAAATTCCTAATATGAAAGATGAATTTACAAAAAAATTATATAGTACATATTTAACATATTTACCAGAAAATGAATTTGCATATAAAGTAAAAATGAATATAGACAATAGAGGATCGTTTACAGAGCTCTTTAAAACTGAAGAAAGAGGACAAGTATCTGTAAATATTTCTAAACCAGGAATTGTAAAAGGAAATCACTGGCATCATACTAAAAATGAAAAATTTGTTGTAATATCTGGACAAGGTGTGATAAGATTTAGAAAAATAAATACAGATAAAGTTATAGAATATAAGGTAAATGGAAATGAGCTTACAGTTGTAGATATTCCATGTGGATATACTCATAATATAGAAAACATAGGTAAAACAGACTTAGTGACAATAATGTGGGCTAACGAGGTATTTGATCCAGAAAAGCCAGATACATATTATATGGAGGTATAAAATGGAAAAATTAAAGTTAATGACAATAGTTGGAACAAGGCCAGAGATAATAAGATTGTCAGCAGTAATTAAATGTGCTGATAAATATTTCAATCACATATTGGTACATACAGGACAGAATTGGGATTACACATTGAATCAAATATTTTTTGAAAATTTAAATTTAAGAGAACCAGATTATTATTTAGACTCTGTGGGTGAAAACTTAGGATCAACAATGGGAAATATAATTTCAAAATCTTATGACTTAATGTTAAAAGAAAAACCAGATGCCATTTTAGTCCTTGGAGATACAAACTCTGCGTTATCAGCAATATCAGCTAAAAGACTAAAAATACCAATTTTCCACATGGAAGCAGGAAATAGATGCTGGGATTGGAATGTACCAGAAATGATTAATAGAAAAATTGTAGACCATATATCAGATATTAACTTACCATATACAGAACATTCAAGAAGGTATTTATTATCAGAAGGAATTGATGGTAAAACAATATTTGTAACAGGGTCACCAATGAGAGAAGTTTTAAGAGATCATATGGACGATATTGAAAGAAGCGATGTCTTAGAAAGATTAAATCTAAAAAAAGATAATTATATATTAGTTTCGGCACACAGAGAAGAAAATATTGATAACGAAGAGCATTTCATGCAATTAATGACTTCAATAAACAACATCGCAGAAAAATATCAAATGCCTGTAATATACTCTACACATCCAAGAAGTATGAAGTTTATAGAAAAAAGAAACTTTAGATTTCATCCATTAGTTCAAAATTTAAAACCATTTGGATTTAATGATTACAATAAATTACAGATGAACAGTTATTGTGTTATGTCTGATAGTGGAACACTATCAGAAGAAAGTGCAATGCTAGGATTTGCAGGAGTTCTAATTAGAACATCAACAGAAAGACCAGAAGTTTTAGACAAAGGAACTGTTGTAGTTGGAGGAATAGAAAGCAAAGATGTTGAACAAGCTGTAGAACTTGCAATTGAGATGAAGAAAAACAATGAAGAAGTAGTAATGGCAGAGGATTATGCAGACACAAATGTATCTGTTAAAGTTGTAAAGTTGATACAAAGTTATACAGAAATAGTAAATAAAACAGTTTGGGGGAAATAATTTGAACAAAAGATTAGTCCAAATAAATGTTACTTGCAATGGAAGCACGGGCAGAATAATGGAACAAATACAAAGAAAAGCTGAAGATGAAGGCTGGGAAGCTTACTCGTTTTTTGGTAGAGGGAAACCATCAAACGGGAAATGCTATAAAATAGGTAATAAAATCGGAATAATATGGGATGTTTTTTTGACCAGAGTATTTGATAAACATGGACATGGCAATAAAAGAGTTACAAGAAAATTAATAAAAAAAATAGAAGAAATAGATCCTGATGTAATACAACTACATAATATCCATGGATATTATATAAATATTCAAATATTATTTAAATATTTAAAGAAATGTAATAAAAAAATAGTGTGGACATTGCATGATTGCTGGGCGTTTACTGGGCACTGTGCCTATTTTACATTCCCTAAATGTGATAAATGGAAAAAAGGGTGTAGTGGAAAATGTTTAAGAAAAAAAGATTATCCGCAATGCTTGCTAAAAAATAATGCTGAATCTGAATATAATTTAAAAAAAGAACTTTTCTCTGGGATAAATAATCTAACAATTATTACACCATCAAATTGGTTAGCACAATTAGTAAAAGAATCATATTTAAATCAATATGATATTAAAGTCATTAATAACGGAATCGACTTAAATATATTTAAACCAACAAAAACTATTGACATAAGGAAAAAGTATAACATACCAGAAGATAAAAAAATGATTTTGGGAGTAGCATCAGTTTGGGATAGAAGAAAAGGATTAGAGGAGTTTATAAAGCTAAGTCAAATTATTGATGTTTATAAATATATTATAGTGTTAGTAGGCCTAACCAGCAAACAAATAAAAGGATTGCCGAATAATATAATAGGAATACAAAGAACAGAAAATATTGAGGAATTAGCAAATTTTTATACGGAAAGTTATGTATTTGTAAACCCTACCTTGGAAGACAACTTTCCGACGACAAACCTAGAAGCATTAGCATGTGGGACACAAGTTGTAACATACAAAACCGGAGGAAGCGGTGAATGTATTACAGATGAGATTGGACAAGTAGTGAATCCAAGAGACTATAAAGAATTAAATAGCACAATAAATGAATTAAGAGAAGATAAATTTAAAAGGAAAAAATGTGTGCTTGAAGCCCAAAAATGCAATGCAACTAAAAAATATTTAGAATATATAAAAATATATAAAGGGGAAAAGTAATGAAAGTATTATTTACGACTAATATACCTGCACCATATAGAATAAATTTCTTTAATGAATTGAGTAAATATTGTGATTTAACAGTGGCAGTTGAAAGAATAAATGCAAAGGACAGACAAAGTGAATGGACAACATTAGAAAATATAGAATTTAAATTAATAAAGCTAAAAGGTATAAAAATAGGAAATGATACTGCATTTTGCCCAGAAATCATACACTGCATAAAACACAACCACTTTGATATTATTGTGGTTGGAGGGTATAGTACTCCAACAGGAATGTTACTGATAGAATATCTAAGAAAAAAGAAAATAAAATTTATTTTAAGCACTGATGGAGGAATAGTAAAGGAAAAAGAAAATAGCATAAAATATAAACTGAAAAAACATTTTATAGGAAGTGCTAACTATTGGCTAAGTACAGGAGAATATACATCAAAGTACTTAATCCATTATGGAGCTAAAAGAGAAAAAATATTTAAATATCCTTTTACATCTCTTTCGGAAGCGGATATTACTAAAACGACATTTACAAACAGTTATAAAGAAAAAATAAGAGAAGAATTAAGAATGAAAGAGAAAAAAATAATTATTTCAGTAGGAAGATTTATTTATGAAAAGGGATATGATATATTATTAAAAACAAAGGCAAATTTGGAAAAAAACATTGGCTTATACATTATTGGAGGAAGACCGAAAGATGAATATTTAAAGATAGTTATTGAAAAGAATTTGGAAAATGTGCATTTTATAGAATTTAAAAAGAAAGAAGAATTAAAAAAATATTATATTGCTTCAGATCTGTTTGTACTTCCAACAAGAGGAGATATTTGGGGATTAGTAATAAATGAAGCCATGGCATGGGCTTTGCCAGTGGTAACGACTAACAAATGCGTTGCGGGATTAGAGCTAATTGAAAATGGAGAAAATGGCTATATAGTTGAAAACGAAAATGAAAAACAATTGACAGGAGCTATAGAAAAAATAATAAACGATGAGAACTTGAGAAATAATATGAGTAATAACAACGTTGAAAAAATCAAAAAATATACTATAGAAAATATGGCATTAGAACATAAAAAAATATTTGAAAAAATTATAAGATTATAGGAGAAAAAATGAAAGTTATATACGTGTCTTCATTAGTATCACAGAGTAAAATGAACGATATAATTAGAAAATCAAAAAAAAAGCCTTTACAATCTATCCAGAAATTCCATAGATTACTATGTGAAGGACTAGCAAAAAACGGAGTAGATGTAAAAGCAATTTCATCTATTCCAATGTCAAGAGATATTTCTAATGGAATTATGTGGTTCGACAAAAAACAAAGTATAAATGGAGTAGAATATAATTATATACCATTTATAAACTTTAAAGTTTTAAGGCAATTAAGCACATTTATTGGAACACTAATCATGGCAACTAAAGAATGTATAAAAGAAAGAAAAGAAAAAGTATTTATATGTGATATTCTTAATACCACAATTGCTTCAACAACATTAATATTAAGCAGAATTTTTAAAATTAAGTGTATTGCAATTGTAACGGATTTACCAAGAGACATAGGAGGAAAGCTTAGTATAAGTCGAAAGATAAATGAAAAATTGCAAGGCAAATACGATGCTTATATTATATTAACAAAAGCAATAAATAATGTGGTGAACAAAAAGAATAAGCCATTTATAATAATAGAAGGCATTGCTGATACTAATATGAAGTATAAGAAAAATAATTCAGAAGATAAATATAGAGAAAAGGTATGCATATACGCTGGGGGACTATATGAAAAATATGGAGTAAAAGATTTAGTAAAAGCATTTAAACAGCTAAAACAAGATAATATAAGATTGCATATCTATGGTACAGGAGAACTAGAAGATTATTTAAACAAAATTAATGATAATAGAATAAAGTATTTTGGTGTAGTAGAAAACGAAAAAATAGTTGAAGAAGAGATGAAGGCAACACTACTAATTAATCCTAGATTTAGCAGAGAAGAGTACACTAAATACTCATTCCCTTCAAAAAATATGGAATATATGTCTACAGGAACCCCGGTGCTTACAACTAAATTGCCAGGTATTCCAGAAGAGTATTATCAATACATATATTGTATTGATGATGAAAGTGTAGATGGCATAAAAAATGCCTTAACAAATGTATTAAACAGACCAATAGAAGAATTACAAAAAAAAGGTGAAGAAGCTAAGAAATTTGTATTAGAGAATAAAAATAATATGATACAAACTGAAAAAATAATAGAATTTTTAAGGAGAAAAATAACAAATGAAAAAATATGAATATTATTTGATAGGAATATTATTAACAATATATTCTACCAATAAATATGTAAGTTTAATATCATGTATTTTAATAAGTGCTATCCTAATAAAGAATATTAGAAATGAAGAATTTGAACATTTATATATTTCATTATTTCTATTTGAACCAATTATGGTTTTGCCTTTTGTGGGAGGATCATTCTATAGGATATTTCAATTTATGTTCTTTATAAAAGTGCTTTTGGATATAAAAGACAATAAAGCAAAAATCAAGTTAAATTTGCTAGGAGCAATTTCAGGACTAATACTAATTATAACCAGTACTTTTTATGATGACATTAATGGATGTATATCAATGATAATAAATGTTTTGATTTTATTATACATTTTCTATAAAAAAGGCAAAAGTGACGATTATTATCAAAAATTATTATATTCTATAGGAGTTAATGCATTTTTTATGACATTATATGGTTTCACAAATGGGATGACTATAAATTATGGTAAATTCTCAAGATTTTCAACAACTATATCAGACCCAAACTACTCAGCATTATTTATTAACTTGGGGATCTTTTCAATATTAGGTAATAAAGCTTTTTCAAAAAAAGAAAAAATGTTATTTTTGACATCATTATTTATTTCATTGCTACTTACAGTAAGTTTAACCGGAATTTGTGGATGTATTATGTTATTAATATTAAGTTGCTATTTTAATGGAATAAAAAAAGTAATGAAAGTTCTATTTGTTTTATTAATAGGGATTATAGTATTTATTGCATTGCCGATAAAACCAGGAAATATATTATATGGCTTTAAAACCAGGATTACACAGGTAATGATAGTGAAAGATAAAAACCAAATAACTAGTGGAAGAACAGAACTAACTAGAAAATATCTAGAGTATTATTCTACTTTACCAACTTCACAAATATTACTTGGGGGTAATAATACTATTAATGAAAAATCTGAAATAAGACAAAGGCTAGTAAAAGAGTTTAAAAATGTTTCACATAATTCATATATAGATATGCTATATATGATAGGAGCAATACCTACAATATTGCTACTTATAACATATATATATACGCTTTTCAGTGTAAGAAAAAATATAAATTTTTTATTAATGAAAATAGTAATACTTTATTTCGCAATGACAATATCAATATTCCCTTTTAGATATTTCTACATATTTTACTTATTAAATATAGTTAATGAGAAAGGAGAAAAAAATGAAAATTCTTTGGATAGTCAATACAATATTTCCATATCCGGCAGAACAATTGAAAATCGAAAATAGCGTTTTTGGAGGTTGGCTAGAGGGTTTACTTAATCAAATAAAAGAACACGAAGGCATAGAATTAGGAATTGCTACGGTATATAATGAAAGTGAAATTAAAAAATATTATGATGGAAGAGTAACATACTATTTAATGCCAGGGGCACCAGCAATAAAATATAATAGCAAGCTAAATAAATATGCTATGAATATCTTAAATGACTTTAAACCAGAAATATTACATATACATGGAACTGAATATGCACATGGATTATCTTTTATAAATATTTGCAATGAAAAAATTAAAAAAGTAGTTTCAATACAAGGTTTAGTGTCTGGTATTGAAAAAGTTTATTTGGCTAGTATACCATATAATGAAATACTAAAAAATATAACATTACGAGATATTTTAAGACAAGATAATTTATTACAACAAAAAAATAAATTTAAAATACGAGGAATAAATGAAATTGAAATTATAAAAAAAGCCGATGTGGTAATAGGAAGAACAACATGGGATTATGCAAATACTAAAGAAATTAATCCAAACGAAAAATATTACCATAATGATGAAGTCTTAAGACATAGCTTCTATACTGATGAATGGGATGTAGAAAAATGCGAAAAGTATACATTATTTTGTAGCCAAGCTGGATATCCAATAAAAGGAGCACATTTTTTATTGAAAACAGTCGCAATTTTAAAACAAGAGTATCCTAAAATAAAGCTGTTTATTGCCGGAGAAAATATTTTAAATAAAGGAATAAGAACATCAGGATATGCAAAATATTTATTGAAATTAATAAACAAATATGAAATTTTAGAAAATGTTATTTTTACAGGAATATTGTCAGAAAATGAAATGAAAGAAAAAATGTTAAAATCACATATTTTTATCTTGCCATCTGCAATAGAAAACAGTTCAAATTCCTTAGGAGAAGCTATGATGCTAGGAATGCCATGCGTAGCAACAAATACAGGAGGAACTATGGACATGCTAGAACACAAAAAAGAAGGATACTTATATCCATATACAGAGCCGGCAATGTGTGCAAACTATATAAGTGATTTTTTTCAGAATGATGACTTGTGCATTGCAATGGGCAAAAATGCCAGGAAAACAGCTCTAAGAAGACACAATCCAGATAAAAATGCTAAAGAATGTATTGAATTATATGAAGAAATAATAGGAGTTTAAAATGAAAGTAACTTTTTTTTCTAATTTTCTAAATCATCATCAATTACCACTAAGCTTAGAAATGATAAATAAAGGAATTGACTATACTTTTGTAGCAACAGAACCAGTTCCAGAGGAAAGAATAAAACTAGGCTATGAAAATATGAATGACATGTATGATTTCGTACTAAAAACTTATGAATCAAATGATAACTATCAAAAAGCAATGAAATTAGCTGAAATAAGTGACATGGTGATTATTGGTTCTGCACCAAATGAATTCTTAAAAAAAAGATTAGAACTGAATAAAATAACCTTTAGATATTCCGAAAGAATATTCAAAAAAGGAAAATGGAAATTATTGATTCCTAGAATGCGAAGGAATTTATATAAAGAGTATGTTAGAGATAGTAACAAAAGAATTTATTTATTAGCTGCAAGTGCATATGCGACTAAAGACTTCAACTTAATAGGAGCATACAAAAATAAATCATATAAATGGGGGTATTTCCCTGAAACTACAAAACACGATATCGATAAATTAATACAAAGAAAACAAAATAATACAGTTATAAATATTTTATGGGTGGGAAGGTTTATTAAATGGAAACATCCAGAAAAAGCAATTAAATTAGCAAAATTTTTGAAGAAAAAAAATTATAAATTTAAAATTACAATGATAGGTAAAGGACCATTACATTCTCAAACTATAAAATTACGAAATAGATATAATTTGGAAAATGAAGTTAACATTATGGAAAGCATGCCAAATGAAAAAGTAATTGAATATATGAAAAATTCAAATATATTTATATTTACAAGTGATAAACAAGAAGGATGGGGAGCTGTATTAAATGAAGCTATGAATAGTGGATGTGCAATAGTTGCAAATGAAGAAATAGGTTCAGTTCCATATTTAATTAAAAATGGAGAAAATGGTTTTTGCTATAGAAAAAATAAAACTAAAGAATTATGCGAAAAAATATGTATATTAATTGAAGACAATAATTTAAGGGAAAATTTTGGAAAAAATGCATATAGCACATTACAAAATGTTTGGAATGCCAACAATGCTACAAATAGGCTATTAAAGTTATATACAGCAATTGAAAACGGAGAAAAAACAGAGTTCATAGATGGACCATGTAGTAAGGCATAATAAAATATGAGGTGAAAAAATGTATAAAGGAATTTGTTTAAATGGACATACAGGAAGTGTAAATAGAGGATGCGAAGCAATAATTAAAAGTACTGCAAAAATATTTAATGATATAGGAGTAGATGTATGCTTAAGCACTCATGATGCTGTAAGAGATAAAGAGTTTGGATTAAAAGAATTTAAAAAAGTATATGAATATACTCCACTACAGGAAATTAAAAGAAAAAATTTCTTAAAGTATGTATATGTAGAAATTCAAGACAAAATATTTAAAAATAAATATCCAATATATAAAGTAATTCAAGAAAATATTATTAAGAATATGAATGATTGGGTTTCTTTAAATATTGGTGGAGATACATACTGCTACAAAAATAATATACCATATATTAGTTATGCACTAAATGAATATGCTAGAAAAAAAAGACTACCTAATATTTTTTGGGGATGCTCTATTGAGGAAAAATATGTTAATAAAATGATGATAGATGATTTAAAAAAATATACAATGATTTTCCCTAGAGAAACTCTTACATATAACACATTAAGAAAGTTAGGCATACCTGAAGAAAAATTATTTTTAATGTGTGATCCAGCTTTTAACTTAGATTTAGAAGAAATAAAACTACCAGACCAGTTCTATAATGCTTCTGACATAATAGGAATAAATATTAGTCCATTAATAATAAATTCAACTGGCTCTAAAGACCTAATATGGGATAACATATTTAGTGTTATAGATTATATACTAGAAAAATCAAACGCAACAATTGCTCTTATTCCACATGTATATATAGGAAAAAATAAAGAAGATTTAGAAACTTTAAATAGAATTTATTCTAAGTATAAAGATACAAATAGAGTAATACTTTTTAATCAATTCTATAATTGCAAACAATTAAAATATATTATATCAAAAACAAAAATCCTAATTACTGCTAGAACACATGCTTCTATTGCAGGATATTCTACATGTGTACCTACACTAGTTTTAGGATATTCGGTAAAGTCAAAAGGAATTGCTAAAGATTTATTTGGTGATTATAAAAATTATGTTGTATCAGTACAAGAAATCAAGGAAAAAGATGAGTTACTTAGAGCTTATCAATATATAGAAAAAGAATGTGACAAAATTAAAGAAAATTTGAAAAAAATAATGCCTGAATATAAGAAAAAAGCTTATATTGCAGCTGAAAAAGTGAAAAAAATAGTAGAGGAGAAAAAAAGTGAAAACCAATGAACTTAAATTAGGAGCAATATTATCATACATTATATTGGGATTAGAATTGGCAGTAGGCTTGTTTTACACACCAATATTAACACGAACATTAGGACAATCAGAATATGGACTATATTCACTAGTTGCATCAGTTATTTCGTATTTAACGGTTTTAGATTTAGGGTTTGGTAGTGCAATTGTGGTATATACAGCTAGATACAGAACAAATAAACAGCAGGAAAAAGAAGACCAGTTACATGGAATGTTTTTAATTATATATACAATTATAGGAATTATTGCAGGAATAGTAGGATATATATTATATTTAAACGTAGATAAATTTTTTGGGAATTCAATGACTTTGCAGGAAATTGAAAAAGCAAAAGTTATGATGCTAATATTGACAGCTAATTTAGTAATAACATTCCCAATGAGTATTTTTTCTTCAACTATCACTGCATACGAAAAATTTATATTTGCAAAAACAGTAAACATAATAAGGATCATAATAAATCCAATAGTTATGTTGGTATTGCTACATATGGGGTATAAATCTGTAGGAATAGTTGTTGCTACTACAGTACTAAATATAATAACATTATTAATAAATATGCTTTACTGTATAAAAAATTTAAAAATGAAATTTGATTTTAGCAAATTTGACTTTAAATTATTAGGCGAAATTTTTTCATTTTCGCTTTTTATATTCTTAAATGTACTTGTGGATAAGGCAAACTGGAGTATAGATCTATTTATTTTAGGGTCTATTGTTGGAACTGTAGCGGTAGCTATTTATAATATTGCAACGCAATTTAATACAATTTATCTATCTTTCTCTACAGCTATTAGTGGATTGCTTCTTCCGAGAGCAACACAAATGGAAACTAAAAAAGCTACTGATGAAGAGTTTACAGATTTCTTCATAAAGATGGGAAGAGTACAATATATTATTATGGCATTAGTTATAACAGGATTCGTATTAGTTGGAAAAGAGTTCATTTTGATTTGGCAAGGTAAAGATTATATACAATCATATTATATTGCTTGTATACTAATGATACCAGTAACAGTGCCACTAATACAAAATACAGGGTTAAGTATATTGCAAGCAAAGAATAAACATAAATTTAGAACAGTAATATTTTTTATAATAGCTATACTAAATGTAGCTATGAGCATACCACTAGCAAGAAAATATAGTGGAATAGGCGCGGCAATTGGAACAGCTATTTCTTTAGTTATCGGACAGATTATAATAATGAATATATACTACTATAAAAAAATACATATAGATATTCCTAAGTTTTGGAAAGAAATTTCAAAAATGTCTATTCCAATTGTGATTACATTTATTATTGGATTGGGATTAAATAGGTTTATAGTTGCTGAAAACTATATTATATTACTTTTGAAAATAGTAATATATACATTAATATATGCGGTATTTGTATGGAGATTCGCAATGAACAATTATGAAAAAGAACTATTTACAAAACCATTAAAACAATTAAAAAATAAAATAAAAAGGAAACCAAAAAAATGTTAGAAATTATTGATAAATCTAATTGCTGTGGATGTCATGCATGTTATAATGCTTGCCCACAGAATGCAATAACCATGAAAAAAAATAAACTTGGCTTTAGATACCCAGCAATAGATAAAGAAAAATGCATTGATTGTGGATTATGCAAAAAAGTATGCCCAGTATTGAATAAGAAAAAAATAAATAATAAACCTATTGCATATGCGTGTATAAACAGGAATGATAACATTAGAAAGGAAAGTTCTTCAGGAGGAATATTTACACTGATAGCAGAAAGAATATTAGATTTAAATGGTGTAGTGTTTGGAGCTCAATTTGATGAGTGTCTTAATGTATCACATTCATATATAGAGAATAAAGAGGAATTATATAAAATAAGAAAATCTAAATATGTTCAAAGCAACATAAAAGATACATATAAAATAGCAAAGAAGTTTTTAGATGATGATAGATTTGTGCTGTTTACAGGTACACCTTGCCAAGTGGAAGGGCTTTATTCCTATTTACGAAAAGACTACAATAAATTGTACACTCAGGACATAATTTGCCATGGCGTTCCAGCACCTGAAATTTGGCAAAAATATAAAGAAGATTTAGAAAAACAAAAGCACATAAAAATAGTGAATATGAATTTTAGAGATAAAAGTAATGGATGGATGTCATATTTTTTAAGATATACTGATTCAGCTGGCAAAGAGTATTATGAACCAAGTTCAAAAAGTAGATATATGAAATTATTTTTAAAAAATTATATATTAAGAGATTCATGCTATAACTGTGCTTTTAAAAATGAAAATAGAATATCTGATATAACTTTAGCTGACTTTTGGGGTGTACAAAACATAAATAAAGAGATGTTTGATAATAAAGGAACATCATTGGTAATAGTGAATTCTGAAAAAGGAAATGAGTTATTTAATTCAATAAAAAAAGATACCAATTATGTAAAAACAGATTTAGAAGAAGCTATAAGATATAATCCAAGTATGGTAAAATCTTCAGAAAAACCATATAATAGAAAAAAACTACTTACCGAATTAAGAAATTATAATGACTTTGATAGTGTTATAAAAAAGTATATTCCAAAGGAAAACATATTTAAAAGAATAATAGCAATAATTAAAAATGTGATTAAGGCAATATTGAATAAGATTGATAAATTATTAAAAAAACAAAAAAGATAAAAACTTTGCATATAAGATTATTAGAAGAAAACATAGTAACTTTATTTACTATGTTTTCTATTATCCATGCAAATTATGTTGAAAACAGGCGAACAAATTTTCTTGTAAATTTAATATAAATATGATAAAAAATAAATATAAATTAAAAGATTAATCTGGTAATAAATCGCATTACCAAATCATTTTATTTCTAAAAATAATTAAATCTTTAATAATCCAAAAAAGTTAATAATTTTATAAATATAGCTACAATTGATTTGTTCATGAAAGGTTGAAAAATGAATATACAAGTTGGAAAGCTTAATAAAAAAGTAATCAAACTTTTAAGTTTAGAATATAAAAAAGAAATTCCAATAATTTTAGGAGATAATAATATTGAGCATATGAAAAGGCAACACCCAACTGATTATGAAAAATATGGACATGATATAAAAAAGATAATCAGTAGTCCAACATATGTTGCTAAAAATCCTAAACAAGATTCAATAGAATATATAAAAGAATACAAAAACGACAATAAATTTGTATTAGTCGCAGTTAGAGTTAGCAATAAAGGCAATTTATTTACAAGGACATTGTTTACAATGACAGATAGAAAGAAAAATATATACTTAAGAAAAGGTTATGCAAAAAAATACAAATAAAACTTGAATGTTAAGAATAATGTATGCTATAATAAATTTAACATACAATAATAAAGGAAAAGTTTCAGAGGGCGGAACAGGCAGCCGCCACCCATTGTTAGGAGATGCAGGAAGGTCACCCTGCCTAAACTTTTCCTTTTATTTTTTTGCTGAATAAGAAAAATGCTATGCCAAAGGGGACGACAGGCTGTCTGAAAATTAACCTTAAATTCTTAAAAGATTATTCAAATGAATTTCCAAATATTTCACACTAATTAATATAAAGATAACAAGTATAATAAATTTGTTATATAATTCATTGATATTATTATAACAAATATGTTATAATAATAAAGGAGAAAGAACATAATTGTACGATATAGAAATATATATAGCACCAAACGGAAAGAGCAAAATCAAGAGACTATAAGAGGAGAGATGATTATGAGCAAGTGTGAAAAATGGGAAGAATTTGAAAAAACTTTAAATATAACTCCAGAGCAAGAAGAAGAAATAAGAATGGAAATGGAAATTATACAAGCTACTATTGAGGCACGAAAAAACAAGAAAATGTCACAAGAAGAACTAAGCAAACGAAGCGGATTAAAACAATCTGCAATAGCTAGAGTAGAAAGTGGAGTACATTCTTCAAGTATAAATACATTAATAAGAATATTGTATCCATTAGGGTATACTTTAAAAGTAGTGCCAATTAAATATAAAAAATAAATATATATATGCAATAATTCATAATTCAATCCTCCTTTTAGTATAATTGTACAAAACAATGTTATTGAAGAAATGCCGCAAACAGGAGTAAGTATCGTGTTCATTAACTTCAAAAATTGATTCCAAAAAACAAGAAAATATAATAAATGTACAAGAAAGTGTTCCTACAAAAAATGAGGTGCAAACTATTCAACAGAGAAGTTATAAAGAAATAGAACCATATAAAAATATGCCACAACAAATAGAAGAATACGAAGTTATAGGAAAACTAGAAATTCCTAAAATTGAGCTAACAACATATATATTGTCTGAAACCGATAAAAATACATTAAAAGTTTCTGTAACAAAACTATGTGGACCTAAGGTAAATGGAGTAGGAAATTTATGCATAGCTGGGCACAACTACAACAATAGCAATATGTTTAAAGATTTAAAAAAGTTAGAAAAAGAAGATAAAATTTATGTAACAGATATTTATAATAATAAGGTTGTTTATGTAGTATATGACATTTATAAAGTGTTTCCAAAAGAGGTGGAATGCTTATCTCAAGATACAGATGGAGAAAGAGAAGTTACTCTAATCACATGTACAAAAGGAGCTATTAAAAGGCTTATAATTAAAGCAGTAGAATTATATGATTAATAACAGCATAAATGTACAAATATTATTGACAGAAAAAGTACTAATATATATAATTAGCTTATTAAAATGTACGAAAGGTAAAATATGAAAACAAAAGCAATAACAATTATTATAACAATATTGATACTAGTGGTTCCAATAGTAATATTACCAAATGATGTAAATTTACTTAAAGCTATAATGCTAATTTCTGGAGGGGCAGCATTACTAGTATTATTTTTAATGAATTACAAAAGAATAAAAATTGATAAAAAAGATGTATTAATAATAATATTTGCAATGCTAATATTTATTAGTACAATGCTTTCTAGTGATATTCATACTTCTATTTTTGGCACCGAAAAAAGATATGAAGGTATGCTTATTCTTTTTACTTATATAATTATATATTTATGTACAAAGAATTTTTTCGAATATAAAAACAAAAAAATTCTTTTAATTATATTGTACATATTATACATTTTAGTATGCACATTAGGAGTTATACAGCAGTATGTAAAAATACCTGAAATAAATTTATTAAAAAAAGGCGTTGCCGGAACTTTTGGAAATACAAATTTTATGGGAAACTTTTTAAGTATAGGAATACCAATATTTAGTATGATGTATATAATGAAAAATAAAAAGTTAAGTTTTATAACAAGTATGTTGATTTTCTTTTGCATTATAGCTTGTGGCGCAAGAAGCTCATGGGTAGCTTTTTTAACATTTGTTACAATATTAATAGCATATTTAATTCAAACAAAAAATAAAGAATATATAAAAAGAACAGTGATAATATTTGTAGGTTTTGCATTGATATTTACATACTTATTTACTGCAAAAAACAGCTTTGCAAAAAGTAAAATCAAAGTGGCCAAGAAAGATATAACAGTTGCTGCAACTCAAGGTATAAAAAGTAACATGGGCTCTGGCAGAATACAAATATGGAAAATAACAGTAGACTTAATAGAGAAGTACCCACTTCTTGGTGTGGGAACAGATAATTTAAAAAAAGGAATAAGAGATAACCTTACAGATGAAAGTATAGATTTTATGCTTAGAACTAGACAACAAATAGACAAAGCACATAATGAATACTTGCAATATGCAGTTACATTAGGAATTCCAGCATTACTTATTTACATTGCTTTTATTTTATGCATATTAAAAGATAATATAAAGGATATAGAAACAAACGACGAGAAATTAATTTTATACTTAATAATTATTTCTTACTTAGTTCAAGCAAATTTTAATATTAGTACAATTGGAGTAGCACCATTATTTTGGTTCTCGCTAGGCTTATTAGATTCAAAGGAAAACAGTACAAATCAACAAAAAACAAGCTAAAATAAACGCAAAAATTTTACAAAAACTATTGCAAATATGATATTAAAACATATATAATATTTGAAGAATATGCCAAAATAATT
>ULRB01051696.1_pt1 | contig 21464 bp, 30 predicted proteins | sample 1955051 | NCBI WGS metagenome assembly ULRB01 (sample SAMEA4835671, study PRJEB28245) | human gut metagenome | biome: gut microbiome; material: fecal sample | place: Denmark | collected 2008 | reverse complement strand
CCGCCAATAGTAAAGTTCTTTTCATCGCAGACTGTCATTAGTTTCCTCAAATATACGAAAATGTTTCAGAAACGGCCTTGTGCTTTCAGAAAAATGGCGTATATTTGCATTCCGCAACGGTGCGTTGGCCGAGTGGTCAGGCGCAGGTCTGCAAAACCTGTCACAGTGGTTCGATTCCGCTACGCACCTCACAAATGCCCTTGGAGACACTCCGAGGGCCTTTTGCTTTTTCAAAAGGCCCCACAGATTCCCACTTCTGCCCAGTTTTGATTTTTACATATTCTCCCCAATTTGCCATCGGAAACCCAAAATGAACTTGTGCTATGATTATACTTCCCGACAACGGCCACAGCCTTGAGACTCCCGGCAAGAGGAGCCCTGACGGCCACTTCCGCGAATACGCCTACAACCGCTATCTCGCTTTCCGAATCCGCGAACAGCTCACTGCCCTGGGCCTTGATGCCCGGCTCCTGGTCCCGGAGCGCGAGGACATCTCCCTGCAGGAGCGCTGTCGCCGTGTAAACAAGATCTGCAAGCAGGTCGGCAAAGACCAGGTAATTCTCATCTCCATTCACGCCAACGCCGCCGGTAACGGTCAGCAATGGATGGATGCTCGTGGCTGGAACTGCTTCACTACTGTCGGTCAGACGAAAGCCGACGCCTTGGCAACTTACCTGTACGAAGCAGCGAAGATGCATCTGCCTGGTCACCAAATCAGGAAAGACTACACCGACGGAGATCCGGACATCGAGAAGAACTTCTACATCCTCCAGCACACCTCCTGCCCCGCAGTCCTGACCGAAAACCTCTTTATGGATAATCGGGACGATGTGGCCTTCCTTGAGTCCGCAGAGGGCTCCCAGGCCATCGTGGATCTCCACGTAGAAGGAATCTGCCGACACCTATCAAAATAAATATGCAGACATAGAGAAAGCCCCGGCAATCCATTATAAGGACTGTCGGGGCCTGCTATAAACCGATTGGTCATTCAATCATTCTCATCCAGCTCAAAGATGGAATCGGTAGGCTTTTCAAAGTATCTGGCAATTTTCAGTGCCAGCACCGTGGAAGGAACGTATTTGCCGGACTCAATGGAGTTGATGGTGTTCCGGCTCACGCCGATGGCATCCGCCAGCTGCTGCTGGGTGATGTCCTTGATGGCTCTTTCTACTCTGACGGTGTTCTTCATAAGGCCTACTGCTTTTTGGATTTCCAAAGCATCCACTTGAATATCCCGTAATACAGGACGAAAAGAAGGATCGGAAAGACAATAAGGAACAACTCGCTCAGATAGGCGCTCAAGGTGTCCTCTGCATTCGAAAAGATGAATCCGGGCTTCACTTCCAAAACAACGCTAAGAACCAGGAGAAGGACAAAGAACACATAGGCGGTAATCCCCATGGCCTTCAGACGAAAGCCGGATATCATTTCGTCTTCCACCTTCTCCTTTGATAAGCAAATGAGAAAGATTGATACGATAAACGTGATGTGGGATGCCTTTGCGAAATACCAGGCCACATCAATGCTATGTACGAACAGTGCCTTGGCGAACTCCACAATGACGGAGAGAATCAAGAGACACCAGCCAACCTTCTGGCAGGTGTGAGGCATTAGAATGCTTTTGTTATTCATGGTGTGAATGAGTTTTGTTTTCTGAATGCAAAGATAAGTATATTTTTCATAATGATAAATAAACTTTGCATAAAGAAAAAAGTAAATTGCAATGAGCCCCAGCGCTGGAGGCGCTAGGGCTCACTATTGAGTGTACGCAGCCGGTCATCGGCAGCTGCTACGCAGAGAGAACAGCGCTGGCCATCTTCTCGCCATACTTCTCGCCGGTGGCGGTGTTCACGAAGAAATACTTGAAGAACACCTTCGGATAACCGGCAGAGGGAGCGCCACACTTGTTGTCGTAGTCGCTCTTGATGTCGATGGCCGTGGTCACCGGAGTGAGAGGATTGCCGAAGGCAGCAGCCTTGCTGTAGGCCTTGGTGATGCCGTTGCCCTGGGGCTCGGAAGCCAGGATGATGAGCTTCAGATTGGTGACGTCGCTGGGGATGTCGGCCAGGGTGAAGGTCATCGCCGAAGCGGAGAGGGCCACGGTGGCGCCGGCCGGCGCCGGTGCTTACTATGAGCATCCCAGGCTATGTTTCCGTTTGGGGACTGGATCTTCCATCGTACCAGGTACATGCCCGGTTCATCCTTCTGGATACGGAAACCGGATACCGGAGTCAGTATCTCGCAGTATCCGGCGTCATAGAACTGTAGGCGAATTATTTCTTCACATAGGCCGTAGCCCTGCCGGTTCCTGTCTTCTCGATGTATCCGGCGGCCAGGAGATCGGCCAGGGTGCGCTCGATGGTGGTGAGGCTGATGTCCGGGCAGGCCTGAGAAATCTGCTTTTTGGTAATCTTGCCCGGAGTGCGCTCGATAATGGCCTTGATGCGCTCCGGCTTGGATACCTTGCGATAACGAAGGTGCTCAACACGGTCCTCAAATTCATTGTAGGCCTTGACAACGACACCAAGCATATACTTTAGGAATGGGAGATAATCGTTCCCGTCCTCGTGCCAGTTCTGGGAACTGGCCTGCAGGGCCTCATAGTAGGAATCCTTGCTCTTTTCGATGAGCATCTCGATACTGATGTACTTGCCCACGATGAATCCGGCGCGGTATAGCAGGAGAAGCGTCAGGAGGCGGCTCATGCGACCGTTTCCGTCATTGAACGGGTGGATGCAGAGGAAGTCCAGGATGAATACCGGCATCAAGAGGAGCGGGTCGTAAGTACCAGCCTCGATGGCATCGTTGAACCGGGTGCATAGGTTTAGCATGGCATCGGCCGTCTGAAAGGCAGGCACCGGGCGGAAACGGACGGTTTCCGTGCCGTCAGCGTGTTTCTCGGCAATGATATTGTCCGAGTTCTTATATACGCCACCTACGGCGCTGCTACTGAAGGAATACAAGTCCCGGTGCAGCTGGAGAATGTTATTGGGGCGCGGGGCGATGTATTCGTAGGATTCGTGGATGGTGGCCAGCACGTCGCGATAGCCGGAGATCTCTTCCTCGTTCCGGTTACGGGGTTTGACTTTCTCCTGGACTATGGCCTTAAGGCGTTCATCGGTGGTATAGATGCCCTCGATGCGGTTGGATGCATCGGTACTCTGGATCTTGGCGACCTCCAGCAAAGCTGTGAGTACGTCCGGCTCGGCCTCGATGAAGAGCTCCTGACGGCCGCGGCATTCATGGAGCCGGGTCAGCAGAGCCACGACCTCCGGAGTGAGGAGGTCCTTGGGCCGGCCTATGAAATCAAATTCGTGCATAGCGCGTATAGTTTACAGGGCGAAGATAGTGTTTTTCTGCCTCAAAAACGAATTTTCTGCACCAAAATTAAGAAAATGATGCAGAAAACGGTCGGAATGAGGCAGATTACTCGAAGTAATCGTACTTGTCGGTCAACTTCTCGACGACTTTGAGGGAGTCGGCCTTGATGTACTTCTTCAGCATTGCCGGAGAGGTGTGGCCGGTGACCTTCATAATGTCGTAAAGGTCCACGCCGGCCAGGTACATCTGCGTGGCTCCGGTACGGCGGGCCGTATGGGTATCCTGACTTTGACAGCCAAAAAACGGCAACCTTCTTTATGATTGATTATCAGTCATATATAAAAACGGTAAATTTTTAAGGGTGAATCGCGTCACCTTTGCGTACCTTTGCGGGTATGTTTGTACGCAAGAGACGCAACAGATCGGGCACGACCAGCGTGGTCGTCGTGGACAAAAGTTCAGGCCGGTCCAAGGAACTGGCTACGATTGGCGTGGCCTCCACTTCAGAAGAAATAGCGGCACTTGAGGCAAAAGCTCAGCGCTGGATAGACCATTACGGCGGTCAGCAGACGTTCGACTTTGAAGAGTCAGCGAAGGCCATGGAGGAGATACACCGAACGATATCCATGATTGAGCGGACGCTGCAGAATGCACCACAAGTCATCCTCGGGCACGTCTATGACAGGATCGGGTTCAATGCGATCGGAGATGACATCCTCCGGCACCTGGCGATTGCGCGCGTCTGCCAGCCCATGAGTAAAGTGGCGACCGTAGAATATCTGAAATCCTACTTTGACGAGGACGTACAACTTCACGACATCTACCGCTACATGGACAGACTGCACAACACGCAACAGCAAAAGGTCCAGCGGATCAGTGTGTCTCACACGTTGGGCGTGCTTGGCGGTCGGATAGGGTTGGTGTTCTACGACGTAACCACGCTGTACTTTGAGTCAGCTCCGAACCCGTCGGACGAGCTGCGCCAGGACGGCTTCTCCAAGGACGGAAAGACCGCCGAGTCACAGATAGTGCTGGGCCTGCTCGTGAGCGAAGACGGTTATCCGCTGTCATACTCGGTCTTCAACGGGAAGCAGTATGAAGGCTACGACTGGCTCTTCAGATGGAAAACGCAGCCGCCGTGCGAACCAGTCAAGAAGCACTGCGTCGCCTTCCTCAAAGCCGCCAAGTTCAGTGATCCAGAGTATCACGAGCAGCGGGAAGCGCTGATAGAGGAATTTGATTTGGAACTCTGGAGAATAGAAAGGATTGAAAAAGAAGCGGCACAGGAACCTCCTTAAAAGGAAAATGTGAATAACTTGTATCCCGAGTTTTTTCCGATCCATTCTTTTTGTAACTTTGTGGAAAGAAATTCTTGCTATGAGATTGTTTGAAGAATATACTCAAGCTAGGCCATTCATAAAATGGGTTGGAGGGAAGACACAGTTGCTGGATGAGGTCTGCAAATCGCTTCCTCGCGATTTCGCATCCCGCCAGCACATTACGTACGTGGAACCATTTGTTGGTGGTGGCGCCGTTATGTTCTGGATTCTTCAGGCATATCCCAACATTGAGAGAGCTGTCATCAGCGACATCAATGAGGAACTTATCTGCACCTATCGTATAATCAAAGAGAACGTGGAGGAGCTGATAGCGGAACTTACTCATATCCAAGACGAGTATATCCCTTTGAGCGCTGAAGACCGCAAGGCGTATTTCATGGAGAAGAGAGCCCGTTTTAACACGAAGCAAACCACTCCGGTGGAAACGGCAGGGCTCTTCATCTTCCTCAATAGGACGTGCTTTAATGGCCTGTACAGGGTCAATTCCAAAGGCGCATTCAACGTTCCTCACGGCAAGTATGCTAATCCTCGTATTTGTGATGCTGCCAATCTCCGTGCTTGCTCAACGGTTCTCCAGAAGGTCAAAATCCTTTGTGGCGACTTTGCAGAAACTGGCCGTTTCGCCGGTCCAGATACATTGTTCTATTTCGATCCTCCGTACAAACCCATCACTGAAACTTCCTCATTCACTTCCTACGCAAAGGGGGGCTTCGATGATAACGAGCAACTCCGGCTCCGCGACTTCTGTGACCAGATTAGCAAGGAAAAGGCACTCTTCGTAGCCAGCAATTCTGACCCGAAGGACGTGAATCTTAAAGAGAGTTTCTTCGACACCATATACCAAGGCTTCTTCATCAAGAGAGTATCCGCCTCCAGAATGATTAATTCAGACGCCTCAGGTCGCGGCACCATTTCCGAATTGATGATTTCTAACGTAGTTAACGCTTAGCATTATGGCGAATTTTGATATATTCCTCTCGCAGTTAAAGGAAACGAATGCAACCCTGGGCTTCTTCACTGATTTTCCCAAGGCCGCTTCAAGCGTTGCCAAGATTGCAGTTAAGCTCAATCAGCTTAATTTTCTTCTCGGTAAGGATGACTTACGCGCAGCAGTTGAGTTGATCTATAACGAGAATCCGAAGGCCTTCGAAGTCTTGGACATTCTTGTAGCAGTAAGAAAGAAGGACAAGAAATTAGTCCTGAACGAAAAGCTCCAGCCAGTGCTATTAGAGAGCTTTTTCAATGATGTTGGTAGTATCTGCACCTATATTGAGGATACAGGATTAGGCGAAGTGTTTCGCTCAAAGAAGATTACAAACCTTGTTGACTATGTTTTCGGCGTTGAAGTCGGCCTTGACACAAATGCACGAAAGAATCGTTCTGGGAAACTAATGGCAGAAGCCATTGCAAAAGTGTTTGCTGAAGCCAGCATTGTTTATGAGGAAGAGATCAACAGCACGACATTTAATGACTTAAAAGGACTCGGAAAGGACCTTAAACGATTCGATTTTGTCATAAGAAAAAAGGACAAGATCTTCTTGATAGAGGCTAATTTCTACAATGACGGTGGCTCTAAACCCAATGAAGTCGCCCGGTCCTATTCAGATATTGCTCCTAAAATCAACGCCAATAAGAAATACGAATTCGTATGGATAACCGATGGACAGGGTTGGCTTAGCGCAAAGAATAAATTGGAGGAAGCCTACAGTATTATTCCTCGCGTTTACAACCTCACCACCCTCCCGTCTTTTGTTGAAGAACTCAAGAAAATGGCATAAGAAATGCCCACGGCTTACTACAAATCACAGGACAAAAACTTCACACTCCTGCAGGGAGATTGTATCGAACTCTTGAACTCATTTGATTTCAAGTTCGATATGATTTTCGCGGATCCGCCGTATCATTTGTCAAACGGCGGTATCAGCATACAAAGCGGTGTACCAGTGTCCGTGAATAAAGGCAAGTGGGATAAGTCCAAGGGATTTGAAGAAGACTATAGATTTGATAAAACCTGGCTGACTGCCTGCAGGGAGCATTTGAAATCCGATGGCACCATATGGGTCAGTGGAACATATCACAACATATTCTCCGTAGCCCGGTGTCTGTCCGAGCTGGATTTCAAAATTCTCAATTGCATCACCTGGGTAAAGACCAATCCTCCACCCAATCTTTCCTGCCGGTATTTCACTTACTCGGCAGAATACATTCTGTGGGCACGTAAGGAACAGAAAGTGGCTCACTACTACAACTATGAGTTGATGAAAGAAATCAACGGCGGCACCCAGATGCGTGATGTCTGGACTTTGCCGGCTATTGCACCGTGGGAGAAATCATGCGGTAAGCATCCCACCCAGAAGCCACTGTGCGTCCTGTCGAGAATCATTCAGGCATCTACTAAGCCAGGTGCCTGGATACTTGACCCGTTCACAGGAAGCAGCACCACTGGTATTGCCGCAAACCTTCTGGGACGCCGTTTCCTCGGCATTGACCAGGAAGAAAAATTCCTCGAGATGAGTAAAGCCCGTCGCGAGGAACTGAACAGTATCAATCGTAGAGGAGAGATTCTGGAGAAATTGAAGAAGCAGGCCAAACTCTTCCAAGATAGCGATATTCGCGTCCTGAGTGAGCCGGAGGTCTACTATGGGCCGGAACTCCCGTTCTAATACTCTCGGTGCCTAATAATAACCAAGTTAAGTAGATTCTTGAAGTCTCTTTGTCCCAAGACACATTCTTTAGTCCACAGGAGCGCCAGCTTAAACTGGCGCGCATCCGGTGTCTGTTTCTCACAAAGGCAGAATAGCTCCAGAATTATTGCAATACCTCCAATTGACATCGTTCCTGGAACGCTCACATTTTCGAAACGATCTTCTACCTCTTGAAGTGTAATCGGAGAATACTGTGCTCTCTCTTCCAAAGAAGTGAATGGAACACAATTATCATAAAAGCCGAGATAATAATCGAGTAGTTGAACTACCTCCTCTTGATAGTGTTGACCCTTAAGGAGTAGATCGACAACCCATTCGTCATGAGGGAGAAGAAATGGCTTTGCATCAGGTTTTGGCTGAAGTATCTTCACCATGAAATCCAAATCTGGACGAGCTCCTTTCTTCCCTTGAAACATTCCGATCGCCGTGCCATCAGATGCAGTAAAAGTATGAATAGCAGGACCTTTGGGGCATCGATACTGCCACATGTCACCATTTTTGAAATACTTCGGATTGTACATATAAGACCAATTATTCCCAAATTTTCATTAAACCATTGTAGTTCATTTCTCTACCACTCTGGTTCCAATAAGTCATGTCTTGTTCAATAAAGAGCCACTTAATCGTATAGAGAAGCAGATCAAGAGGTAATCCCGTCGCAAAGTGGCAAGAATCCACCAACGCCTCATTGGGCTCCTCACAGTTATAAATGTCCGTGATTAGTTCTTTAAGCTTTTGCCCATCACCCGGATTCTCGACAACCTTTTCATGAACATCGTTCCATATCTCAGAGTGGCTTGGGCGATTTCCAGAACTTATTACATTGCCATATTTCCCATACCGGAACTGATAATCTTCAACACGCACTTCGAAGTCCATTCCTTTGTTTTTGTATGCGGGACGATGCAAGTAAATTTTCTTGCCGTTTTCCCCGGTCTCCACATAGTAATCGTAATAATTCCACTCTTCTGAAGTGCCGTGTTCTTCCTCAAGAAAAAGCATAATCAGTTGTCTGTGATACTCCTCGCGGGATGACGCATTGATAGAGACGGTTTTCTTAGTTTCCATATTTCAGTGTTATTAGAATAATTCTTTAATGTTTACCTTCAAAGCATCGGCGATTCGCTCAATATTACAGAGCGTGATATTCTTTTCAGCACGCTCAATCATCCCTATGTAGGTACGATGGACGCCTGCAAGATCCGCTAGCTGTTCTTGGGATAGATTGCGCTCTTTTCTTAACTTCTGGACTCTTTGCCCAAATGCAAGGAGAATAGGTTCTTTATCCATTATGTAGTTGAGTGATTGATTGAATGCAAAGTTAGAGATGCTAACTAAAGTTATCAACATACTATAATTAGCATAATCACGACATCTCTAACAGAATCCTTCAAGAAGATGTAATGATACTATCTATGAAAATTCGTATCTTTGTACAATCTGTTTTCACTCGTAATGCCTGTTAGATGAATAAAATATAAATCTTACATATGAGTTTTTTGAGCCTATCAGATTATATCGCTATAGCCGGCGTCGTTGTTGCAATCATTACTTTGGTTGCTACGATTCGCATCGCTAAGATTATTCCTGAACGCGACAGACTGAGCCACCGCAAACACATTCGGGATGTGGTGTCAAAAATTGCTGACGAGATGAAAACCGGTCGGAATCATATGTGTAAAATAATAGATATTGACCGCTTTGAAACCTTGTATCCAGACAATTTCAATAGTAGGAACCGGCAGTCACACTTCAAGGCGGAACTAGATGGTACTGATATACACGGCGTTGCTTTTACCAATGGCATTCTTGGAGTGAAAGAAGGAAAAGATGGCCGATTAACTGTTACAAAAGGTGATGATGAGACCCATAGAGTAGCACGTAGTGGCCTTATTCCATATGGCTGGATTATTGATATAGACGAATCCGGCGATGAAATTGATACCGGAGCCATCTTCTACTGCAGATTCAAGAAACGGAAGTGGCATTGGGGCTTTTACTGCGTTCAACAGCCTGATGGCTCACTGAAAAACAAACACGGCCTGTATAAGGACCGCCAGCCCTTCCGCTCATACAATTACTATCTCATTACGGATAATAAGACCTCATACCGCCCATACGTTGATGTCCGAGGCGACAAGGATGCTATTTAACCCCGCTGTCAGCAACCAACTGCCCGTTGTCGATATCCTTCTTAATTATCATTATCTCTGCACCACATTCGATTTTGAGATCAAAACCAAACTCAAAACAGGTTCGCTGCGCATTTGACAATTCACAATCGTCATAACAGTCGATACCGCTCGTGGCTTTCGTAAATTGCTCCCAAAAAGCCCAAATAGGACGTTGTCATTATCAACGCCAGTGGACTCATCGCAGAATGGGAGTATATAAAACATATGAATATTGGCAATGCATAGCGACGCGACGCAAAGAGGACACTTTTTGCATGGTGAATTGCGAAGGAAGAGAACCATTATCGGCTCATTTCCTTCTCTATCGAATGACGCTAATTTAATACTCGGAAACTCAGATTCAAAAGAATCACTTTGAAGCCATTCAATGGTTTTTTGATGGTGTAACGTCACTAAGTGAGGCATCAAGCTTAACGCAAATTTGCAGATGACCTTGTAGATATTCTGCGGTATGAATGTTTTATTCGTAAGGGCAGAATTCCTCATCATCTTAGAGACATCTTCTGCCGCAATGCTTTCATCCTTCCAATCATACACATGGAAACATAGAAGAGGAAGATCTGAAAATGGATGATGATCGTTGCTCATCTACATTTCAAAATTCCTAGCGGAGACCTGCCGCTCCTTCCCATTCCTCTTAGGAACCTGGTAGATCGAGAGGAAAAACTGAAAAAATTGGTGATATCATTCTCCAGCCTATTTCCGAATTGCTCGTTACATTCATTACATTCATCTGCACAGATAAACTTGGTGTTTTCCAACGAGATAGAGATGGTGTATGCCTCCTTGCTAAAATGAGATGAATCCATAACCTTCCCACAAAAACGACATCTTTTTGGTGCATCCTTCTGGCCAATATATATCTTCCTCGAGGATTTGACCAGATCAAACAACCATATAGTGTATTTGACAGAAGTATCAGCAATATCATTCATAGCGTTTTTAATAATTTATTGACACAAATTACGTCAATATTACGGAATCGGCAAGAGGACATTGAGAGATAGTTGTGTATTACTCAATGTGATAATATAAAAGACTGCGGTCAAAGCCAGTCCGCTCCGCTACAGCTGCGCTCACTCGTCTTGGTTCAATCCTCCGGGGCACAACGCGCCCCTCCGAACTTCACTTATGGCAGATCCACTACGAGACTCTTCCCTCTGGGCTACGCCACTCCGGACGGAGACTCGCAGTCGCTCCTTCCACCTATCAAAGGATAAGCGGTCGCAAGACTGTTCCGGGCAAAGCCCGTCACAGACTTGCGCTGGTTTATGCCCTCCCGGCCTTCCACAGGGAGGGGCCATAGGAGACCGCCACCAAGTCGCCGGCCCCGTTACGGCAGTCATGCTTGCGCCACAGGCGCTGCTCAAGTTTGCTCTCTGTGTATTGTGGGAGTTCAGGGAGTCCTGTGAACTCCAGAACATAAGGATCTTTCAAAATGTCCTCCGGCTTCTCGATTGTTTGTCCCTTGATAGCCAGTTCTTTGACAGCCTCTTTATCTCGGCTTAAGGCCAAGCGTTGATAGAGGGCAGAGTCAAACTGTCGGTTGAGCTCTCGAACGCTCCAGTTATTATTTGCCGCCTCTATCTCGTAGAAACGTCTTTCATCAGGATCGGGAATTCTCATCAGCCGGATGTAGTGCGTCCAACTCAGAGATTGCGAAATCGGCGATTTCGCAATCCTATAGGTGAGGTAAAACTGCCTCATAAGTTCAAGATTGCGCTTGGAGAAGCCTTTGCCAAAGCTGCCGGACAGAGACTCCGACAGCCGTACGAGGATGTAGTCACCGTAATTTGCAACCTCTTTCCCTTGCTGCTCTTGCTCAACAATCCGTCGCCCTATTTCATAATAGGTCTTTATCATCGTGGCATTAACCTGCTTGACGACACTCTGTCTGGCTTCTACCAAAAGAACCCTGATGCCGCTGATAAAATCGTTCTCTGCACTCTGTAATATGTTTCCCATTTTCGGTTTCTCCATTTCTACAAACTTACATAAAAATCGGCTCACCTACAAAGTTCCGGGGGAAGCTACCCAAAGATAGTCCTAGCCTAAACATGAAGAAGGGCAGGTCAGACATTTTTCGAGTTGAACGATTCCGCTCCGGCGTTGGTTGAGCAGTCGATGAAGTAGTTCAAGATTTCTGCCTCAAAAACGAATTTTCTGCACCAAAATTAAGAAAATGATGCAGAAAACGGTCGGAATGAGGCAGATTACTTGAAGTAATCGTACTTGTCGGTAACTTCTCGACGACTTTGAGGGAGTCGGCCTTGATGTACTTCTTCAGCATTGCCGGAGAGGTGTGGCCGGTGACCTTCATAATGTCGTAAAGGTAAATTTATCGGTTTTCTTTCAGGAATAAAACAGACTTGTTCAGATCGATGATGATGGTAAAATGCTGCCATATTTCATTTCCTGCGACAGCTATATACTCATCGCTTGCCATCGCGCCTGCTTTGTCTGTGCTGTACCGGGCTTTGCCTCGCGACAACAGGACATTGGCCGCAGTCACTTTATCGGCAGCAAACTCATAACCGGCTGATTCTCCGCCCACACCACCATGCTTGTAGTAGAATGGAGTCTTGTCCTGAATCTTGTCCAATCCATATTTGGCAGCGGTCTTGCTGGTGAATTCGAGGCCCTTGCCTGAGCCGGTGTCCAGCAGTGCCTTGCCGGAAATAACTTTACCCGGAGTAACTGTGACCTCAATGGGGACGAGAATCTTTCCCGGACGGTTAGGGTCCGTCTCTATCGGAATGCGCGAAAAGCCCTCTGTCTGAGCCGCGGCGAGCTTATCCGCCAGCGTTAATTTTCCATTCTCATAATCAATGGCAATAACCTTCTCTTTCAGATCTTTAAGGCCGAAGATTCCATCGGCAGTGTCACCAAGGATGGCGCGCAAATCAATGACAGGGACCATCTGGGGAGCGTATTGCCTCCCACTCATCGAGATATTGACACCGGAGAAGATAAGCGTCGTTTTCTTGGCTTCATTTCCTGCTCCCCGTACCATCGCTTTGCCCATCTGTGTAAACTTGATTCCGCTTTCAGAAAGCCAGGTACTGTCCAGATATACATCAGAGGAACCAGTATCGAAAACCAATCTTGCAGGCTTACCGTTCACTTCCGCATTCAGATAGATGTGATTGGAAATAAACTCAAAGCTGTGTTCCTGGGCGTGGAGAAGGGCACCCGGAAGCAGGATAAACAAAGCCGAGAACAGGTGTTTCATATCCGAAGAAATTATGGTTTGTCTGCCAACAAATATACCATAACTATTGGAATTTTTATCATGTAACTAAGTATATAACAAAAATTTGAAAACATTGATTCGATAGCGGTTGGTGTGGTTCACAAGGCACTGGAAGATGTAGTCCAGTCCGTACTTGAACAGGCTTACAGCCCTCCGCATGTGCTTCAGGCCCTCTAAACATCGTTTCTACCTGCCACCTAAGTTTGTACATGTCAAGAGCTTCCTCTGCATTACAGTACGAGACAAGGATCTGCAACTCCGGTTTTCCTTCCTTGTCCTTGATTTTAGAGCCGGACAGATAACAGGCCTGTCCGTCAACGTAGTAGATACCGTCAAGATGTTTGCTTTCACCAAGCCTCAGGTCGTTGAAGAGCCAGTAAGCCTTGGTCTCCTGGCCATGCCGGAAGATGTAACCGCGGAGACGCTTACATACTAAGGAAGAAAACAAATAGTATTGCAAAGTTTATTCTGCATTATGAAAAATTTACTTAACTTTACGCTCGGAACACAATTCAAGAAATCGCCATGAATAACAAAAGTATCCTTATGCCTCATTCCTGCCAGAAGATTGGCCTGTGTCTTCTCCTCCTGGCGGCACTCATTGTCGTCACCAAGGTCATTCTCACGTATACCACACATAGTATAGATGTGGCCTGGTATCTGGCAAAAGCATCACACCTGATTCTGATTGTCTCACTGTTCTTCATAACCCTATCAAAGGAGAAGGTTGAAGACGAAATGATTTCCGGCCTGCGACTGAAAGCCATCGGGCTCACTGGCTATGTTTTCTTCATAGTATTCCTGCTACTTAGCCTTGGATTGGAACTGAGATTATTCTCCCTATTCAAGAATTATGATAGCGTATCGGAAGCGTATTTGAGCGAACTATTTCTAATTGTCCTGCCTGTTGCGATTGCTGGCCTATACTACCTGATCTTCCGGGGGCTTCTCCGTCAATCCAAAAAGGAGCAGGCCTTATGAAAAACACAGTTCGCGTAGAAAGGGCTATCCTGGACATTACCCAGCAGCAATTGGCCAACGCAGTAGGCGTAAGCCGCAATACCATCATTTCCATCGAATCCGGAAGATATCTTCCTTCTACTGTTCTGGCGTTAAAGATTGCACGTCACTTCGGGAAACCTGTTGAATCTATCTTCCAACTGGAAGAGAATGATTAAGAATCTTTACCAGGCACCAACAAACGAGCCCCGGCAGACTCACTCTGTCGGGCTCGCTGATTATATACGCAGGTTCAAGGCCTACTGCCGAGGCTAAGCACTCAACACTGCGCTGGCCATCTTTTCGCCGGACTTCTCGCCGGTGGCGGTGTTTAGTAATCGTTAAAAAATAAGTTGCATCACCTTAGGCAATCTTTTTGGTCTATATTCCTTTTTTCATCAGTCATGTGCCACCGGCACACTCCTTCTTCAAAAAGAAATCTATCCTCAAAAATCTTTGCCGAATCTGCGGCAACTTATTTTTTGCCGCTTACTTACGTAGAAATACTTGAAGAATACCTTGGGAGCGCCGTTCTTGGAGTCGTACGCGCTCTTGATGTCGATGGCGGTGGTGACAGGCGTGTACGGAGAGGCGAACGCAGCCGCCTTGCTGTAGGCGCGGGTGATACCGTTGCCCTGAGGCCCGGAAGCCTGGATGACCAGCTTGATGTTGGTCACATACGCCGGGATGCTGGGCAGCGTGAAGGTCATCGCAGCGCTGGAGAGCGCGATGGTGGCGTCGGCCGGAGCCTCGATGCCTGCGAGTGTCGGCATCATTATATCTTCATCTTGCAGTCAGAACAAAGTCCCATGTCGACCCGTGAAACACTGCGCGCTTCCGCCGCGCTGATTGTAAAGAATCTTTACAGCCGCGTGTAAAGATTCTTTACAAGGCGGGAATAATACCACACAACCATAGTGTTGTCCATTAGATGGTTAGCCCTATTGGCCCGAACGTTGCTTGACGGGGAGGAGAGATAAACAAACGCGACAACAAAAATGAAGAGTTATCTGAAGTTCCTTTCACGCAACAAGCTGTACACCGCCATCGAAGCGACCGGGCTGGCCATGAGCCTGGCCTTTGTGATTCTGATAGGAAGTTACGCCTGGCAGCAATGGGAGGTGACCCAGGAGAATCCTGACAGGGAGAACCTCTACACATTTAACCTGCCGGACTATCCGGGGCTGACATTCGGATTCGCCGAGAAACTGGCCGCAGCGGTGCCGGAAGTGACGCAGGTCGCCCGCTACTGCGCCGGCATCGAGACATTCGTACATGTCGATGACTCTGACATCGAGGCCCGCGTGATCGCGGTAGACCCCTCGTTTTTCCAGCTGTTCCCGTATTACGGCTTTCTGGACGGGAGTCCTGAGAGCCTTGCAAGCAAGGATGACGTGCTCCTCAGCGAATCTTTCGCGCGTGCGCACCATCTCAAAACCGGCGACATACTCCACACGCGCGACTGGGACTTCACAGTCACAGGCATCGTGAAAGACTTCCGACACACCCTCTTCCCGTATATAGACATCATAGCCCATCCCGACAGCTGGCTGAATTCATCAGCCTGGGAAGCACCGTTCGACCGCTACGGCAGCACGGTGACCTTCGCCCTCACGGTTCCAGGCACGGACCGGGCGACACTGCAGGCAAAAGCGGAAGCGGTCTGCAAGGAATGCTATCCGGGGATGCTGGGACAGGGCTTCTTTGAATATGTGTCCGTAGAGCGTTTCGACGAGCTGTTCTTCAAGGAATATGACGGCAACCAGGATTTTTACCGCCATGGCGACCCGGGGACGCTGCGTCTCCTGCTGCTGGTGGGGCTGCTCCTGTTGATTTCGGCCGTTTTCAATTATATCAACCTGAGCTTCGCCCTGACGGGCAAGCGCGCCAAGGAAATGGCGACCCGGCGCCTGCTCGGGGAAGGCAAGGCGAGCATCTTGCTCAGACGGATAGGCGAATCCGTCCTGTTCACGGCCATTTGCTTCGGCGCCGGACTGCTGCTCGCATATGCATTCGAGCCGTCGTTCAACAGCCTGATCAATGACCCGGATGTCCCCGTAACCATCACGCTCCGGCCCGGCTATCTGGCCGCCTATCTGATACTGATTCTCCTGACGGGCACGGTTTCCGGACTTATGCCCGCGATGCTGTCAAGCAGGTACAGTCCCTCTGACGTGGTGCGCGGCACATTCCGCCAAAGCACCAAGATGACCTTCAGCAAGGTCTTCATTCTCCTGCAAAGCGCACTGGCGGTATTCCTGCTGGCGATGGCACTGGTGATGGAGGCGCAGTACCGGACGTCCATCAACAGACCGGTCCATGCCAACATTGACAATGTATATTACCTTGAAGTTCAGAGCCGTACGAACCAGCAGGCGCTCGCGGACGCGATTAACGCCCTCCCGTGCGTGATACGGACAGGATTCAGCCAGGGAGCGCCGGGAGCCAGGACAGGCGGCCAGTATTCGACCACCCGTGACGGGAGCGAGATCATGTACCGTACATTCAAGATGGACAGCATTGCCTTCGACATATTCCGCTTCGAGGTGATCAAGGACTATCAGGCGCCCAAGTTCAACTCCATATGGTTCGGCGAAGCCGCTTTTGCCGCCAGCGGATTTGACGATGAGTACCATGACATCAGCCAGGTGCTGTCCAGGCGGACGCGAGGGTGCGACAATGTGGCCGGTGTGATCAGGGACTTCCCGGTGAACCTGTCCAATGTGGGCGAGGAGGACTATCTTTTCGTCGCCGTCATGAAAAGAGAAAACCTGAACTGGGGAGGCTGGGTCATAGAGACCGCCGGAGACCCGAGGGAAGCCGGGAAGGCCATACGGCAGGTATACGAAGACTGGAGCCGGAGCAACATAGCCAGCGTCTCGTACAACAGTTACCTGACGGATAACTTCCGCGAGGCGCTCCGGCCAGCCCGCAACAATATGCGGCTGATGGAACTTTTCATGATGCTGGCGATACTGATCGCGATGCTGGGCCTGCTGGCGATGAGCACCTATTTCGCAGGACAAAGGTCGAAGGACATCGCGGTGCGGAAAGTTTTCGGGAGCACGGTGGAGGGCGAACTCTGGCACAGCGTACGCGAATACATGACGCTGGTGGCCGTCGCCTGCCTTATCGGCATACCGGTTGCCGTCTGGGCTGCGCAGAAATATCTTGAGCACTATATCTGCCGTCTCCATAACTACTGGTGGCTCTTCGCCCTGGCCGTGCTGCTCACTTTCGTGATGGCCTTCGGCACCGTCCTGTGGCAGACTCTGAAGGCGGCGAATACGAACCCGGCGGCTGAACTCAAGAAAGAATAGCCAACATGCTTTTATGACGAAAAGGTATCGAATCGAAAGCCTGAGCGGGAAATGGTTTCAGTTTTTCAAAAAATATGACTTATATTTGAATCCTTATTCATATAAGACACTATTGATATGGAAACGAAACAAGCAACGAGAATTCAGACATCTCTTCTCAACGGAGTGGAGAAAAAAGCCCTTGTGTGGCTCGCGGAAAGGCAGCCTAAATGGATGACATCAGACATCTTGACGGGCATCGGATTCGTTGGCGCACTGATCATAGCCGCCGGTTTCATACTCACCAAGAAGGATATAAACTTCCTCTGGCTGTCGACCTTCGGTCTTCTCGTGAACTGGTACGGAGACTCGCTTGACGGCACCCTTGCAAGGGTGCGCAAGAAGCAGCGCCCGATCTACGGTTATTATCTGGACCACACCGTCGACTGCATCAACGAAAGCGCGATGTTCATCGGCGCCGGACTCTCCGGACTCATGGTCAACCCGTCCCTCGCCCTCGCCGTGCTGGTGCTCTATCTGCTCATGACCATCAATGTCAGCGTCAACGCACACCTGAAGAGCGAGTTCCGCCTGACCTACGCAAAGCTCGGGCCTACCGAATTCAGACTTATAGTGATGATAGTCAACACACTATTCATCTTCGTCAAGCCGCTTTCCGAGCTCCACAGGACCTATAATTTTCTCGGATACACTTTCGGGATGAAGGCCCTCGATTTCGTGGCCGTGGGTATGATCGTGATACTTGCGGTAATCTATCTGGTGACCATCTTCACCGACGCCGCCAAGTATTCAAAGATGGATCCGAAACATTAAAAGACCGCCGCTATGAGTTTTTGGTGGAGCCTGCTCTTCTTCCTGGTACTTCTCAGCATCATCATCATGATGATAGCGGAGAACAGGCATCCGCTGCGCACCATCGCATGGATAATGGTGCTGGTGTTCCTGCCGGGCCTCGGGCTTGTGCTGTATCTGGTTTTCGGACGCGACAACCGCAACCGGCGACTTGTCAGCGATGCTGACCTCCGCCGCTTAAAAGCCAACACGTCAAGGCTCTACGCCCTGCAGATATGCAGCCGCCCGGAACCCTCGGAGAAAGACCTCATCAATCTCCTGTGGGGATGCAACCTCGCTTTCCCGCTGACCGGGAACTCCCTGAAGGTCTACACCAATTTCGACACGATGTATGCCGACATGCTGACGGACATGCGGAATGCCAAGAACCACATCCACTTCGAGTTTTTCAAGTTCGAGGATGACCCTGTCGGAGACCTGGCGGCGCGTATCCTCATCGACAAGGCAAAGGCCGGACTGGAAGTGCGCGTGCAATATGACGATGCGGCCAACCTCCAGAGGAAGGCATTCTTCAAAAGACTCAGAAAGGAAGGGGTGAAGGTGCAACCGTTCCTCAAAGTGCCGATCCCGTTCATCTCAAGCAGCACAAACTACCGCAACCACCGTAAGGTTGTGGTGATAGACGGCACCATAGGCTACATAGGCGGGATGAACGTCGCCCAGAGATACTCCACAGGCATAAAGGGCGGAGTATGGAGAGACACCCACATCCGCGTGACGGGTCCGGCCGTCTCGGAGATGCAGACAAGTTTCCTGGTAGACTGGCAGTTCTCCTCAAAGGCCCCGCTATTCTCGGAAAAGTATTATCCCCAGGCCCCGACAGACGGGGACATACTCATGCAGGTGGCCACTTCCGGCCCTATGGACGAATGGCGGGTCATCATGCAGGGTATAGTGCAGATGATAGCGCAGAGCAAGGAATACATCTACATCCAGTCACCGTACCTCATACCTACGGAGCCGGTACTGCTGGCGCTGCGCAACGCGGCGCTCTCGGGAGTTGACGTCAGGATAATGATCCCATACAGGGGAGACCGCGGCATAGTCGTGCCTCTCGCGTCACGCTCCTATGTCAAGGACGTGGTGAGCGCCGGAGTCAAGGTTGATTTCTACGAAAACGGCTACATGCACTCCAAGGCTATCGTATCGGACGACCGCGTGGTCACGATAGGCTCCACCAACATGGATGTCCGCAGCTATGAGCAGGACTTCGAGATCAACGCGTTCATCTACGACAGAGAACTCGCCAAGAAGATGAAGCACATCTTCCTCGAAGACGAGAAGCACACCTGGAGGGTAGACCCGGAGAAATGGGCTGACAGACCGTGGCCTGTGCGGTTCAAAGAGTCGCTGTCAAGGCTCCTGTCCCCGCTTCTATAGAGGACGGAAAAACTCCTCGATCTGCCGGTACACGCGCGCGTTCTTCGCCCTGTCGGCATCTGTGCCGGCCTGTGTCCCGGAGAGCCCGCCACACAGATCCGCACCTAGAATATCCCTGGAGGCGGAGACTGAGGAGAGCGACGCGAAAAGTTCATCCGGACTCATGTCACCCTGGTTCCAGCCCGTACGGGCATATTTTTCTGAAAGCACATCAATGTCTATAGACAGGTAGACGGGGAGAGCGTTGCCCTTGGCGATGTCCATATCCCCGGCATGCCGTATATGGCATGAAGCCTTGAGCATCGGCAGGCGCCTCGCGTTCCTGACCCATGAGCCGCAGCTCAGAAGGTCTTCGCCGAAAGCCGCAGGCTGGTCGTCCGGATGGTTGTCGAAGAGCAGCAGTTCAAACGGGACTCTCACCCTTTCCAGGAAGAACAGACTGACATAGTGGTAGTCTCCGGAGCCCAGAAGGTGAAGGGCGCGCAGGGGAAAGAGCGAAAGTTTCTCCCGTATCCGCCGGGCACTTTCCGCAGAACAGTAGCAAAAGGTACCCTCAAGTGATGAAAAATCCAGTTTCAGCGTATCCACACTTACAAATTTCATAAATTTTTCTTATATTTGTTCAAATTATCCAGAATATTCATAATGGTATCGGACACCACGAACACAATTGATCCTGAAAAGGTCTATTATTCAACGGACGAGCTCACGCTCGACACGGAGGACGGCCCCCAGACTCTCAAGTTGGGGGTTTGGCTGAATGTCGATCCGGTCCGCATCCATAAGATGATAGTCAGGGAGAAGGTGCTTCAGGTCGATACGATGGAGGTGCTCAACCCGCTTGTGAGCAAACTGCGCCGCGCGGACCCCGAATACTACAAGAAATTCATGGGGCTGCGCCTCGTGATTGACTATCCCGGTTTCAGCAGCGGAATCCTTGCCAAAATACCTTTCGAGAACGACCCGGTCGGATTCTACAAATGGTGGAGGAAGGGCAAACACGAGGACAAGGTGTATCTATCTCTCGGCAACCAGTTCCGGCTTTTTCAGAAGGTCGCGATGATGGACCCGAAGATGATTCTGAAAAAAGACTTGGAAATCCTTAAATAACTCTAAATCTGATATGGACGAACAGTTGAAAAAGACTTGTCTGCACGGGGAGCATGTCGCCCTCGGTGCAAAGATGAGCCCGTTTGCCGGTTATGACATGCCCATCCAGTACAAGGGCATCATTGACGAGCATAATGCGGTGCGCGAAAATGTCGGAGTGTTTGATGTCTCCCACATGGGTGAAGTGTTCATCAGCGGCCCTGACGCACAGCGCTTTGTCAACCACATCTTCACCAACGACGTAAGCGGCCTCAAGGACGGCGGCATCCTCTACGGGATGATGCTTTACCCGGACGGCGGCACTGTTGACGACCTTCTTGTCTACAAGGAGTTCGCTCCTCAGAAGTATCTCCTCGTAGTGAATGCGTCCAATATCGACAAAGACTACGAGTGGATGAAAGCGCAGTCAGACGGTTTCGACGTCAAGATAGACAACCAGTCCGACAAATGGGGACAGATCGCGGTACAGGGCCCAAAGGCCGAGGAGACCGTTGTCGGCACGCTCGGCATGCCGGAGGCGGCTGGTCTCGGATTCTATGAATTCTGCGACATCTGCAAGGACGGCAAGAGGGTGATTCTCAGCCGCACCGGCTACACCGGAGAGGACGGTTTCGAGATTTATTCCAGCCCGGAGCAGACTCTCGAATTCTGGAAAAAGCTCATCGCGGCCGGAGTACAGCCTTGCGGCCTCGGCTGCCGGGACACCCTGCGCTTCGAAGCCGGACTGCCTCTCTATGGAGACGAGCTGAGCCCCGAAATCAGCCCGGTAATGGCAGGAATGGGGATGTTCTGTAAAATGGACAAGGAAGAGTTCATCGGCAAGGAAGCCCTTCTCCGTCAGAAGACAGAGGGCATGGCCAAGAAACTTGTGGGCATCGAACTGCACGACAAAGCCATCCCGAGGGCAGGCTATCCGGTCGAGACGGAAGACGGCACTGTCGTCGGAGTCGTGACCACAGGATACCACTCCATCACCCTCGGCAAGAGCA
>ULRB01030118.1_pt1 | contig 21546 bp, 25 predicted proteins | sample 1955051 | NCBI WGS metagenome assembly ULRB01 (sample SAMEA4835671, study PRJEB28245) | human gut metagenome | biome: gut microbiome; material: fecal sample | place: Denmark | collected 2008 | reverse complement strand
TTGTAACTCCAACATTTCATCTAAAACTAAATTCTTAACTACAGGTTCTACTTTTTCTTCATAGATATCTGCATCATAATCAATTAAAGTCTTATTGTCTTCTCTTATAAAATTACTATCCATATTAACATTTATAAATTTTCTATCTATTTTTTCTTGGTCATTATTATATAAATTATTATCACTTACATACTTATCATAAATAATAATATTATCTATCAAATCTACCATATCAATTTTTAATACAGCATTATCTCTTTTATTATCTAAATCTATATATAATTTACTACAATTATTATTATTATCTATACCATCATAGCATTCTTCTATATAGACACAACCATTCTTACTATCTTTAGTAAATAAACTACAATTATCTTTATTTATATCATCAGTATCTATAGATATAGGAGCTTTACTATTTAAATCATCAAAGATTAAATAAATATATCTCGTATCAAAATAAAATTTATAATCACTTTTTTTAAATTTACTTAATACCTTAAAAGTAAAATCTTCGACATTACTATAATCTGGATAAGGATTTTCACAAGGACCACCAGTACAAATAAAACCAGCATCACGAATTGCTAAATCATAGGATTTCTTTGTTAGTTGTTCACTTATATTATTAACATTATATAACAAATCTTCCATATTTAAAATTTCACCATTAGTTAAACTAACATTATAACTATCAACAAACGAGCCATAAATATTACCATTTATTATATCTTCATCACTATAATTTTCTTTATAAGCACAATTACCAATAGTTATAGATAAAACATTACTAAAACTAGCTTCAATACGATTATAAATCATTAACTTGTTATCTTTAGAATTTTCATCTACTCTTCTTTTTATTTCAGTATTAATTTTCTTTTCTAAAGTTTTATCTTTTAAACCATCTATTAAAACATAATATTTATTATCACTTTTCTCTAATTTATAACTTAAACCATTCTTAAAATAAGAAGTAGAAGTATCAACAATATATTTTAAATTATCTTTATTAACTACATACTCTTTATTACTACCAGTACTTATATCACTTTTCCTTGGTTTAACAAACAAATATACTTCAATCCCAATAATAATAAGTACAGTTATTAAAACTATAATCCTAACAATTAAACCTTTTTTCTTCAATTTACAACACCTATTCTAAATGCATTATATAATAAATAATTTATTAAGTCAAAATAGAAAAAATGATATTACGCATTAATAAATCACTAAAGTTTTATAGTAAATATCAATAATTTATAAAATTAAAAAAAGTTATACCACCACTTAAAGTAATATAACTTATAATATATCTTAATTAATAGCAACACCATTTACATATAGTTTATAACTATTAAAATCAATATTACTATTAGAACTATCTTCATTAATTAATGAAGTAATATAACTATCACCAGTAAGTTTTTGTTTTTTTAAATTTAAAGTAACATCACCACCGTTAGAACCGCTATTACCCCAAGAATCTTTTTGGACTCTTAAGAAATTACCCGTTGTATCGTTATTAACAATCGTATTATCACCATCTGGTTTAGCAGGAACAGTTCCATCATCATCACGAGGTTTGGCCGGTGTACTATGACCATTACTATTGTTATTATCAGGAGGCATCATCACATTGCTACCACTTGGTTTTCTAAATCACTACCAAAATTATTACCATTACCTTCATTAGAATTACTAGGCATACTTGGGGGAGTACCACCATTCATACTAGCAAAAGTATTAGCAGTAATATTCTTCTTAGCATAACAATAAGCAAAAACCATACCCATACTTAATAAAGCAATAACTGCTACCATTAATACTTTCTTTATGCTTTTTTTCATATAACCCAACCTTTCCATATCCCCACTATAATATTTAAATATTAAATGAAAATTAAAAGACTGCTGCTATTTTTAATATACAACAATCTTTTAAAACTTTTTACTTAATTAATTTTCTTTCTAAACAATAAGGTATGACTTTATGTTTTAAAGTATTTGATAAAATTTCTTCCCCAGCGTTAGTTTGATACCATAAAAACTTTTCTATTTCTAAAGACGTTGAAAGTTCACCTTCCAACACCCCATTATACCTAAAAACATAAAAATGAATCGGCGTTATCCCATCACTTGTTGCAATCTCATCAAATTCCATCACTAAATCTAGAGAATTCTCATCAAATATAGCCTTATCTCCTAATTCCTCATGACATTCTCTAATTGCAGCTTTTAAAGGTGTTTCTCCGTCTTCAACCTTACCACCTATCATTTGATAAGTTAGTCTTTTCCTTGGCTTATCTATCAATAAACACTTATTTTTTAAAAACATTGTTCCTACTACTTCCATTTTTTTCCTTCCTTACTACTCCAAATATTATCAGTCTCAAATTTGCAAAAAGATTTAATAGTATTTGTTAATCATAAAATTAAAGCTTAGCATTTTCTTGTCTTTTCTATTTCCTCTACTGAAAGACCAGTTATCTTAGATATAGTTTCATTATCTAGGCCTAAGCCGATAGCATTTTTAGCATTTGCTAAAGCATTTTCTTTAGAACCTTCTTCTACACCGTCTTTATAACGCTTTTTTGCATCTCTTTCGGCTTCGGCAAGTCTAGTATTAAAGGCCATTTCTTCATTGCTAAGTTTCGTAAATAAAGCAATATTTTCTTTATCACAAGATAACTCTTCGACACGATAAATTAATTTTTCAGCATCATCTTTTCCCATAATTTCTTCTGCCTTTCTTTTAAAAATTTCTAAATCGTTTGTATTCATTAAAATACACCAATTAGCAACCTTTTTCTCTCTTTCATCAATTAGATTATACCATGGGTTAAGAGCAAAATTAACAGAAATTGTATAAAAAATATCGTCCCAGCCAGTATCAATAATATTATCTTGGTCCTTCATTTGACTAATTGAAACTAATCTTAATTTATTAGTATCAAAAAAATCAAAATTCACTTGGACTAGGCGGTCAATATTATCATAAGTATTATCGCCTACATCTAAAGAAAAACTACCAATTTTATTACTATAAACCTTATTTCTTCTTAACATAGAATTAGAAGTATTTATTTCTACGTTAATATATTCTTCTTCTTCATTACCATCTTCGTTAAACATTTTATGTTTAATAAGTAAATCTACTTTATTTAACATATTCTTTTTATTAGAATTTTTTAAATCTCTATTTAAGTATCTTATATTACCAATAAATACTTCTTTTTTAATACTTAAAACATCGGATAATAATTGGTAAAGAACAAAATCATAGTTTTCATCATTAAATATTTGCGTAAACATAAAATCTATTTTTAAAGGTATTATTTGACTTTCTGATAACTTATCTATTCTTACATTTTTCCTTTCTTTTGTTAAATTTTCTTGTTGTAAAGACATCTTTAATCAATCCTTTCTTGTCATTCTCTAGAGGTAGTTAAAAACACTTACCCTCTAATTATACTTATTGGTAACAGAACTTTGATTTCCTTCTTTTTTTACTAAATTTTTCTCCAAAACTACAATTTTTTTCTAAATTTGACACCTTTTTGACCCTTTTTACTTCTAATATTTTCTCTGGGTAGGTGGGTTGGGAAGTTAAAAAAAAGAAACTAACTAGCTAAACCTAATTAATTTCTAAAAAACTAACTAACTCTAAAATGCCCCTTTATATCATTTTTCCTACTACCTAAAATATCCTCCTCATATTCTTCCTGATAAGGTCTTTCATGATGAATAACATAAGGTATCCCCTTTTTATTTCTCTTATCCGATACAATACCAATATGCGTACTAAAAACCACAATATCCCCACCTTGCCACACATCTATATTCTTAATATCCGTAGACAAATTAATACTATTTCCTTCTAAATAAGTAAACAAATTTCTTACTCTACGATAATCAATATTTTTATCACGAACTTTAATATTATACTTCTCGGGATTATTTTTAATATCTTCATTAACCAGTTCTCTTAAATCATAGCCAGCACCACTAAGTCCAAAAGCAACAACATCAGTGCAAACTCCATAACCATCATCAGGATAACCACCAGCATAATACTTACTTTCATATTGAGGCTTAGTAGCTATATAATCTCTAACATTATTTAAAATATCCGTTTGATCGTCAATACCATCATTATCTTTATCAACATTACTTTTATAAGTTTCTATTCCAAAATAACTATTATCGTATCTAGTTTTATTACCAAATTTACCAGTATAAATTTTAAAACCAATAAAGCAAACTATTCCTAATAAAATAGATACTGATAAAATAACTAAAATTTTCTTTTTCATTATTTATTTAATCTTTGCATATCCTTTTCTTCGTCTATTCTAATACTACTAAATTTTATTCCTTTTTCGTAATTATCAAGTGCTATTTTTTCAAATTCAATTACATCGTCTGGCATATTATCAAGTAAAACCCATTTAAGTTCCTGACACTTATTAGGTTCATTAATCTTAATTATCCCTTTATAATTTTTTATAACAAAATAAACATCATAATACGGTTTTAAGTTCTTATTGATTCTATTTACTACAAATGTATCTTCTATATTTTTAACATTTATATCTATATTTAATTCTTCTCTAGCTTCTCTTACTAATGCTTGATAAACGTCTTCACCCTTATCAACATGACCTGCTGGCAAACCTAAAAAATCTGGCCATAGTTTACTCCCACATCTTCTTTGAAATAAGATTTCCCCATTTTCATTTTTTATAATCATATAAATTGCTGATAAAAGTTCTTCCCTTGACATTCAATCATCTCCACTTAAGTTAATTATAGCATACAATTATTGCAAAGCCAGTTCTAACTTTTTAGATATACCCTTTGAAACAAAGTAATCTAAAGAATTAATGGATACATAATCTTTATCATAGCCGTACTTAATACTTATACCTCCAGCTTTTGACCAATTTAATAAATTACCTGAATAATCATCTACTAAAATAGCATTGAAAGCATTTACTACTTTGTTTTTTTCAATACCACTTGGAACACAAATTATACTTATTTGATCATTTTTACTTCTTACATAGTTAGTTTTGGCAATCATCTCTCCAAGTGAATTAACTGTCGTAAGAACAGCAGGTCTAAATATCCCTTCTTCTATTATTTTATCTATCCATTGAAATGCCTTATTTAACTCATCGGACTTATCTAGCAAATCTACCCAATCAATATCCTGATAAAACTTAATAATTTCAGCTTTATTTTTCATATTTATTCCCGTATCAGCCATCATCTTATAACTAACACTAATTGTATCCTTAATTACTCCATCAAAATCTATATACAAATTAATCATAAATATTCCTCTTTCTACATGTGTATTTTATACACTTAGCAAATGATTATAAAAGGTATTATTACTAATACACTTATTTTTTATTATCGTTAAATCGATATAACTTAGCTGGTTTTTTACCGTTAAATAAAGCATCTTTTTTTACATCACAAATAATACCATCATTTAACAATTTCTTTCTAAAATTACGTCTATCTAACTTCTTATTTAGTAAAGTTTCATATACTTTTTGTAATTCTGGTAAAGTAAATTCTTCTGGCAACAAACCTTTTAATATATTACTATTTAATATTTTTTCTTTCAAAATTAATATTGATTTATTTATTATTTCATTATGATCATATGCTAAAGTTGGCACCCTATTTATTGAGAAAAAATCAGCATTTGATGTTTTTAAAGTTTCCCTTTGTAGCTCTAGTCCATCTATATTAATAACCCCAATAAATGAAATGCCTATCATTCTTTGTAAATTACTTCTCTTAATATCATCAAATACTCCACATAGTTCTAATTTAATATTATCTAATCCAGTCTTTTCTTTTAATTCTCTTTTAGCTCCTGCTTCTAAAGTTTCATTATTATACATTGCCCCACCAGGTAGTGCCCAGTAATCTTTAAATGGTTCATTGGTTCGCTTAATAAGTAAAACCTTTACCTCACCTTTATTGACGGTAAACAATGTTGTAATAACATGAATGCCAATATTTTTATATAACTTGTTACTTAATTCCATTACCATCACCTTACATTTATATTATATGTGTATTTTTGTACACTTGTCAACATATAAAAAAGATTTACTTTCTTTTTCTTTTATCTCTAATCCTAAAAAAGACAATCAAAATTAGCACCATACAAGATAGTACCAATTCTAACATCGCAGTAAACTTTAACATATTATCAGTTGTACAAAGATAAGCATACAAAACATAAGCAAGATAACTTATCGTTCCCACTACCCACGAAGAAATACTTAAATCATCCGAACTTTTGCTAATTATTAACTGGGTTATTTGGGGTCCGTAAGAAATCAATGTACAAATTGAAACTATACTAAGTAAGACATTAGCAAGCATTTTAATCCCTCTATTCTTAAATTATCTATATCTATTTTAATAAATTATTTTCTAAATTACTACTTTTCTTCTTTAATTATTACTTATTTTTATAATCACAAGTATCATCATGACTATTAATTACCCCAATAGCCTGCAAATAAGAGTAAATTATTGTACTTCCTACAAACTTCATTCCTCTTTTTTGTAGGTCTTGAGAAATATTATCACTTAAATTAGAAGTAGTTTTATCATTTTCATAAATAACATCACCTTTAGTAAAAGTCTTTAAATAATTATAAAAGCCCTTATATTCTCCACTAATTTGCTTAAATATTTTAGCATTATTTATACTAGATTTTATCTTTAATTTATTTCTAATAATATCTTTATTATTTATTAATTCTTCTATTTTTTTATCATCATAATTTATGATCTTATCAATAGCAAAATTATCATAACTTTTTCTAAAAGCCTCTCTTTTATTTAAAACACATTCCCATGATAATCCCGCTTGAAAAGACTCTAGAATTAACATTTCGAATAAATATTTATCATCCGTATTTAAAATACCCCATTCTTTATCATGATATTCTACATATTTCTTATTTTTTTCGTTGCACCACTTACATCGCATAAAATTCCTCTTTTTCAAATAAATTTCTTTTATAATTTAATACCATCACTAATAGTATATTTTTTCTTATAATAACTTACCATTTCTTCCAGAGCCCTATTACCAAACTCTCTAATTTTCTTATTATCTTTCATTAGTTCATATAAATAAGTTCTACCATAAACTTCATCTATATATTTAATTATTAAAAAACTAGCCATATATCCTCTAAACACTTTTGGTTTATCAAATACATATTCATCAGAAACCCCATCTTTCCCATGACACCTTACATTTAAATTATCTATAGGAACATAATCATCTAAAAATTTTCTAAATGCCTGTTCAAACTTAACATCATCATTTAGTAGCCAGTCTTTTTCTCCTGATATAAACTGTGCCATGCCCTCATCAAACCATACTATTCTATCATTACCATAAACATATTTTTTATAATATAAATGAAAAGCCTCATGAGCATTGGTACCAACTGCACTATACCACCACCCACTATTATACTTAGCATTGGCATGATTACAGCTACAAGAAAGATTACTATTTTCATCAAAAAATCCTCGACAATAAGAAGGAACTGGACTTTTATCAACTTCTCTTCGTCTTTCAAAAAATTCATCTAACTCTGTATCGACATCATATGTCTCAAAACATATTTTTTCTAATCTTTCGACGCCAAATATTTTTCTATAAAGTGCCAGTTTATTCATTGTATTTTGAAACATAAAATCCGCTAAAGATTTACCACCTAGAGTATTATTAGGTCTTAAAAATTTCTCTGATACCATCATTTTTATTTCCTCATTATCAATTAGCACTTTCATAATTCCATTCCCACTCCAAACTATTGTCTCATTCATCAGCATTAATTTAATTTAACAATTTTACCTCATCTGTAATTTAGTAACATCTTAATTTTATTCTAATACATTGTCATTTAAAAAGACACAACATTATTAAATGCCTCAATATTATCCTTAGTAGCATCTTCTCCACCTTTAAAATTTCCCATCAAAGACTATCTATCAAAAGATATACTTCCTACTATATCATTAGCATTCTGATACTCTTCTACCGTCATATTAGCAGTATTTCTTATAGCTAAAGCTATTGTACAAGCACATGCTATAACTGTTATAATAATTCCTATAAGTATATTTCTTCCTTTATTTCTTGATATAGAAACAAAGGCATTCTTAATTATATACATCTATTTTTCTCCTCCAATAAAGCTAATTATATTGAAGAAATATTAAATGAAAATTAAAAAATGCAATAATGACTATTAAATCACTATTACATTTCTATACATTTACTAAGTTTAAAAGTACTTATCTTGACTTACTATAGTATTCTAATCCAGAATAAGTTCCATCATCATTGACTCTTCTATTGGCAATATATCCGTCTTTTACAAAACCAGCATTTAACATTACTTTAGACGATGCTTTATTTAATTCATGGCAATATCCTTCAACTAAATAATACCCTCTATCAGTAAGTAAATAATTTGCTACCGCTTTTACAGCCTCACTCATGTACCCATTACCCCAATATTCATATCTTAACATATATCCAATACTGCAATAATTATTTTTTTTATTAATACTTTCTACATCAATTTTGCCAACTATTTCCCCAGTAGATTTTTCTGTTATAACCCATCTTTCATTTAATGAATCATCAGCTTCAATTATCCATTTCTGAAGTCTTTTTAGTTCATCTTCTTTAGTAATGTTAGGTATTTTTAAAAACTTAGAAAGCCTTTTATCAGTTATCATTTCATATAAAACATCTATATCACTTGCTTGCCATCTTCTTAAAATTAATCTTTCAGTTTCCAATTTTGGACTTAACATAATAATTCGTCCTTGTATCAATAATACCATTTATCTAACTTATCGCCAAGTTTGATATTAATAAAAATTATCAAAATTATTATAATAAAATAATACTTATAAAAAAATATTCAATCACATTTAATTGTTGTTGACAACTTCCAAGATGCAAACAATGTCCAGCTTTTTAACTTATTAAGGAATAAATAGTTGTAAAAATAAAATCTTCAACAATTATTAAAAATGTAACCTTATTAACTTTTGTCACAATGTATTTTCCCTTCATTTGCCAAGTACTTTATTATATAAAAGCAAAAAAGTACACAAAAATGTACTTTTTATCTAAATCATTATTTATTATTTTTCTTATCTTCTTTAAAAGTTTCTTTTAATACAGTTCCAGCTGTTACTAAATTTTGTAAATCACTAGGTACAATTATTTTAGTAGAATTACCATTAGCAACTTCAACCATTGCATCAAAACTTTTAAGCTTTAGAACAGCCTCATCAGCATCAGCTGATTTTAATAGCTTTAGGGCATCAGCCTTAGCAGCAGAAACCTTTAATATTGCTTGAGCTTCACCTTCTGCCTCACGAATATGTGTCTCACGTTTAGCATCCGCTCTTAAAATTGCGCTTTCTTTTTCACCTTCAGCAATTAAGATTGCTGCTTTTTTCTCACCCTCAGCTTGTAGAATTTTTTCACGTCTTTCACGTTCTGCACGCATCTGTTTTTCCATAGCTTCTTGAATATCTCTTGGCGGAATAATATTTTTAACTTCAACACGGTTAACTTTTATTCCCCATGGATCCGTAGCTTCATCTAAGATCGCACGCATTTTTGAATTAATAATATCACGACTTGTTAAAGTCTGATCTAATTCTAATTCACCAATAATATTTCTTAAAGTAGTTGCTGTTAAATTTTCGATAGCATTTACTGGATTTTCAACTCCATAAGTATATAATTTTGGATCTGTAATTTGAAAATAAACAACCGTATCAATTTGCATAGTAACATTATCTTTCGTAATAACTGGTTGAGGTGCAAAATCCTTTACTATCTCTTTTAAAGTTACATCATTTGCCACTCTATCTATAAACGGAATAACATAATGAACACCAGTTTGCATAGTAGTATGATAACTACCTAATCTTTCAATAACTTTTGCTGTTGATTGTGGAACAATCCTAACTCCTAGCACAATCACTAATAGAATTACTATTAAAATAATCCATCCCATATTAATTTTTCTCCTCTACTCGTTGGCACTTAAGTTTTACGCCATCTATCGCTAGTATTTTCACTTTTTCATTTAGTTTAATCTCAGTATCACTAACTGCACTCCATCTTTTACCATCAACTTTAACCTCCCCAATTTTTAAAGGACTAATGGTTTCTGTAACTATTCCTATTTTTCCAATTACTCTATCTAAATTAGTTGGAATTATTTGCTTATTTTTTACTTTATTAACAATATTTTTCGTTAACAAAAGAGCAATAAAACTTACTACAACAAATATTCCTACCTGCAAAGAAGTATTATCAAAAAACAAACTAACAAAGAAACTTACTAAAGAACCAAAAGCAAACCAAATAGTTACTAAGTTAACAGTAACAAGCTCAATAAATACCAAGACAATAAATAACACTAACCAAGTAAATGTCATAACTAACCCACCTACCTAATTTAATTATACTATACTTTCCTTCATTTTAGGATATAATTTAGTTTTCAAAACTCACAATTCTAATTTCAAATAGATATCATCTATAAATTGACCATTTTCCTTTTTAACAGCTTCTTCTCTTTCATATTCTTTAAAGCCAAATTTTTGAAAGCAATGTAAGCTTCTTTCATTATTAGAAAATATAACAGCGATTAAACTTTTATAATGTAAAACTTCTTTAGCATAGTCTATCAAACCTTTAATTGCTTCTTTCCCATAGCCTTTATTTTGCATAATAGACTTTATTGAAAGTGCTATCTCGGCAGATTCATCATTAATAACATCTAAACTAATATTGCCAATAAATTCATTGGTATTTTTATCTAACATTGAGAAAACTAATTCATTATTATCCAAAACATTTTGTATCCATGCTAGTTCTTTTTCTTTACTATACTCTTTTTCTTTAGTTAAAGTACTTCTTTGAATAGTTTTATCATTAACTAATTCTAAATATTCATCAAGTAATTCAATAGACACTTTAGTAAACAAAATATTATCTGTTTCAAAAATCAACTGCATATTAATCAATAACCTTTCTTTATTTTTTTCTTATTATTTAACTTTTTAAACTTTTTTCTGAGTAGCCATTATGTATCCAAATAGGTAGCATTTCTGTTAAAGAAACTAACTCATTTAAAAATTAGCAAATATAAGTCTTCAATTTTTAAAATTGCTATATTTTGAAACTATCATTTTGCCATCTTATACACATTTAAATCTATAGTTATTTGCTCAATTTTTAAATTGTTAGCCTTTAATTTTAATGGCGTCATTCCTATCAGATTTTCAATATCATCTTGTTCTATTTTAAATGTTCTTTGATAATTTTCAGTTACTATATCTTTAAAATATTTACCTAAATTATCAATTATTTCTTGTTGCTTTTGATATTTTCCTAGACCGCTCGCCTCTCTTAGTTCGAGTAAATAATTGCTACTTGGAGCGATTTTTATAAATATACCACCTTTTTTTAATACACGTTTAACTTCAGATTCACTATAAGGAGATAAAAAATCAATAATTACATCTATACTATCAGAAGCAATCGGAATATTATTGACATCGCCATTAAAATAAAATCTATTTGAACTATTATAATCACTAGCTAAATTAATAGCATCTTTAGAATAATCAAATCCAAAGTATCTATAACAATTTTTTATCTTATTTAAAATGTTTATCGAATGAATACCTTCTCCACATCCCAAATCCAAAATAGTAATATCATCTAAATTTAGATCATTAATCTTATTAGCAATTAATTCATATACATCAGCATAATATCCATTTTCAACGAATTTTCTTCTACAAGTGAACAATTTTTCATTATATATCTTACTTTCCTTAATTTTAGGAGATATTATAAAATTGATTGTGCCTTTTTTGGTAATATCAAAAGTATGTTTATTAGTACATTTTAGTGATTCGCCTGCAAAATACATTTTTTCTTTACAATATGGACATATAAAATCCGTATAAAATTTTTTAATAAAGTTTAAACCAACTTCTTTCTTACTTTGCATGATTTCCTCCTTAGAAAAAATTATACCAAAAATGCATATACTCTGCATTATAAATAGTCTCGATAAATAAAACTATCATCCATTTTTTCTGAATTTAAAAAACATAACTTACTATTAAAGATCTAAAAACCACTCTTGAAAATACTTTGAACTACTATGACAATACTCACAAACACCTTTAGTTACATCAATACTCGCCCCACACTTATGACATTTTATCTTATTAAAACCATTTTCTAGTTTTACAATATCATTAGTATTCTTTTTCATTATATAAGTATCTTCAATATATTTAGCCTTAAACTTATTATTTATAAAATAAACAATTCTAACATAAGCTTTAACTTTAACAAAATAATCATCATTTAGATGATAATCTAAAAACGAATCATAATCTAAAATATCATAATCAATAATATCAGCACTATTATAATACTTATTACTAACCTCATAATTTAAATTATTAAAAAATGTTTTCTTATTAATTCCTGTTCTTGACCAAAACTCCATTTGTTTTTTATTTTCTTTATCTTTATATCTTTTTATAGGTTCTAAAATAACGTAAGCATCAACTATATAAAAGAAATAATAAAGTATCATGGCTAAAATACTCCCATAAATAAACACTTTAGCAATATCATATTCATTAAAAGTTCTTGATATATTTTTTAATAAAATAAACATAAAAATAATACTTACAACATAATCAACTATCCCAGTTATAAATAAATAAGCAGGATTCCTTAGTACTCTATCATAGTGGTATTTACTACCTAAGTCTTTTTCTTCATAATCTATATTATAAATAGTATGACAGTAAGGACATCCATTTACAAACTCACTTAACTTACCTACCATTCCACAATTTAAACATTTATAATCTTTATCATTATCATCACTTTGAATATAAGAATATTGCATTCTTGTATCGAAGTTTTTTTCAATATAAAATAGTTTATTATTATAAAAATAATCTTTTTCGCATCTTATACCATCTTTGATATTATCATTTTTACTATTATCAGTATTTCTTTCTAAGATATTCTTATTAACTATATATTTAGTCTTAATATTTATATTTAATTTTTCTAATTTTTTTTGATTAGTATCCGATATTAGTGGCATTTTTATATCTCCTAACGATTATTGTTATTATTATTATTGTTGTTATTATTATTATTGGAAGAAGAACCACCACTAGAGCTCCAACTACTACCGCTAGAATTACTAACATATATATGAGGATATATACTAAATGATTTATTATTTAAGTGAATTCCATCAATGCTAGCATCAACACAATTTGCTGAGATAACGATATTCTTACTAGTATCATCTTTAAAAATCAAAATAATAGAATTACCACTACATCTTATATCACCATCAGGATTATCTCTTAAAAAATTATAAATAGTTTCTAAATCTTCTTTCGTAATATTATAATGCTTAGTAAGTTCTACACATCTTTTTTTTCTAATTAATTCTTCATAAGTTTCTGGCTTATCAAACATTTTAAAACATCTCCTTATCTATATAATAAAATTCTATATTTTGAAACGGTAAATTTATGGCTTGAATATGATAATAAGCATTTTCTTTTTGTTTAGTATAATGATAATCTCTTAAAGCAGCCGTTGTAAAAAATATATTATTAGGACTATCTATTGAATAAGCTTTTTTATACTCTTTAATAAAATTAGATAAATCATAACAATAATAATCACTTTTGGAAGAAAGCAAGTCATCCAATACTCCTTTATAAATTTGCCAAGTAGCAATATGTCTTTGTTTAGTACGTCCTTCATCACCGTATTTAACTAAATTTCCTGATAATAACATTATATATAAAGAATTGTTTTCCGGATAATCACATACCTCATTTATTAAATTCTTTTTCATAAATATTTCTACTTTAGATTCTTCAGTTATATAAACTATATCTCTATTCTTTTTTATAATCTGCGATTCTAAATTATAATAATTACCATCTATTCCTAAAATAAAACTATCTTTATCATATATATATTTCAAATTTTGATCTTGTGATATTATTTCTTCTAAGGTTGGATAATCTAATCTTTTTGAACCAATAGATAAATATTCATTAGGATTTTCTAAACGCATCTTTTTTACATACTCATAAACATATTCATTATTAACATCTTTTGTATAATTTCTATCTTGATACATTTTTTGCTGTAGTAAACATGTATAACTTTTATTTGTTTTATAAGTATTTTTAACAAAAGGACACCCGGTTTTGCAAAGATAAAGATATCCACATTTACTACATTCTTTATTAAAAGGCATAATATTATGATTTTTAAATATCATTTTTTGGGCATTATCTAATATCTCAGCCACTGAATTACTATAAATATTGCCATAAAAGTAGTTAGGATTTTTTTGACCTCTAACACATGAATAAATATCGCCATTTTTCTCTAACAAGAAAAACTTTTCGCCACAATTATCACAGTTAGAACAATATCCCGGTCCAAACTCATCAAACCATGGTCCATTAACACCATAATCTAAATCCGTATTATCAAATTCTTGATGCATTCTATTATATAAATTAAGCTGTTCTTCTTCACTAATATGATGTAAAATTCCATTAGAATTATAATCAAAACCAATCATAAAATTAAAATCATTCATATCCAGACAAGTATTATTGTGTAAATACTTTATATCATTAATTATGGCATCTAAATGCTCATAATGTTCTTTAAAAATAGTAGCAGACACTTTCTTTTTATTAGGAATATCCCTCATTAATTCAATGTTTTTTAAAATTCTATCTAAAGTCTTTCCATTACCTTTAGTAACTCTATATTCATCATGTAAAGAAAGTGGTAAATCTATACTTCCTGATACTGAAACATTAAATTCTTTAATAGTATCTATATGTCTATCTATTCCATATAAATTTGTTTTTATATGAGGTTTACTTACTTTAAAACCAGCCGCACTAATTAATTCTTTATTTTTATCATAATAATCATTAATAAACTTTATTAAATCATAAAAATCACTATGAGATAAAGTAGTAACTTCGCCACCATGCAAAGATATATTAAAAGGTATAACATTTTGTTCTTTAAATTTATTTATGGCATATTCTAAAGTATCTAAAGGTTTCATTTTCTTAAATTCATCTTTAGTATTATCTTCTAAATAGCAATATTTACATGCCATATTGCATTCCATTGTTGGTACATATAATAAATGTATAAATTTTGTTGTTTCCATACTGCTTCCTTAATTTTTACTTAAAACGACTTACTTTGGTTGGACTTTCTTTAAAGGCTCTATCGTTTACTGTCGTATGAATAGGTATTGTTATTGTTTTAAGTTTATAACATTGTCTAAATGCTGAAGAGCCAATCTCTGTAAGCTTACTATTTTCAGTTAATGTTACTTTTGATAAGCTTTGATTGCCATAAAAAGCATGACCACCTATTCTAGTAACCTTATCAGGGATAGCAATTTCTTTTAACGAATAACAATTTTCAAAAGTATTACCTCTTATCTCCGTTAAATTTCGCGATAATTTCACATATTCTAAAGAAGTAGCATTATAAAAGGTTTCTCCACCCATATATGTTAAAGTATCTGGTAAGCTTATCTTTTTTAAAGAAATACAATTATAGAAAGCTCCACCACCTAAATATTCTAAACTTTTAGGCATATTAACTTCTGTTAATTTCCAATCATATTTAAAGGCTTGACCTCTTATCTCTTTTATAGTATCGGGAAGTGTTACTTTTTCTAAGAAATACATATTAGAAAAAGTATTTCCTCTTAAGGCTATAACTTTCTTACCATTGTGTTCTTCTGGTATAGTAGCACTCTTATAATTTAATAAACCATAAGCATAGAAACGAACAGCATATCCATCACCTTGTTTTTCATAGAATATTTTTGGAGTCATAAAAATCATTAATGGTAAAAAGACCGCAACTAAGAAAGAACATATTTTAAATGTTAATAAATTATCCTCTGTTAAACTATTTACGGTATTACTAATTATATTATCCATTTTTTCCGTAGGTCTAGCCTTTATTTCTTTAGCAATCATTTTAACTAAATTGAATTTTCTACTTATTACAAAGAACATTATTAAAATAATAATACCTATAATATAAGTTAATAAAGGAAAATGAAAGAAAATCATCGATATATAAATAAATACAAGAATAGAAAATATTACACTTAAAACTTTTTTACGTTTTAAAATAGATAATGGTATTAATTTAGTATTTAAATCAATTTTTTGATTTTCTAATTCTATTTTTATATATTCGTCTAAAATATTACTTTCTGAACTGCTATAAATATTTGAAAAACTTGTTGGTAAAACATATTCTTTTTTTATAATTGGGGCTTGTTTACCAGCATTATTTATTTGAAATTCAACATTTTTCTTAACATCTGCTCCACAATTGGGACAAAATTTATCAATTGGTCTTAATTTTTCACCGCATTTTGGACATTTCAAATTTTTAATAGCTTCTCTAATTACTTCTTCGTTTTTCTTTTCACTAACCTTTATTTCTTCATCTTGAACAATAGACGATAAAACAGGTTCTCGAACATTATTATTATTTAACATCAACTCACTAACAGTACTACTATTATTTTTTTTATACTTTTCTTTAAAAGCAGTCATAATCGGCACAACTAAAAAAGCTCCTATAAATATGGAAATGAAATCTATTATAAATATATTTGGAGTCACAAGAAAATCGCAAAACAATAAGAATATCACTCTAAATATAAAAAGTGTCCAAAAAGTCTTACGTGTATCATCGAGCGGTAATAACCTTGACAAAGGCCAAATAACAAAAAATGTCATATGAATAGTTACAAAAGCTTCTATAAAAAGTGCAACCATAAGTGGTACATCAGAAGAAGAAGAAAAAGAAGAAGCAAATACCACAAATGGCATAAATAACAACCAAATAAACCCTATCATTTTTTTATTTAATTTCACATTAATCACCCTATACTTCATTTATTATAATTTAATTGTATCAAACATTAAGAAAAAAATCTTCTATTAAATAAAAAAATTGCCTTCTAGTTAAAGCAATTTTTCATATTCTTTTTCACACTTAAAGTTAAATCACTAATTTTATTTATTATATCAATTTCTTTACTACTAAAAAAATCTCTGTAAATATATACTTTATCTTCACCTATAATATTAATTTTTCTTCTAATAATTTCTTCAAAATCCAAGTTTTTCATCTGTTCCATTAATTTCTCATTACATTTTAGCATTCTTCTTAAAGAATATGGCTTACCATCAATAACCATGACAGTAGTATCTAATCCTTCATTTCCTTTAATTTTTAAAACTTTCCCATCAAATTCGATATTTTGACAAAATAGAAAAGAGAAATCCTCATCTTCTAAATTAAACCATTCTTCACTTTGATTATCTAGAGTAAGTTTAGCAAGTACACACATATAAAGTAATATATCAACCTTATCAAACCCTAATAAAAAAAGGGCAGAAATTATATTTTCTGAATTTATTTTTTCCATAAAACCTCCATCTTCTATTAACTATTTCTTTAATTTTCTTATATAAATATCTATCAAATCAGGATCATTTTGATTAACTGGCAAATTATTTATATCCCAAAAGCGCATATCTTTTGATTCATTATCCCATTTTAAATTTCCACTATATCTTTTTATACAATAAAGAACGGTATTATTAATAACAACATCACCATTAGGATAACTATTTCTTCGCGATGCACCAGAAACTACTTCAATTAACTCTAGATCTTCTTCTCTAACATCTAAATTAGTTTCTTCTTTTATTTCTCTAATTATAGTATCTTGAAATCGTTCTCCTAATTCTTGACAACCACCCGGTAAGCCCCATTTATCTCTATCGGCTCTACTTTGCAATAAAATTTGCCCCTTGCTGTTAACAATTATCGCTGCTGCTCCATCTTGTAGTAAAACAAAACGATGTTTTAATTCTCCCATACACATTCTAGTAAACACGGGATAACCAATGATATTACTAAGTTTTATTATCTCATCAGGTGATAATTTTTTTATTATTACTTTTAATACCCCATAATCAATATTTCTTTTTTCTTCAGAGGTCATAGCCTTTATATTTTCTAAAATTTCACTATTATTCATAATCCATCCCAACTAATATACAAAAATAACTCAATTTTCAAATATATTTGAAACAACAAATACTTTCTTATTATCATAATCAACAGTAACTTCTGCATCATAAGGCAAAATACATTTTGGTACAGAATGACCAAAATTCATATTATATAAAACAGGTGTTTCTATATCTTTAAATACTTCTTTGTAAACTTTCTTATACTCTTCGTAATATTTTTCATCAATTGGTTTACCCACTATTATTCCTTGTACCAACGATAAAATATTTCTACTTTTTAATTCATTTAACATCTTTTTAAACTTAGCAGGTTCAGTTCTTGTATCTGATGTTTCTAAAAACAAAATCTTCTCTTGCCATTCATCGCTTGTTGGTAAAATGTTATATTTCTCATACACATCTTTTTCATCTGGATATGTAAAACCAGTTAAAGCATCGTAGATACTTTCGATACACCCTCCATAAATCCTACCTTTTCTAATACCACAACCATTTAATACTTCATATCCATGTTCTTCTCTATGCTCCATTCTTGGTACCCCAATCATCTCTGGACCATAACTTTCTCTATCACTATACCAATATTCGCTAGAAGTAATTTCAAAAGGGTTTCCATCTCCAATAAACATTTCAAAATATTTTTTAGTATATGGTAACATTTCCTTATCAAGTTCAGCTAAATCAACTAATAAACAAGGACCATAAAAGGTCGACAATCCCAATTTATTAAGCATTAAATGATTATTAGTTGTGTCTGAAAACCCAGTGAATATTTTAGGATTATTTCTTACTGCATCTCTAAATTCTTCATCTTCCATCAAATATTTGAAAGTTTTATAGGTATCATCACCGCCAATAGCGCATATTATTCCTTTTATTTCTTTATCCATGAATGCTTGCTTTAAATCTGCTGCGCGGTCTTCAGGATGCTCCTGTAAATAATCCATATCTTTTAAAGAATTATTCATAATTACAGGAATCAAGCCATACTCTTCTAATCTTTTTAACCCAATGTCTAATTCATGCTTACAAAAAGGCATTCCAAGTAATCCTCTAGATAAACTAACAATCGCTACTTTATCTTTCTTTTCCAATTTCTTAGGCTTTATATTCATAGCATTTCTCCTTACATTGAAATTATAACACATATTTTTATTAATTTTTCATCGTTTAAACAAACAATATTTAATCCAATTTTTTCAATAAACGCACTCGGCAAACCTAGCAGAACTTATCTAAATTTTAATTTAATTTTCCATAATACATATCGCTAAACATTCCATTTTTTTCTATAAGATCATCAAATTTGCCATCTTCTTCAATCTTACCTTTATTAAGTACTATAATTCTATCACAGTTTTTTAGTGTAGTTAATCTATGTGCTATTGCAATAATTGTTGTATTATTTTCTTGTTTCATTTTTTCTATTTCAGCCTGAATATATTTTTCAGACGTATTATCAAGAGCCGAAGTTGCTTCATCTAAAATTAATATTTTAGGCTTTCTTAAGAATATTCTTGCAATTGCTATTCTTTGTCTTTGTCCACCTGATAAATTGTTTCCTCCTTCAGAAACTAATGAGTCAAATTTATCTGGAAGTCCATTTATATAATCATAAATATATGCTCTTTTAGCTGCTTCTTCTACTTCATCAATTGAAACTTCTCTATCTATTCCATATGTTATATTTTCAAATATTGTTCCTGCAATTAAGAATGGACTTTGTGGTACTAATGCTATTAATTTTGATAAATCTTTTCTTGTTAAATTATCAATATTCTTATCATCAATAATTATTGTTCCATCTGCTTTTTCTAACTTGCAAATAGATTTTATTAATGAAGATTTACCACAGCCTGAAGGTCCAGCAATTCCAAGATACATTCCTTTTTCTATATCTATATTAAAGTTATCCAAAATGATTTTATCTTCATTTTCAGAATAATGGAAAGTAATATTTTCCATGTTTATAATCTCATTTGTTGATTTATTTTCTGATTTTGTTTTTATAGGTAAATACGAGAAATCATTTTCTATTTCTACCATTTTAAAGAAATCAGTTGCTAAAACTGTACATTCAGAAACTTCATCAAATATTCTATGCAATTCCTCTAACGGTCTTAGTAATTGATTAAAACATAAATATGCGGTTAATACAGCACCTACTGAAATTATATTTTTAGTTGCTAGATAAGTAGAAATTCCAATTACTAACACTGTAAATACAGCTTGATTAATAAATTTTAAACAATCATACATTGCCATCGCTTTATGATGTTTCATTTCTTTTGCTCTTAAAAACTCACCCTTATCATCAAATCTTTTAGTTTCAAAGTCTAAACTATCGCAAATTCTTATAACTTCAATACCATTTATAAGTTCAACTATAGTTCCATCCATTCCTGATTTACTTTCTAATAGTTCAACCCTAATACCTTTTTGACTTTTTATTTGTTTTAATACAATAAATACTCCGATAGGTATAACTAACAACATAGGCATAGCTAATGTTATTGGTAATGTTAAAAATATAGTTATAATTGCAGCAATTGCATTAAATATTGCTGGAGCAAAATCCATGAACAACAATTTTTCTAATTTAATAGTTCCATCTAAACACCTATTAAGTCTTCCATGAATATTTCCAGTCATATTCTTTCTAAAATAAGAAAGCGGAGCCATTAATAATGACTTTATTACCATTCCTCTTGCTTTCTTTTCTGTTCTTGTTGCTGTATCTTCAACTAATACTCTTCTAAATATTTTTATTACTTCATTTACTACATTTACTATTAATATAAAAACTAAAAAAGGAATTACTTTATTAAATGATATTTCATTCTTAGTTAATATATCATCTGTAAGCCATCCTATTGCTTTTGGTGTCATTTGAGCAAGTGCAGCAGAAACTATCATTATAATAATTATTAGAATAAATCTTAATTTCTGTTTTGTATCTAACAGTTTATATATTTTCTTCAATACTTTTATTAAATTATTCCTTTTCATAACAACTCCCCTTTCAAATCTCTTTAATTATAACATATTTTTATTAAATTTTTCAGTCAGCCTAAAATACACATATCATTGGGACAGTGTACATTTTATAAAAAAACTTATTTTTCAATACTTTTCTCCAACATGGTGAATTTTAGATAAGTTTTAGATAAACTAAGAACTTACCTAAAAACTTATCTAATTAAAAACTGGTATTAATAAACAACCACCGGCTTAGCCGGTGGTCTTTCTCTGT
>ULRB01013422.1_pt1 | contig 21567 bp, 10 predicted proteins | sample 1955051 | NCBI WGS metagenome assembly ULRB01 (sample SAMEA4835671, study PRJEB28245) | human gut metagenome | biome: gut microbiome; material: fecal sample | place: Denmark | collected 2008 | reverse complement strand
GGGGGGGGGCAGAAGCGATGTGACTGGGGCGGTGCCAAGACTCTGCGAGTCCCCTCAGGCACATTTGGCGGTGTTCTTTTTTATTTGCCGAAGATGCTCTGTAACTTGTCGAGTTGCATTATGTTATGATTTTGAAATAATCCATACAAAAGCCAGATTATAGCAATTTAACCGTTTTCTGCTATAATCTGGCTCGGGAATCGGCCTCCTTTGGTGCTTCAGGCTCTATGTCGCTATTCCGCTGTCATCTTGACCTGCGCCCCTTCGAGCAGAGGCGAGCTGAACTTGACTGTGATCTCTCCCGGCTCACCGGTGGTCTGGATGTAGGCGAGCAGACGGCCGTTGTAGACTCTCTGCTTGTTGTCGCGGTAGTCGCCCATGTCGGTATTGTCCGCTCCTTCGAGCCCGAGCAGGCGTGCCGGGCCTTCCACCGTGCAGGTGATGTTGTTGTCGGCGAGTTTGACCATCACCCCGTTCTCGTCAAGCACGGTCGCGGTGATGTGGGCAGTGGCCTTGTTCCGGGACAATTCGGTCCTGTCTGCCGTGGCGCGGATGGCATACGGGTGGCCGGAGGTGGTGATGCTGTACTCTGAAAGTACCTTGCCGTCATTGTCGCAGCCCTCGGCCTTGAGGGTGCCGGGGCGGAACGGGATGTCCCAATATATGATGCCGCTCTTGTCGTCATAAGGCTTCATCTCCCCGACCTGCTTGCCGTCCAAAAGGAGGCGTGCCTGAGGGGCGTTGGTGTAGCATACGACGCGGATATTCTGGTCCAGGGCGTAGTTCCAGCTGTCAAGCGCGTCGGTGGAGAGGAATATGCGTCCGTCGCGGCGGGGGCCCGGTCTGCGGCCGCTGTCTGCCGGATAAGTCCCGATGTAGGTCACAGGCTCCGTGCTCCACATGGAGGCGCGGAAGTAGCCGCGCGGCTTCGGGAAGCTGGCGAAGTCCAGCAGCCCGGTACCCAGGCCCCGTGATGGCCAGCTTCGTGACTCCCCGAGATAGTCGGTGCCCGTCCATACGAACTGCCCGAAGATGTAGTCGTTGTCGCGCACGGCGAGCCAGGCGTCGCGGCTGAGATTGTTCTCGCTGCCGTAGATGATTCTCGACGGATAGGTGGCGTGATCCCGGGCATAGCGGTCCTCGGTGTAGTTGTAACCTACCACGTCCACGGCTTCAGGATACTCTGTCTCGTTGGACATCACCACTCCGGCAAGAGCCCCCGTGGTAGGACGGGAGGTATCGACGGCACGCACGCAGGCGGCGAGCCTCTTGGCTATCTTGCCTATGCGCATGGCGTCCGGGGCTTCCGGCTTGTAGCCTCCGAACATAGGCTGGTTGATGCTGCTTCCGTCCAGGACAGGGTGAGAATAAGGGTCGTTGGGATAATCCACCTCGTTGCCTATGCTCCAGAGGAAGATGCTGGTGTGGTTGCGGTCACGACGCACCATGTCGGTGATGTCGGTCTCTATCCACTCCTCGAAGAAGTCGAAACTGCCGTCGTAGCCCGGAGTCCCCACATTCCAGCCTTCGAGCCATTTGCGCTTAGGGAACTCCCACTCGTCCGACACCTCATCCATCACGAGCAGTCCCATCTCGTCGCAGAGGTCGTAGAGGACGGGAGCCTGAGGGTTGTGGCTCATGCGGATGGCGTTGGTGCCGATGGCCTTGAGGTTCTCAAGCCGTCTTCTCCAGACTTCCTCAGGGACTGCCGCTCCGAGCACTCCGGCATCATGATGCAGACATACTCCCTTGACTTTTATCCAGTTGCCGTTGAGGGCGAAGCCCTTGTCTGCGTCGAATGTGAGGGTGCGAAGTCCTACTCGGGACTCGGCCGCGTCAATCTTCTCTCCGCTCGCGAGAAGCTCTGTCTTGAGGGTGTAGAGGTACGGGGCGTCAAGGTCCCAGCGCTGGGGGTTCTTGACTTTCAGGTCAATGTTGACCTTGCTCTCGCCTCTCTCCAGGTCCTTGATGGCCGCACTGCGGCTTGCCACCTGCTTCCCGGAGGCATCGTAGAGCGTAGCCTTCACCGTTAGCCTGGAGTTTACCGGGAGGTGCTTCTGCACCTCGACATCCACAGCCACCACGGCCTGCCTGTCGGAGATGGACTTGGCGTACCAGCCGACGCCCCAGAGGGCGAAGTGAGTCTGAGGAGCGGACACGAGCCACACGTCGCGGTAGATTCCGGAGCCGGTGTACCAGCGCGAATCGGCGTAACGGCTGTGGTCAACCCTCACGGCGAGCACATTCTCGCCTTCTTTGAGGTACGGGGTCAAATCGTACATGAACGACACGTAGCCGTTGGGACGTTTGCCGAGAAGCTGACCGTTGAGGTAGACCTCGCTGCGGTTGTATACTCCCTCGAAGTAGATGTAGTGCCTCGGGGCGTTGTCGCTCACCGTGAAATGTTTGCGGTACCAGCCGATGCCTCCGGGGAGATACCCGGTGCAGCTGGCCAATGTTGGGGAGAGCCGTCCCTCGACCGACCAGTCGTGCGGGAGGTCGAGCTTGCGCCAATCTTTGTCATCGAAAGAATTGTCTTTCTGCGTCGGGTCGTCGGTGAGGCTGAAGAGCCACCCGTCATCGAATTTGACAGCGTCGCCGAACGAAGTCTGCGCCTGCGCCGTCAGGCAGGCCAAGGCCAGCATGGCCGTGATAATCGAGTGTTTTCTGGTCATGATATGATTGAATTGGATTCAAATATCGGGAAAAAAGCCGGAGCCCGCAACAGCAGTCCCCGGCAGTTTTGCGGTTTTTGCGATTATTGGCGTCTGGCCGGGTTCTCCGAGAAGGCTATCTCCCACTCTTCGGCGAACTTGCCCTTCTCGACAGATACCTTGACCTTGCTTGAGAGCAGGGTCTGCACGTCAGTCTTGAGCTTGAGGGCGAATTCGGAGCGGCTCTTGGCCTTGCCGAGGTCCACCGTGACGGTCTTGCCGTTCTTCGGGTTCGTCCAGGAAATCCTGCCCTTCACTCCTTCCTCGAGAGGCTGGTAGAGCTTGATGTTGAGCACGTCAGTCTCCTTGACTCCGAACTCGATAGGAAAACACCACTTGGCCCATGCCACAGCTGAGGCGTCGCGTGCGTCCGCATCCTGGACAGCGATTGCGGCCTCGTCGGCGAACACGCCGCTGCCGAGGTACTCGAACGCGCCGACATCAGGGTGTCCGTCATTGACAGGGAGGCCGAAGAAGTCACGGCCGCCGCCGTTGCCCGGCATATAGAGACCTGCGTTGATACAAGGGGAGTCTGCGCGGAGCATGTATCCCCTGAGGGTGCACAGACCTGTGCCGCCAGTGCCAGGAGCCACGAACTTGGGGTCGGCCACGATGGCTTTAGGATCATCAGGGAGACCGTTCTTCCAAGGACCGAAGTAGCAGTTGTTCAGGAACAGGCTGCCTGCAGGGAGGTTCGGCTTGAGAGTGTCGTCAAATGTCCTGTCCCAGGCGAAGCCTACCGACCATGCGGTGCGGAAGCTTCCCTGTCCTGCGGCGTAGAAGATGTTGTTGTAGAAGTGGGCGCCGAGGTCGTCTATGTTCTTGGCCTTATCAGGGTAATCGCCTCTGAAGTATTCGATGTCTGAGACGCCGTGGTCTACATAGAACACGTTGTTGTATAGGATGTTGTTGTCATCATTGAGGCTGCCCTGCATCTGGACGAGATGGGTCTTGTCATTCTCTGAGATGTTGTAGCGGGCCACATTCTCGAAAATGTCGTACATCAGGAGGAGGAAGCCGTGGTTCTCCTTGCTGTAGTTGTACTGCGCGAGGCAGCGTTTGCAATAGAAGTCGAAATCGTAGGCGAATCCGTCCCCGTTGCGTATCTGGCGGCCGGTGTCGTAGACCTCGTTGAACTGCATGATGGTCTCTTCGCAGCGTATGATCCAGCATGCGGCCGTGTGCGGCCACCAGCCTTCGCCCTTTTCCGCCCAGCCGCTGTCTCCCGGAAGGTCAAGCGAACCGGAGCGCAGGCATGAGCGATGGATTTCGTTGAACTCGATAAGTGCCCTGTAGGAGCCTCCTACGATGATGCCATCGCCTCCGAGGTTGTCCATATAGTTGCGGCGTACGCGCAGTTTGCCTATGCCGTTGGTAGAGATGCCGACCTTGTCCACTCTTTCGATTCTGTTGCCTTCGATGAGCACATCTTCAAGAACAGGAGGGACATAGGCCACAGGAGAATCTCTCCAAGGACGGCTTACACCGCCGCTGATGGCGGCGCTGCGCAGACGGGTGCCGCCCATCTGTCCCCAGATGTCGTGTATGAAGTTGTCTTTGATGACGATGTGGCGGAATACTCGGCCCGGCTCTTTCTCGTCTATCAGGATTCCGTTGCGTCCTACTCCCACTTCAGGGGGATATCCGCTCGTGATCTCGAAACCGATAATTTCCAGCCCGTCGGAGTTGAGGATAGTGATGGCAGTGCCCTCCTCTTTGCCGATGTTGATTACTGGACGTCCTTGCCCGTAACCGGAGAAGACAATCGGCTTCTCCGGTGTACCGGAACTTGTGATGACAAGATTGCCGTAGAAGGTGGATCCTCCTTCGAAGAGAACCTTGTCGCCGGCCTGGAATGTGGAGGCGTTAACTTTATCAATACTTTTCCAGGCATTGCGGACAGAAAGTCCGTCCGCGGAATCATCCCCCTTCGGAGATATGAAGTAGGTCTTGTCCTGCGCCCGGAGTCCGAGCGCGGCAAGAGCGAATATGGTGATTACTAAACTAACTCTTTTCATTCTGTTATTTGTTCTTATTGGTTTCCAGGACGCTCCCTAGATACTCTGACGCTCCGATGTCTGTCCTGCTGTCAACCACAGGCTGACCGAAGAAATCACGGCCGCCGTTGCCGGGGATGTTGATTCCTGCACCGATGCACGGGGAACATGCTCTCAGCATATAGCCTTTGAGTGTGCGAAGGCCGTCTCCTCCAGTCCCGGGGGCTGCGAATTCAGGATCCGCGACAAGGGCCTGCGGGTCATCCGGAAGGCCGTTTTTCCAAGGGCCGAAGTAGCAGTTGCCAAGGAATATGCTGCCTGCAGGAAGGTCCGGGCTCAAGGTGTCGTCAAACTTCCTCTCCCAGGTTTGTCCTGTGGAGTAAGCTGTTCGGAAGCGGCCCTGTCCGGTAGCATAGAATATGTTGTTGAGGAAACGGGCTCCGAGATCGTTGATGTCCTTGGCGTTTTCGGGGTGGTCGCCTCTGAAGAAATCTATGTCAAGCAGACCGTGGTCAACATAGAACACATTGTTGTATAATATGTTGTTGTCTTCTTTGAGGCTGCCTTGCATCTGTATGAGATGGGTCTTGTCATTTTCAGATATGTTGTAGCGTGCGATGTTCCCGTAGATGTTGTACATCAGCAGCAGGAATCCGTGGTTCTCTTTGCTGTAGTTGTACTGGGCGATACAGTTCCTGCAGTTGAAATCGAAGTCGTAGGCGAAACCGTCACCGTTATAGAGGTTGCGTCCGGTATTGTAGACTTCATTGAACTGCATGACGGTCTCTTCGGTGTTCTGGATCCAGCATGCTGCCACATGCGGCCACCAGCCGTCATCGCCCGGAAGGTCTGCGGCACCCGCGCGCATGCAACTGCGCCGAATGACATTGTATTCGATGAGCCCGCGGTACGGGCCGTTGACGAAAATTCCGTCACCGCCGAGATTGTCCATGCGGTTTTTGCGGACCACCACGTTGTCACGCGCCCCCCAGCAGACGATGCCGCATTTGTCGATGCGCTCGATAGTGTTGCCCTCGATGAGCACGTCGTTGATGGTGGACGGCTTGTAGGAAGGGTCATGGAACGATGCGCGGTCGCGGACGATGCGCACAAGGATGGCAGAGCTGTAGTAGCCTACATTGAGGCCGCGTCCTCCCATCTGTCCCCAGATGTCGTGTATGTAATTGTCCTTGATGACGAAATGCCTGAGGTCATTGCCCGCGCCGGACGCCGTCACGGCGATGCCCTGACGGCCGACTCCGATCTTGAACGGGGCCTTTGAGGTGATCTCCATGCCTTTGATCTCCCACCAAGAGACATTTTCAAGCAGTATGCCGGCGCCTTCGGCTTCACCGAAGTCGATGATTGGCCGAGCCTCCCCTCCGAAGGAGGACAGGGTGATAGGATTGCCCTCCGAGCCGGAGCCGAGAGGCTTGAGCTGCCCCTCGAATGTGGCTCCGGATTCGAAGAGAATCTTGTCTCCGGGCTGGAAAACCATGCTGTTGACCTTGGCGATGGTCTTCCAGGCTCCTTTGACAGAGAGTCCGTCCGAGCTGTCATTCCCTCCAGGAGACACGAAATAGGTCTTCTGCTGCGCAGAGAGCGACAGGGTGGACAGTATGGCGAGAATGAAAGTTGAACTTTTCTTAAGCATTACAATTATTTTTTGACAAATACTACCCGGTTGACTGACAGAGGCTTGACATCGATGCCGCTTGCCCTCTTGAGCTCGCGGGTGCTGAAAGTGATGTCCGAATGGTCAGCATAGGCGCGCGAGAGCCTGTCAGGTGCCGACACGTCTTCTATCCTCACCGCCTTGTAGCCCTTAGGAACCGAGAGGTTGAACTTGAGCGGTTCCGTGGACTTGTTGACGAGGTAGACGTTGAGCCCTTCACTTGTCTCGCATGCTGAGAGCTTCACGAGTTCGTTTTTCGAGCGGCGGTTGACGATGAGAGGGAAGTTCACCTCGCTCGCTGCCACATTTTGCACTCTTTCCGGACGGCTGCCGCCCTTCGGCTTCATGTTGGTCTCCATCTTGGTGACGAGCGGATATTCATCGTCCCGTTGAGCGAAGAAGCGGAAGACTTCTCCCATAGGTGAGAGCCAGGCCGCTTCCTTGGAGGACTCGATTACATTCTGTCCCCAGGTGTTGACGCAGTTGTTGAAGTTGGCCAGGTAATACTCTCCGCCGTAGGACATGTAGTCCAACAGCTGTCCGGCGCCGTTGAGGGCATAGAACCAGTGGATCTGCCTATATGAGAGCACGCTCTTGTAGTCATTGACGAGCGCAGGCCTCCAGCCGTAGTATTGCGGCACTTCCGGATCGTCGAAAGGCTCCGGTGAGGCTGAGTTGGCGAGCCACTCCGTGTTGACCATCTTGATGTCGGTGCCGTGTTTCTTGTTGTAGGCCCTGATGGTGTCGAGCACCTTGCTCACGAATTCAGGCTGCCCGTTGCGGGCGATGATGTAGTCGATATATGGTCCCGCGATCTCAAGCTGCTGGTCGATGTAGTATGAGCTGTTGGAGAACGAGTAGGTCATCATCATGAGTTCAATGTCCGGATCAACGGCCTTCATGGCCTTCGCGAAGTCAACGGTGTAGCGGGCATACTGGAGTGGAGTCCACTTCCGTCCGGCCTCGTTGTCCATCTCGAACATCCTGACCTTGCGCTTGCGAGTCGCGCCGTTGCTCTGGCGGAACTTGCCCATAGGGGTGTCGTCGGCGCCGTTGAGATACTCGACAAACTCGGCTGCCTTGAACGGCGTGCTCGTCATCATGTTGATGCATATCTGCGGTTCGCATCCGACCTCGTCACAGAGCTCGAGGAACTCGTCGATGGAGGCGTCGTTGTCATCGAATCCTCCCCAGTAATAGCTGGATGTGGTAGGACGCAGGTCCTGAGGACCCACATAGTTGCGCCATTGATAGAAGCTTGCGTAGCATCCGCCCGGATACCTGAGGACGGGGACCTTAATCTCCTTCAAGAGGTCGATCACGTCCTGTCTCCAGCCCTTGAAGTTGTCGGAAGGCATCAGCGAGCAGCAGGACAGGCACATGTTGCCTTTCCATTCGTAGCTCAGCTCAAGCATCACGTTGCCGGTGAATCCGAGATCAGGTATGCGGCAGGTGAAAGTTTGCTGGTAGGCCCTCATCGGGAATGACTGCTGGAAGAGTATGCGTTCGGGATCGCTCTGGTCGCGGATAATCACTTCGAAAGGCATCTCGATGTCTTCCTGGCCTTCGAGCGGCTTGAAGCCCGGCAGGGAGGTGGAGAGTTTCGGGTAGGTCTGCCTGATGCCGGCAAGCAGACGGAAGTCGTAGGACCTGCCTTTTTCCAGCCATATGCCTTTCTGGACGATGCCGGCTCTCTTGTCGTTGGGCTTGGTCATCTGAAGCGAACCATTGCCTTTGTATGATTCGGCTCCTATGATCCATGACAGCTGCATTAGCTGAGGGTCTGTTACGGCCCAGTCGTCCTCGTCATATCCGCTGTGCCAGAACGGCGCGTTGGAATTGTACATTTCCTTGGAGAACATCCACCACTGTTGTGTGGCTTCCATGTCCCCGAATGCCGGTATTGTCCCCGGCAGCTGGAAACTGCGGTTGTACACCATTTCGGACCACATTCCGCTGACCTGCCGGCCGAAGCCGGCTTCCACGAAGTTGCCGAAGACGAATGGACTGATCTCCATTTCGGAGAGTCTGGAGAGGGTGACCTCGCCCTTGACTTTGTTGGACGTCCCGCCCGCGGCCGGCCACAGAGTGGCCAGGCCGAGCGCGGCGACGAGAAGTGTTTTTTTCATCAATGTATGACTTTTTGGCTGTTAGTATCCGGGGTTCTGCTCAAGAGTGTAGACACCCTTGTAGTAGGAGGCCTCGATGGCGACCTTAGGGATAGGCAGGTGTGAGTGGAAATCCTGTACGTTCTTGCCTTTCTCATGCCTTGTGGCGTCGTCGCCGTATTTCTGGTAGTATGCGCTCATCACCTCGGTGAGGCGTCCGGTCCTTGCCAGGTCGAAGTAGCGGTCGTACTCCAGGGCGAGTTCCACGCGGCGCTCGTGCAGGATGGCCTCACGGAGCTCATTCTTGTTGGTGGTGGTCACCTCCGGAAGTACGGAAGGATCGTCACCGCTGTTTCTTGCCCTGTCACGCACCTGCTTGAGATAGCTGAGGGCTTCCCCGGTCTTTCCGAGTTCGTTGCAGCCTTCGGCCATGTAGAGGAGGATGTTGGCCCAGCGAAGCACGATCTGGTTGCGAGGGAGGTCGTCCTCCCAGGAGTCGTCGGTCCTGTATGCGAAAGGCACATAATCCTTCTTGCTCTGGTATCCTGAGAAGGATGAGAGATTGAAGTGGGTGTGTCCGTCGTAGAATTCATTAGGAGCTATCACGGTCGCCTTCAGACGCGGGTCTCCCGGTTCGAACGCTTTGACAAGATCGAGGGTAGGGCAGTGCAGTGACCAGCCTGTCCACTTCTTGAGGTATCCCTTCGGGGTACCGTCAGCATTGACATTCTCAGGGAACTCCTCGAGCATCTTGTTGTATACGAAGTCGTAGATGTCCTTGCCGTTGATGTCGTGCAGGGTAGTGGTGGCAGGGTTGAGGTCTGCGTTGCTGATGCCGGCGTCGTGGCCGTAGAATGCAGAGTTGTTGCCGTCGTTGGCGTCACCCCAGCCTGTCTTGGATGTCGCGAACTGGATTGAGAAGCAGCACTCACGTCCGTTCTCGTTCTCCATGCTGAAGATGTCTTCGTACTTAGGCTCAAGAGAGAAATAGTTCTCTTTTTCCATCTCCTTGACAAGGTCATAAAGCTTCTGCCAGGTCGCGCTCTGCTTGTTGAAACTGGCGTGGTAGGCGTAGGTGCGTGCGAGCATCGCGAGTGCGGCTCCCTTGGTGGCGCGTCCGAGCTCGCTTGCGTTCCATTCCCTAGGCAGGTCACGGGCGGCTTCCTCGAAGCCTTTCTCCACGAACTCCCATGTTTCCTCTTCAGAAGAGCGCGGGGTGAAGAATTCCTCATATTGGAGGACATGGTCTATGACAGGCACTCCTCCGAACTGGCGGGTGAGGTTGAAGTAGGCGAGGCTTCGGATGAACTTTGCCTCCGCGATGTAGCGCTCGGCATTAGGAATGTTGTTCTTGCCTATGTTCTCAATGGCGTAGTTTGCCGTAGTGATCGTGAAGAAACAGTCATTCCAGACATTGTTGCCGGAGAAGCTGTTGGACGAAAGAACATCGAACTTCATCAATGTGAGGACGTTGCCGGACCATCTGACTCCGTCTGAGCGGGAGTTTCCGATCTCGGTGTCATCGGACATGTTGTCGCCGACATGGATGTAGTGGTATGTGCCCATTGCTCCGCTTCTTCTCAAGGTGCCGTACAGGCCCATGATGGCGGTGTTGGCATCACTCTCGGTCTGGTAGTAGTTCTCCACGGCCAGATTGACGAGAGGCTTCTTGTCGAGCAGGTCCGTGCAGGAGGAAAGTGTGAGCGCTCCTGCTGCGAGTATGATTAAAGATTTATATGTTTTCATTTCCGGTTCTTTTTAAAGCTTGACATTCAATCCGATGACGAAAGTGCGAGGCTGCGGATACTGTCCGCGGTCGACTCCGATGCTAGGAAGCTCAGGGTCAAAGCCCGAATACTTGGTCAGGGTGATGAGGTTGTCGGCTGAGACATAGAGCCTCATCCCCGGGAACTTCTTGCCCAGGTCGAAGTTGTAGCCGAGCTGAAGGGTTTTGAGCCTGAAGTATGAGCCGTCCTCGATGTACATGGAAGAAGGAGACCAGTTGAGGTTGTTCCTGGCGCTTCCGCCGCCCGCGTCAGCGAGCATGACAGGGGTCGTGTTGGATGAGCCTTCACCGTCCCAGGCGGTCATATAGTTCTTGGCGAGGACATTCTGGCGTCCGTCGAACTTGTTGAAGTAGAACTTGGAAGCGTTGAAGATGTCGTTGCCGACGGTGCCCTGGAAGAGCATCGAAAGGTCGAAATTCTTCCATGACGCGTTGAATGAGATGCCGAAGGTGGCTGTCGGGTTAGGGTCGCCGATGCGGACATAGTCCTTGTTGTCGATTTTGCCGTCATCGTTGACATCCCTGAAGATGGAGTCGCCCGGTTTGGCGTCCTTCATGATCTTGTTGCCCTTAGAGTCCTTGTAGTTGTCAATCTGCTCCTGATTCTGGAAGATTCCGAGGAACTCATAGCCGTAGAACTGTCTGAACGGAAGCCCTACATAGGAACGGATCGTGTTGGAGAACTGGGAAGCGAAGTCCATGAGGGAGTTGTCATATGCGAAACCGCTCTGCAGAACTCCTGAGGTGCCGAGGTTCTTGACATTGTTCTTGACGAAGGATGCGTTGGCGTCGATGCTGTAGGAGAAGTCGCCGACATCGTCTTTCCATCCGAGGACGATCTCGATACCCTTGTTCTCGATGCCGCCCACGTTGCGTGTGAACGAACGTGTGCCTGAAGTTCTAGGGACAGACTCTGAGAGGAGGATGTTGTCGGTCGAGCGGATGTATGCGTCGACTGAAGCGGTAAGCCTGGCGTTCAGGAAAGCGAGGTCGATACCGATATTGGACTGCTCGGAGGTCTCCCACTGGAGGTCGCGGTTGCCGAGGCCTGAAGGGGTGGAACCGTTGACGCGGTGCTTGTCCTGGCCGAGGTTATAGTATCTCTCCTGCACGATGTTGGTCTGGTAAGGATAGGATGAGCCGATGCGCTCGTTGCCTATCTGTCCCCAGCCGAGACGGAGCTTGGCGGTGCTGAACCAGTCCGGTGCGATGCTCTTGAAGAACGGTTCTTCTGAAACTTTCCACGCGAATGCTCCGGAAGGGAAGTAGCCCCATTTCTTTGAGCCCACGAAGCGGGATGAGCCGTCGGCACGGAAGGAGGCGGTGAAGAGATAGCGGTCGAGGAGGTTGTAGTTGATTCGGCCGAGGTATGAGAGCATACCGAGGGCGGAGGCGCTTCCTCCGAGGTAAGGAGAAGTGTCTGACGCGGCGTCGAAGTAGCGGAACTGCTCAGCTTCGCTCGGGAGGTTCTTCTTGTTGCCTGAATACCACTCGCTATAGTAGTCCCTGGCTGACATGGCTGCCATCACGGAGATGTCGTGCACGCCCACTTTCTTGCTGTAGGTCAGCATGTTCTCCCATGTCCAGTCTGTGGAGAAGCTCGTCGTGCGGCTGGTAGCCGTGTTGCCGCTCGCGATATTTGAGGTCTCGAAGTAGATCGGGGTGAAGTTGGAGTTGAGGTCGATGTTGTACTTGTACCCGAATCTCGAGGTAAATACGAAGTCTTTGAGGAACTTGATGTCAGCGCTGAAGTTGCCGACGAGGAAGTTGCGCTTGTTCACGGCATGGTTTCGTGATATGGCTCCCGCAGGGTTCGCCATGCGCATCACGGTGATGCCTGAATAATAGTTGGTCGTCTCGTCCCAGACAGGTATGTCTGGCGGAGCGATGAGGGCGAAGAGGAATATGGAGTTGTTGTTGGTTCCGTCAGATCCGAGCGGGTTGGCCTTTGAGAAGGTGCCGTTGAGGGATGCCTTGAAAGTCAGGAAGCTGAGAGGCTTGTACTCTGAGTTGGAGGTGATGGTGAAGCGGTCGAAACTGGTGGACTTCACTGTTCCCTCACGGCTGAAGTAGCCTGCGCTGAACATCGTCTTGGCCTTGTCAGACCCGGAAGAGAGCCTTACGGAGTAGTTCTGGTACTTGCCGGTACGCATCGCCTCATCGAACCAGTCTGTAGTCTGTACGGAGGACGGACTGGCGTATTTGGCGCTGAGACCTGTGTTGGCGTAGGCCTTGTTGGTCATCTCGGCATACTGAGGACCGGAGAGCATCTCAGGCTTGGTAGGGGTCATCTGGAGACCGAACTCAATCTTGATGTCGGTCTTGGTGGCGCCCTTCTCGGCCTGCTTGGTTGTGACCATGACGACTCCGTTGGCACCGCGTGAACCGTAGATGGCGCAGGCGGAAGCGTCCTTGAGAATCTCTATGGATGCGATATCGTTAGGACTCAGATAGTTGATGTCTGACATCGGGAAGCCGTCCACTACGAAGAGCGGGTCGGAGCCGTTTGGTGAACCTGTGCCGCGGATCTTGATTTCGGCCACTGCGTCAGGAGAACCGCCTGCGGTCACAATCTGCACACCTGCGGCGCGGCCTTGGAGAGCTTCGATGGCGTCACCTGTCGAGAGCTTTTCGATGGCTTCTCCGCCTACTGATGCGACAGATCCCGTCACGTCGCTTTTCTTGACGGTGCCGTAGCCTATGACGACAAGTTCATCGAGCAGGTTCTGGTCTTCTTTGAGGGTGACATTGACGGTCTCGCTGGAGCCGACCGTGACTTCTACGGTCTGATAGCCCATGAAGGAGAATTCAAGTATCGCCCCTACCGGAACATTCGGAAGATTGTAGGAACCGTCCGGATTTGTCATCATGCCGGTGGTGGTGCCCTTGATCTATACATTGACACCGGCCATCGGGCCTATGGCGTCCTTGACGACGCCCCTTACCGAATGTGATTGCTGCTGCGTTTCAGTGTAGGCGGTGTTGGCCGCCTGGACTGAGGTTGCGGAGACAGCAGTGATCAGCATTGCTGCAAATAACATTCTGATCTGTTTCTTCATTTTGTAGAACTTTTAGTGTTGTTTATTAATGATTCTATTTGGTCGCGTCTCTGAAGTATTTGACCCAGAGGCTGGCCTGATTCATTTCAAGTGATTCCGCGAAGAGCCTGTGAGCTCCGGACTTGTCGCCTCTGGCGAGGTCCACGAGTCCCTGGAGATATAGGTTACGGGCCTTTATGACATTGCTTGAGCCGTCTTCGCCGAACTTTGAGTATATGTCCACCACTGTGGTGCTCTCAGAGTCCTGTTTGTCAAGATAGTCTTGTATCTTCTTGATGGTCGCATCGGCCTTTGCCGTGAGGCTGAGCTCTTTCTGCGACATCGCTACAAAGAAGTACCTCTCGTCTATAGTGGCCCGCCTACCGCCTTCTGCCGTCTGGATACACTTTTCGAAGGCTTCACGGGCTTTGTCCTTCTGCCCGAGAGCCTTGTAGGCGAGTCCCTGGTGATAGGCGACCTTGGCTACGAGAGGACCGGTGGAGAGTTCGTTGGTCTCCAGATTGCGCGGGAAGGTGCCGGCGGCGAGGAAACTCTCGAGGGCTTTGCCGTTGCGGTGACGGGAGAGTTGGGAGAGGCCGTAGAGAAGGTTGGCGTCCACGAACTGGGTGTATACTGTAGAGCCTCCCTCCCATACGCGGAAGTGCCTGCTCTCAAGGATGTCCAGAGCCTTGCGGTACTTGCCGTTGTCGATGAGCAGACGAACATATCTAGAAGTGGCGTCATCCGACTTTTCGATGGTCTTGCGGTACTTCTCCATGCGGGCGAGTCTCTTGTCTGAAGGGACTTTGAGGGCGGCTTCGACATCTTCGAGTTCCTGGAAGAAGATCGGGTTGGAGCTGTCGGCCTTGATGGCCATGGCGTAGTAGTCGGCTGCCAGAGCCTTGTCCTTGAGGTACTTGTCGGCTGAATGGCCGAGGTTGCGGAACACCATTCCGTAGCTGCTGTTGAGCTCTGCAGATGACTGCCATGCGGAGATGGCCTCGTCTTTGCGGTCGTAGTAGTAGAGCAGGTTGCCGAGGTAGTAGTATGCCTTCCAGTCTGAAGGGTTCTTCTTCACGACGTCCCGGAGCATGTCAAGTTCCTCCATGCGTGACGGGAAGCAGTAGTCAGGTGACATTTCCGCAGCCTTGCGGTAGTAGTCCATGGCCTTGGCGTCATCGCCGGCCTGTGAACTGTACCAGCCTGCCATGTAGTTGAGAAGAGGGGAGACGGTGAACGGCTCGACGGCGTTCTTCTGCATAGGAGTGGAGGAATACGGAGTGCCGTTTTCCATGGCGAAATCCAGAAAGTCCACTGCATCTTTCCAGGCTCCTATGGCGTTGTAGAAAGTGGTCGCCTCTATCACCTCCTGGAGAGGGATGCCCATGTGGGCGATGGCGCGGCGGGCGGCGGCCTTGTCGCCGCGGATCCTGGCCTTCTCGATGATGCTGAGGAAGTCCACAGGGTCTGAGGCTATGTTCTCGTCGAGCAGGGCCACGGCATCCGCGTCCCTGCCCTGCGCGCTGAGGAAGTGGGCCTTGACGAACTTGCTCTGCGTGCTCTTGCCGCTCAGGGCGATGGATTCGTCAATGGCTTCGAGGGCCTCTTTCACCTTGCCCTGCTTCCAGTACATCTCAGCTATATAGAGGTAGGATGCGGACTGGAATCCAGGATACCAGGTTGATTTCCAGAAGTAGCTTTCCGCCTCGGCGGTCTTGCCGAGGGCGCGTGCCACCAAGCCGGAGTAGTAGAACATCTCGCCGTCCTTAGGGTTGGTGTGGTAGATGACGCCGGTCTTGTCGATCTCCGGCATGTAGTGCAGTCCGGTCAGTCTCTTGTAGGCACGGTTGAGGTATTTTTCCGCCACTGTCCATTCCGCCCTCTTGGCGTAGTAGATGCCGAGATTCACATTGACGCGGGAGTCGAGGGAATCGCGCCGCAGAGCCTCTTCGTAGTACGGGAGAGGGTCGAGACGTGCGTTGTGGAACTCTTCGAGCCTCTGTCCTGCCAGCAGGAGCTCTTCCACGGAACTGTACTCGGCCGGGGTTTTCGGGCGGTCCGCCGGATGTGGCCTGGCATATTCGTCTTTAACCACAGGCGACCAGCTGACAAGTTCAACTCCGTCGCTGTCGTAGAGCCCGGCGAAAAACTCGCTGTCCTTGAGGGTTGAAGGTACCTTGACGCTCTTTATGTAAGGGGTGTCGGGGTCTATGGTGACGGTCTCATCTGAAAGTGTCTTGCCGGCGGCCTTGATGATGACTTTGGCTTCCTTATAGAGGGCTGTGGAGTTGAATCCTACCATGAAACTCTCAGACGAGGTCCGTTCGATGTTGACAGCCCCTTCCAGAGTGACGTTCTTGGCGCCTCCGATGCCCTTTATAGGATACCAGTACTGCCTGGTGACTCTCACTTCGTTGGGCCCGATCCAACTGTAATCCGGCTGATTGTCTGAGAGGGTGCCGACCATAAGTTCGAGGTATGCGCCGTCTTCTTCTGTGAGCAGTTCATTCCAGACGCTTTCTGTCCCCCACAGGAAAAACTTCTTTCCCGGGACAAGGTGGTGGTTGGCCCAGTGGGCCGTACCGGCGTCCTTGCCGAAGTCGTAGCCCACAAGGTAGTCCTGTGAGTAGTTGACGGCGAACGTCGAATTCGAGTTCTTGAAATTCTTCCACCAGCTGTTGTCTGTCGGCTGCGTGTCTCCCCAGAGGGTGTTGTATGGCCAGTCGGTGTACTGCACTTTGCTGTGGGCTGTGCCGTAAATGGTCTGAGGCGGGAACTGCACCTGATAGTTGTCGTCGCAATGCACTGATACATTGGCCCAGTAGAGGAAACTCTGCATCAGCGGTGTGCGGTTCTGCATCTTGAAGGTGGCCTCGACATAGGACTTGCCGGGGAACATCGTGAGGCCGATGGTCCACTTGAGCCTCTGACGCAGTTCGGTCTCGCCGATCCAGATAGTCTTGCTGCCGTCCTCGTTCTCGGTGATTTCATAGCCTGCGTTGAGTGTCGACGAGGCGCGGTGGTGGTGAGGGATGTTCCACTCGACTCCGCCTGAGATCCATGACCCTATCATGCCGATGAGCGCCGGACGGATCACATGCTGGCGGTAGAAGAAGTTGTAGCCGGTCTGCTTGTCTTCGGCGGAGAAGATTCTGCCGCCGATTTCCGGGAGAACGCCTATCTTTGTGTACTCGTTCTCGAGGGTGAGATATTTGTAGTCCCTGTCCACTCTCTCGTCCGTGAGATTGTCGTACATCGGGTACGGGTAGACATGGCCTGCTGCGCCCTGATATGTGCGCCCGTTGAAGAAATAAGGATAGAGATCGGGATTCCCGACAAGGTATGTGGGGATGGTCTCCCTGGTCTCGCTGACTTTTACCTGGCTCTGTGCGTTCAGCACGGCGGCTGATGAGAGCAGCAGGAGGATGCTGATGATTCTTCGGTTGTAGAACATTGGTAGTTGTGTGTTATCTGTGCTGCAAATGTAATCCTGTTATTAATATGGTATAGTGCATAAATCTTTCAGAAAGAGCTGTTTTCGGCATTTGACTCTTTTGAGGCGTTTTTTGAACGGATACAGACGAGGCATCTCATGGCCGTCATTTTCGCTTTGACGAAGTATTCCTATCTTTGACGGAGATAATTTTGACCACAATGTCACGTCGAACCACAGCTCTTTCCGGCATTACCGCCCTGTTATTGCTCTGCTCCATCCAGCTTCTTGCCGGCCGGGAGGCCTCCAGTTATTTCTCCACCTCATGGGTCTCTTTCCGGGATGAACTTCCGAGCGATTATATTCTCTCGCTGGACTTCGACCGGCATGGCCGGCTGTGGATAGGCACTGAGAACGGGATGGCGAGTTTCGACGGAACTGAAATCTCCAAATATATGAAGGGTGCCGGAGCCATATCCGGCAATGAGCTCAACGCCGTGCTTGCCGACCGGTTCTCAGACCGGGTTTGGTTCGCCACCAAGCGTGACGGTTTCGGCTTCTATGACTGGCGGACGGGAGAATCCGTGTTCTTCCGGCACGACAGCGCCGATCCGAACTCACCGCTTTCGAATGAAATCACCTGTCTGCGTCAGGACGACAACGGCGATATATGGTTCGGCACATATACGGCCGGAATAGGCAAGTACAACACGGAGTCCGGGGCATTTACTTCGTTCAACCCGCAGACCGTGGACGGTATGGCGGAAGGCAATGTGAAGTGTATAGAATTCTCCTCGGACGGCAAGATATATGCCGGGTATTACGGGGAGGGCTTCACCGTGATCAATCCCGGCACCATGACCGCAGAACACTATGTCCGGACGGGGAAACCCGGGGGATTGCCGAGCAGCGCGATGGGGTGCATGTTCATAGACAAGGACAATAATGTATGGCTCGGTACAGGTCGCGGCCTTGCTCTTTTCCGGCCTGTGACCAAGGACTTCACTGTCTTTGATGCCGCCTCTTCCGGTCTGCCGGATGGTGTTATTTTTTCCATGATACGCACTTCTGACAACCGGATCCTCGCATCTCCTGACACCAAAGGGCTTTGGGCCATGGATCTTGACGATCTGGCCGGTGGAGAGGGACGCTTCCGGCAGGTGAGCATGCCGGAGAGGATGAGGGACATAGGTATCCGTTCCATGGTGGAGGACAGGTATGGCAACATCTACCTGGGCTCTGCTGGCAAGGGTCTGTATTATAAGTCGTTGAACCATACGGGGCTTTTCTCTGTCCGGCGCCCGGATGACTTCCCTGAGAAGCTGGTCAGGGGGCTTGCCTTTTCGGACGGAGGGCTTTTGCTGGCTGGCACGGACGGGGGTGGAATCAGCCTTCTGGACTCTGAAGCCGATCTTGTCCGGCGCGAGTTGAGCGGTCTTCCGGACAAGAATGTGATATCGATGTACCGGGATGGTTCGGGGCTGTATTGGGCCGGTACATTCAACCGCGGCGTGGCCGTGGTGGACAGCACCCTCAGGCTGAGGGCGGCTCCAGTGATCAGGGAGGTGAGGGGGTTCTGCGAATCTGGGGATGTTGTATGGGCCGCATCCGGCGTGTCGGGACTATGGAGCGTGGACAAGAAGACTTTCAAGGCGGAGAGGCGGCTTTATCAAGGCAACAAGCTGGATGACAATTATCTCAAGTCTATATGCCGGGATGATAAGGGACGATTATGGATAGGCTCATACCGCTCCGGGCTCTATATCTTTGATCCGGACCTTAATCTCGTGGCGCATTTCAACAGGGAGAGCGGCTTCCCGTCAGGTTCCATCAACCACATCATCCAGGACAGCAGGGGAGATGTCTGGATAGCCACCGACAACGGGTTGATCTGCTTCCCTGACCCTGACGGCCTCTCTTATGTAAAGCAGTATGCTGAAGACAATTCGATGAGTTCAGAGGCGATAATGTCCGTGATCGAGGACAAGTCGGGCACGATATGGTTCGCCACAGCCAAGTCCATCGGCTTTCTGCGTGACGGCAGGGCGGTGGATTTCTTAGGAGATCTAAGTTTTATGCACGGGTGTTTCTCCTTCGGGACTGTCGCCATGCGCAGGGACGGCCTGATGGCTTTCGGCTCCTCGGACGGGATAGTGTTCCTGGACAGGTCGTCGATAGATTTTGACGGGTCGGCAAGCGTGCATTTCTCCTCGATCGAGGTCAAGGACAGCCGTAATCCTTCTGAAGTTAAGCAGAACACGATACTGATGCCGTTCCCGGAGCAGGTGAACCTCAAGTGGCATCAGAACAACATGACGGTCAATTTCAGCGCGGATGATTTCTCCAAGGCCGACAACCTCCAGTACTTCTACCGTATAGACCAGTTCGACAAGGACTGGCATCGCGCTTCTGGGCATTCTCTGTCTTTCCTTCAGCTTTCTCCAGGGGAGTACACGCTTCGCATACGCGGCAGATATGCCTGGAGCGGCACATTCGGTGAGGAGACACGGATCAATGTCAGGATTGCGCCTCCTGCGTGGCTGAGCACTCCTGCGCTTGTGCTCTATGCATTGCTGTTCGGGATACTGTGTTTCTTTATAGTGCGCACAATCATCAGCCGCCGCATGGACAAGGCCACGATAGCGCAGGTCCGGGAGGTGAACGAGGAGAAGTTGAGGTTCTATACCAACATCACCCATGAACTCAAAACTCCGCTGTCGCTGATCATCGGGCCGGCGGAGGACATGATAGCTGATGCGAGCCTTGACAAGGGGGCGAGACAGAAACTGGCTCTCATATACAAGAATGCCGGCAATCTGATGGAACTCATCAATAAACTGTTGAATTTCAGGATGGCCGAGACCGACAGTGTCCGCTTCAATCCGACCTGGGGCAATATGGGCTCATATGTATCCAGCATCGGAAGGATATTCGCCGAGTCCAACACCAACAAGAATCTTGAGTTCCGGTTCGATATCGACAAGGATGTCTTCATGGATTTCGACAGGGAGATAATATCTTCCGTGCTCAACAACCTGCTGTCGAACGCCTGCAAATACACCAGCAAGGGAGAAATCACGCTCGGCCTGCATACCAGGACCGATGGCGGGCAGAAGTTTGCCGTGATAAGCGTGACCGACACCGGAGAGGGTATAGCCCCGGACCAGCTTGGCAAGATATTCAACCGCTACTACCGTGTGCCGGGCAGGGAGAATGTCAACGGATCGGGAATCGGGCTGTCGATAGTCCAGAAATTCATAGAGCAACACGGCGGCACCATCAGCGTGGAGAGTGTACGCGGGAAGGGAAGCTGTTTCACGGTGCTGCTGCCCATGTCTTCGGAGGAGCATTCTCCTGATGTCCAGGGAGGGGCGGAAGATGCGCTCTCTTCTGTGCGGAGGATTCTTGTCGTGGAGGATAATGCCGACATACGGGATTACCTGTTGCCCATACTGTCAGACGAATACGAGGTGATTCCCGCCTCCAACGGGGAGGAGGGGCTCGCGGCGGCAGTCCGCTCCACGCCGGACATCATCATCAGTGATATCATGATGCCGAAGATGGACGGATTGGAGATGTGTCGCAGAATCAAGGAGGACATCAGACTCAGCCATATCCCGGTGGTGCTTCTGACAGCGAAGGACACGCTCTCGGACAAGAGCGAGGGCTACAAGACGGGGGCGGACTCATACATTACCAAGCCTTTCACCAGCGAGCTTATAAGGGCTCGCGTGGCCAATCTCATCAGCTCCCGAGCCCAGTTGGCGCGTCAGTACATGAGCAGACTCCAACAATCCTTCCGCTCCGGGGCCGTGGAGGATGGCGGGTTCTCGCCTCTGGACAACAAGTTCCTTAACAAGTTGACTTTGTATATCGAAGATAATCTGTCTTCGGAGAATCTTGACATCAACAGCATGGCTTCGTATATGAATGTCAGCATGTCCTCGCTCTATCGCAAGCTCAAGAGCCTCACCGGAATCTCGGCCAACGACTATGTGCGTAAGATCAAGCTCCGCAAGGCTGCCGAGATGCTCGCGTCGGGAGAGTTCAATGTGTCCGAGACCGCCTGGAATATCGGAATCAGCTCATTCTCCTACTTCCGGCAGATATTCAAGGAGGAGTTCGGCTGCACCCCGTCGGAGTTCAAGAAGAGGAGCTAGTAAGCGGCAAGTTATTTTTTAACGATTACTTAGGGGGAGTTGTGAGTCAAACGGTAGATTTCTTTGCGAGCCGGATTCTGGTTATATTTGCAGGTATTATGGAATACTTGTCAAAGGAGCGTCACGACCAGATTGTCGCCGAACTCAAGCAACTGATTGATGAAGAGTATCCGAGGATAAAGGATGAACTCTGTGAAGCGCGTGCCCAGGGGGATTTGAGCGACAATGCCGAGTATCGCACGGCGCGCCGTGCCCAGGCCAAGGCTATCAGCAGGATACGCTTCCTGCAGAAGGTCCTTCAGTTCTCCCGTGTCATCGATCCTGACAAGCTGCCTCAGGGCGAGGTCAATCTCCTGAGCCGGGTGGAGTTCACCAATCTCTCCAGCGGCGTCCGGATGACATACACAGTCGTCAGCCCTCATGAGATGAATCTCCAGGAGGGGAAAATCTCCCTCAAGTCCCCGATCGGCGCGGCACTGATGGGGCACAGGACTGGCGATGTGGTCGATGTCCATGCTCCGTCAGGGACCTTCCAACTCAGGATTGAAAGCGTGACCGTCGATGTATAGTGACTGTCCCGGCGGTCGGAGAATTTTTGTAAATTTGTAGACAGGGTTTAGAAGTTGTTTTGATTTATGTTGAAAATTCTTTTACTT
>ULRB01106043.1_pt1 | contig 21875 bp, 17 predicted proteins | sample 1955051 | NCBI WGS metagenome assembly ULRB01 (sample SAMEA4835671, study PRJEB28245) | human gut metagenome | biome: gut microbiome; material: fecal sample | place: Denmark | collected 2008 | reverse complement strand
CTGCCACTAATTTAACGAATAACCGACACTCCCTTGCTCGCCAAGGGAGTGTCTTATAAAAATCCGCACGAAATCGCGTTTGCCGACTTGTTTTGCGGATAACAAGGAGAATATTATGAAGAAAATTATGAACACCGCTCAAAGTTTCGTGTACGATATGTGCCACGGTCTTGCAGCGGCTCACCCCGAACTTGAATTTGTCGAAAAATACAAAGTCGTCAAAAAGAAAGACATCAACGAAGCAAAAGTCAGCCTTATCTCCGGCGGCGGTAGCGGTCACGAACCCGCACACGCAGGTTTTGTCGGAAAAGGCATGCTTGACGCTGCGGTTTGCGGCGACGTTTTCGCATCCCCCTCTCAAGTTCAGGTTTACAACGCAATCAAGCAATGCGCAACCGACAAAGGCGTGCTTCTCATCGTCAAAAACTATTCGGGCGACTGCATGAACTTCAACAACGCAATGAGCGACGCTCAAGAGGACGGTATCAAGGTTGACGCAGTGTACGTCAACGACGACATCGCAGTCAAAGACTCTCTCTATACCGTCGGTCGCAGAGGCGTTGCAGGCACCGTTCTCGTACACAAATGCGCAGGCGCGGCGGCAGAACAAGGCAAGAGCCTCGAAGAAGTCAAAGCGGTTGCAAACAAGGTTATCGACAACGTGCGTTCTTTCGGTTTCGCTTTCACGAGCTGCACCGTTCCCGCAGCAGGTCATCCCACGTTTGAAATCGGCGACGACGAAATGGAATTCGGCGTCGGTATTCACGGCGAACCCGGTCGTTTCCGCGAGAAAATCGACTATTCCACCGGCACGTTCTGCGACGATTTGTCAAGACGCATCCTCACCGATCTCGAAGAGGATCTCAAACTCCAAAAGGGCGAAGAAATCGTGCTTCTTATCAACGGTTTCGGCGGAACTCCCCTTCAAGAGCTCTACATCCTCAACAACTCTGTCACAAAAGCTCTCAATCAAGACGGCATAACCATCCACAAGACCATCGTCGGAAACTTCATGACTTCCATCGATATGGCAGGTGCGTCGATTTCCGTTTTGAGAGTGGACAGCGAGCTTAAATCTCTCGTCGACTATCCCGTCAACACCCCTGCACTCACTTGGGGCGCCGCAATGAGCGAACAGGCAGAAGCGGCTCTTGAAGCAGTGCAAGCAATCGGCAGAGCTCTCGGATATGTTCCGCAAGAGCACGTCGAAGCAAAAACCGCAAAGAAAGCGGCAAAAGCGGAAACCGAAGAAGTCGCAGTGTACGAAGTCGAAGGCAAACCCGTCGTAAACGAAACCATCAACACCGCGGCTTTCGTTCAAATCGTGGACAAGATGGCAGACATCGTCATCGAAAACGAAGTTCCCTTCTGTGAAGCCGACAAAATGGGCGACGGCGACTTCGGTATGTCCATCGCAAAAGGTTTCAGACAACTCAAAGCGGACTGGGCAACCAGAAAGAAAGGCGACATCGGTCAATTCCTTGTAAGTTGCAGCGAAATCATCAAAGAATACTGCGGCGGAGCATCCGGTCCTATTTGGGGTTCTGCGTTCAAGTATGCAGGCAAAGCAATGCTCGGCAAGAAAGAAGTCAACCTCACGGATATAGCACTTCTCTTCACCGAAGCAAATCGCGGCGTGTACGAAACGGGCAAAAAGTCCTTCGGCAAAGGCGCGGAAATCGGCGACAAGACGCTTGTTGACGCTCTCAAACCTTGCGCAATGGCTCTCACCAAAGCAGCGGAAGAAGGCAAAAAATTGCAAGAAGGTCTTGACCTCGGCGCAAAAGCGGCTCACGAAGGCGCAGAAGCAACCAAAACTCACGTTGCCACACTCGGCAGAGCGGGCACGGTGGGCGAGCGTTCAATCGGTTATCCCGATGCCGGCGCACACGGACTCGACGTCATCTTCAACGAGCTTGCGGCTTATATCGCAAAGATGTAAAATTCGATTGATACAAAAAATAGAAGCACTCGGCGAGTGCTTCTATTTTTTGTTTGTTTTCAGTTTTTTATATACGTCGATTTGCAAACGGCATTTTTTGCCGTTTAATTTTCTCTCTTAAACCGCTCGTTCGTTTTTCTTATTCTGTCAATAAGTTCGTGGTTGTCGTAATTGCTCGGAGCGCGCCAAACCCAATTGCCTTGCGCAACAGAAGGAGTGTTCATTCTGCCCTGCTCGTTTGTGAGCAACAACCAATCTTGAAGAGGAACGACTGCAAGATTCGCAACGGATTGAAACGCAAGGTTTATCATGGCGTAGGTGCGGTTTGCGCCACCGCAGAAACGCAGACACTCTTTTTTGAACCGTGCGAGCGTATCGCCTTTTAATTTTTTACACCAGGAAGTCGTGCAATCGGCATCGTGGGAGCCTGTATATACAACGCAGTTTTCGTCCTTATACGTGCGCGGCAAATACTCGTTGTCGTCGTTTGAGAAGGCAAATTGAAGCACTTTCATGCCGGGATAGCCGCAGTATGCAAGCAATTGACGCACGTCGTCGGTGATAAAGCCCAAATCCTCGGCGATTATTTTTGCGCCTGGAATACGGCGGTTTACCTCGTCGAAAAGCGATTTGCCGGGGCCTACCATCCATTTGCCGTCTTTTGCTGTTTTTTCGCCGTTTTTGATGACGAAATACCCTGCAAATCCACGGAAATGGTCTATGCGTAATATATCGTAAAGTTTGAAACTTTGCTCGATGCGCTCTATCCACCACTCGTAGCCGTCCGCTTTCATCTTGTCGTAGTCGTAAATTGGATTGCCCCACAACTGACCGTCCTCGGCGTAAGCGTCGGGCGGGCAAGCTGCAACGACTGTCGGATTCAAATCCTCGTCAAGCAAAAACATAGACGGATTGCTCCACACGTCGGCGGAATCGTATGCGACGTAAATGGGCATATCGCCTACAATCGTTATATTCTTTGAATGAGCGTAATTCAAAACGTCCTGCCACTCGGCAAAAAACTCGTACTGGACAAACTTCCAAAACGCAATTTCGGAGACAAACTCTTCTTTGCGCGCCTGCGCCTTGTCGTAAAAGCGGAATTCGTCTTCCCATTCGTTCCACGCCTTGTAGCCGAATGCGGCTTTGAGTGCCATAAAATACGCATAATCGTCAAGCCACTTTGCGTTGTCTTTGCAAAACGTTTCGAACTCGCAATCGGGCAAAAAGCGCGAATATGCTTTTTTGAGCAAGGCAGTTTTGTTTTCAAACAACCATCCGTAGTCGGTTTTGTCGCAAACGTGAACGGCGGATTTCAAATCCTCGCCGTCGAGAAGGCCTTTTTCAAACAACGTTTGAGGATCGATGTAATAGTGATTGCCTGCAAACGACGCGGGAGACTGATACGGGCTGTCACCGTACGCCGTAGGATTGAGCGGCAGTATCTGCCAACACTTTGTGCGTGTCGCGCTCAAAAAGTCTACAAATCGCTTACAGGGCGCGCCAAACGTGCCTATTCCCCACTCGCTCGGCAGCGAACTGACCGCCGTCAACATTCCGCTTTTATGCTTGAAGCCAAAACTGTCCGTCATCATAGCAAACTTTGCAAGCGATTTGATATTGTTTATGCTCGCCTGCAAAACAATATAATAAATATACCACAAACCAATCGTCGATTCAAGGGCGAAAGGGCAAAAATCGCATCAAATCATATATGATTTCATAAGGCTACACAAAATTTGCAAAAACCGCATCATATCCGCAATCTCCGCTTTCGATTTGTCCTTGCACAACGCCTCGGCAAGCATGCTTGCAAAAACGTTTTGCTTGAGCGGATCGTGCGTAATATCCCCAAAAGATATTTTTGCCGTTTGAGATACACTCTGTCCAAAATCGAAACGTCCGCCCATATTTTAAATATATGAGTTTGAAAAAAATGTTGTCTTTTGGCAAAAATAAGATGCAAAACTCCTTGACAACCCCCTTGTTTTAATCATATAATAAGCAATGTTAAGCGGTCATGGCGGAATAGGCAGACGCGTACGTTTGAGGGGCGTATGGTTACACCGTCCGAGTTCAAGTCTCGGTGACCGCACCACAAAAAGATAAGCACGAACTTTGTTCGTGTTTTTTCTTTTTCTGCGGACACCGAGGCTTGCGTGCGATACTTCGCACGGCGCATTTTTGCGCAACTCGGACTCCGTCCGACTGACGCTTCACTTTGGCGAATAATATTCGCCCGTTCCGCTATTACGCTCGCTTTGCTCGCTACAAGTCTCGGTAGACCGCAAGCAAAGAGAGATGCAAGCGCACAGCATTTGCAGAAATCGTGCGCAGCGGACATAGCAAACAATCAAAACGCGATAGCGTTGAACCGAAGGCAAAGTGCGCAGCACGGATTGTTTAGCGTAGACGCTTCACTTTGGCGAATAATATTCGCCCGTTCCGCTATTACGCTCGCTTTGCTCGCTACAAGTCTCGGTAGACCGCAAGCAAAGAGAGATGCAAGCGCACAGCATTTGCAGAAATCGTGCGCAGCGGACATAGCAAACAATCAAAACGCGATAGCGTTGAACCGAAGGCAAAGTGCGCAGCACGGATTGTTTAGCGTAGACGCTTCACTTTGGCGAATAATATTCGCCCGTTCCGCTATTACGCTCGCTTTGCTCGCTACAAGTCTCGGTAGACCGCAAGCAAAGAGAGATGCAAGCGCACAGCATTTGCAGAAATCGTGCGCAGCGGACATAGCAAACAAATAGACACGCAGTGTCAGTGCAACGCACGAGGTGCGTCAGCACCCATTTGTTTTGCGTAGACCGCACCACAAAAAGATAAGCACGAACTTTGTTCGTGTTTTTTCTTTTTTTGCGGACACCGAACTTGAACTCCCCCTGCAAATTGTTCAATTTGCAGGCAACAATGCTTGCATTGTTGGGACGGGCACCGTCCGTTGCACGCGATTGACCTTCGGTAACAATCGCTGATGAGCGTATTTAAAATGCAAAAGCCTCGCAAATGCGAGGCTTTTGTATTGACTAAATCAATCGGTTTTGAAATTGATTATTCTTCAACTTCTTTCAAAGTGCAAGCAAAACCAACGAATTGCGTAACACCAACATTTGCTGCATTGTCGCCAGTGACAAATTTGACTGCGCTCAATGCCATCGTGTTGCCGACAGTGTTTTTGGAGGAATTCCAATAAGCGCCGAAATAGAACTCTGTTTCAACATTGTTCTTATCGTTGAATGTGCAAGTAAAGGTTTTGACGGTAGCGTTCCATGTCCATTCGCCTGCTTCTTCGATGGTATCAACCAACTTCATGTTGTTGTACGTTCCGTTGAGATAACCGGTGAGATATTTTCCGCCGATCTTTAACGTGTAAACGTTTTCTTTGCCTTCAACTGCTTCAACGACGACGTCGACTGCCTTTGCTGCATCTTCGCTTGTTACGAGAGCGCCGTTGCTGTTGAGTTCACCCGTTGCATACAACACTTTTCCGCCCTTGGGAGTGGTGTCCATCGTGAGTTTGTAAGTGCCTGCTTTCATGTCTGTTGCGAGTTCGGGTTGCAACGTTTGCTTGGGAACGTAGATAGCGTCTTTAATATAAGTTGCGCCCGCTGCTACTTGCGGATTTGATTTGAAGCTGTCGGGCTTACCTGTGACGAGGATGTAATCACCAACGTTGAGGTCTGCACCGCCTTTAAGTCTATAACAGCTATAATCCGTCGTACCATCGGTGATGGTAACTGTGATGTTGTTGAAACTGCTGCTGTATTCAGTGTCGATAGATTTGATTCTACCATACATAACGGTGCCTTCTTTGCCGGTTCCGTCCAAACCTGCTTGTTTTGCTGTTGCCAAATCGGTGACGTCAAGTTTGACGAATTTGGAAACTGCTTCGAGCGTTGTGCCGAATTTAGACATCTTGGCTGCGATTGCAAGTTTGTCGCCTGCTTTTATCGTTGCCGCATCGTCAAGGTTGTAACGGAATACGAGAACCTTGTATGCACCGTCGGAAAGATAGAAGGATACGTTCTTATATTGTTCGCTATATGCGTCTTTGATGCTTTCAACAGTACCGATAAGAATGTAAGATTTTTCGGTCGTTTCTTTGTCGTTAAGAGCTTCTGCCGCGTTCAATGCCGTCTTGATAAACGTGACAGGTGCTTGGACGAGAACAACGTAATTTTTGCTTCTTGTCACTTCATTGTAAGTGATGGTTGCCTTGATTGTGGTCGGAGTGTTAACTTCAACAATTGCAGGAACCAATTTGCCGTCAACGATAGAAATCGCATTTTTGCCTGACTCGACTGCCCATTCGATAGTTACGCCTTCAAGAGTCGGAAGCGCAGTCTCAGAAGTGATGCTTTCGGGAACTTCGAGATCTTCGAGCATGGATGCTGCGGTCGGGATCAAGGATTCGACAGAAAGGAATTGAACGGACTCGAATTCACCGCTCTTGTAAGTTGCAAGGATGGTTGCCGTTTCGGGGTTGCCCGGTGTTACTGTCATCTTGCCGCCGTCGAGGACGATTGCGTTGGATTTGCCGACGATTTTGTAAGAAATTTCAACGCCGTCAACTGCCGTTTCGAGAGCAAACTCTTTTTGAGTTGTGATACGCACGGTTTTGCCCTCTGCTGTGTTGATGCCGTCTGCAACGAGTTTTTCATTGACTTTTGCGATTGCGGCTGCAACTTTCTTGCCTGCGTACACTGTGTCTGCAGCATCTTCTTCTTGACCGCTTGCAGTCACTGCGGATGCGCTCAACGGCATGATTTGCCAACCTTTATAGTTGGACAAAATACCGGTTACGTTGACCATTGAGCCAACGGGATAAGTTGTCGTCAAGGCATTGATTGCAGTCCAGGTTGCGTCGTCTGCTTTCGTTGCGTATGCGCCTTCCATATATTTGCTCACGCGGACTTCCACTTTTGCGCCGCCCTTTTCGAGCGTCAACAATGTGTAGTTTGCACCTGCTTGCTTGTCTGCGTCTGCTGCAACCTTCGTAACTTTCCAGTTGGTGAGAGAAACAAGGCGAGATTCATGATAAACGGTTGCGGGCAAGTTGCCGATGACTTCTTGATCGATTGCTTTGACGTGTGCGTTTACGTCGATGGGTGGGACGTCATCGTCAACAACGAGTTTGCCGCCTGCGTTGGTTTCCACCAGACCGTTATAGTTGGTGTTGGTTGTGCCGGTGACGGTGATGTGTACGCCGGGAGCCAATTTTGCAGCATGTTCATCGGTGGTTTTGACTCTGTAGAGATAGTAGCCCGCCGTGAAATCGTCGTTGACCATGTAGAGTGTGACGTTATTATAGCTGGAGCTGTAAGCCGTGCCGATCAAAACGACGTAACCGCTCATATCGATGGAAACGCCGGTGTTGGTGTACCAGTAGTTGACAAGTTCAAGTCCTTCCATGGTCTTGTAGACGGTCATACGATAGGATTGAGATGCGCTCACTCCGTTGTAGGTGAAAGTTGCCTTGACTTTGACGGGAGTTTGGTTGCCTTGAGGTGTAACTTGCAACGTTTTGCCGTTGTTGATGACCTTGATGTAAAGCTCATAGTCTTCGTCAACCGACCATGCGATAGTTGCGGTTTTGCCTTTGTAAGCAAACTCTGTTTCCAAATCGAAGTTGTCAACGATCGTTGCCTTGTCCTTGGGGAACACGTAGCTGTTCATAAAATCGTAAACGTCAAGTGCTTTGACTCTTACGGTGTAGGATTTGCTCGATTTTTTGACGGTTACTGTCAAATTGACGTCAACCAAGCCCGTTTCGGGAAGGGTGACTTTTGCAAGCCAATCGGATTCGCGTTTTTCCAATTGTATTGCGGTGCCTTCGGATTTCCATTCCGCCGCTTCACCGCCGATTGTTGCGGGAAGAGTGAAATCATCGGTAACGGTTGTGCCGTCCATGTCGAAAATGTAACTGTCAAGCACGTTGGTGTCGTTCTTGTCGTTGCAAGCAGCCAACGTGACGCAGCACAATACCATAACTATAGCCAAGACCGCTATGATATTTCTTTTCATCTCCATTTCTCCTTTAATATTATTATTTTACGGTTATATCCGATATATTCGGAATAACGATTGTTCCTGATTTATCAACAAGTTGATAACCTCTTACGCTAAATTTTTTGCCAACCGCAAACTGATTTATATAGCTGTCAGAAACTTTCACTTGATAGGTAAATTCAACCGCGTCTTCGGCTCCGTCTTCCGTACGTTTTTGAGTCGAACCGAGGATTGTAAGCACGCCGTTTTCAATCGACGAACTCTTCACCGTCACGTCCGTGTACAAAGTTTTGCTGTATTGAGCAATATACTCTACCGTCGAATCAAACGTCAGATAGTAGTTTGCTTGCACCAAACGGCAGCCTTCGTATCCGGGATTCGAATTGCCTATGCTTTCGCCGTAAAGGCTGTTGTACACAAGCCCCGAAATCTGGAAGTTGCCGGCAAATTTTTGCACCGAGCCGATGATCTTGTAGAGCTGACCTATCTTCATTCTTGTTGCCGGGCTTGACGAATACGCCGCATACACGTTGATCGTGTACACTTTGTTGGTTTCGGGATCGTATTGTCCCGCAACAAACGTATACGTTCCGCTTTCGGACACTTTCAAGCTTTGCAAATACGCAGTCATAACGATTTTGGAGCCTGCGTCGGCATCCGCATTGTAGTATTGTTCGGTGTTATCCCAGAAATTCTTGATTGTCATTTCAACGGGATCCGTCGAATAAAGAGGATCTTCGAGCTCGGAATAAATACGCAACTTTATGGATTTTGCAAACTTGTTTGCCTCGTCCATATAGCTGTAATACGGATATGCATCGGTGTTCAAAGCTTTGTTTTCGGTGAACCCGTTTTCAATGAGTTCGAGGTTCAAAAGTCTGAAATCGTTGCTATTTGCCGTCTTATACCAAACGTATCCGAGATAGCGAGTGCCGTAGGAATCGTGCGTCGGACGAGTGCCCGTTGAAGATTCCAACACGATTTGGGTAGCTTGAGAAAGTCTGTCCTTTACAAACAAAGACGCCGCTTTGCCCCACTTTTCGACGCCGCCCGTCGATTCGGGAGTATCGATGCAGTAATAACGAATTATAACCGTATCGTTTCCTTCCTTATTCCAAGCGCGGAAGCGTGTGGTATCGCCGTCGGTGTAGGCGTCGACAGTTGCAACGCCTATACCGTCGTTCATAAAGGATTTGCCTTCAAATGATTTTGTGAGTTTCGCCTTCTTTGTGACTGTTTCGTAATACTTTGTGTTGTCTGCAATCTCCGGCTCTTTGTTGCAAGCAACAAACGCGAGAGTGCATGTAAGCACGACGGCAATCAAAAGAAGAACACTTATCGCTTTTTTCATTGTTTTATCTGGTTTGCGTTTTTGCAGTCTGCGCTATGGTTATCTGTTTCCGCCGCAGTTTGAAATTGCGTCCGACAACGCCTTTTCGGCGGACTTGCTGCCCTTCAACGTGTAAAGAACGACGTTGCCGACTTGGGTACGTGCCGTGGACGAACCAACGAATGCGGGAGACGTGAAGAATCTGTCGGACATTGAAGCCGCTACGTTTGCAGCAACTGCCGTGATGTCTGTGCCTTTCATATGCTCTTTGTATGCTTCGATTTCGTAAACGGAGTTACGAGAAGGATTGTAACCGGATGCGATTGCGAAAGACGCTTGGAAAGTGGGATCCATCAATTCTTTGACAAACATGAAAGTCATGATCTTCTTTTCGTCAATGTTTGCAACACCGTTGCCTGCCTCGAACATAACGAGAGACGGACCTTGGGAAATTGCAGAATAATTTACGGAGCCGTCTGCTTGAACGCTTCCGGGGATGGGTGCGATGCCCCATTTGAATGCGCTACCCGGATTTTGGTGAGATGCGCCGCCGGATGAACCGATGCAGTAGATTGCGCCGCCTTCAGTGCCCTTTGTGAACAATGCGGAGGTGTAGGCACCGTACTCGTTTTGAGTTGCGATATAGCCCTTGTTGTAGTACTCGTTCAACTTGTTGAGCCACGTTTTGGTGTTGTCGTTGTTGAATAGATAGTGAGGAGCGTCCGCACTGGTGTAACCCCAGCCGTTTTGTTCGCACATAGTGATGAACCAGTTTGCTTCGGAGTCGTATCCCAAAGGCGTTGCGGTGGGATATTTCGTTTTGAGGTATGAAGCCTGTGTCCAGAGTTCGTCCCATGTTGTTGCCGGTTTGAGTCCGAGTGCGTCAAGAGCGTCCTTGTTGTAGTACATCAATTCGGTGGATTTGACAAACGGAAGCGTGAGCATTGCGTTTGCATCGTAGCCGTATTTTTCATAATCGCCGTAGTTGGACGCAAGACCTTCTTTGTAGTAACCTTGGACAAAGTCCGCAACTTCTTCTGCCGTGTAACCGATTGCGTATTCAACGTCGTTTGCGCCCTTCACTGTGTCGGTGGAATTGATAAGAGTGCTCATATCAACGACCTTTGAGGTTTGCAAATATTGCGCAACGTGGTCTGCATAGCAGTATGCCAAGTCAGGTTGCTGTTTGCCTTGGAAGTCGGAAATGACTTTTTCCTTGACGTCGTCGTAACCTCCGACTTGGACGTGTTGAACTTTCCATCCCGGGAATTTCGCTTCAAAGTTGTTGATTGCAACTTGCGTAGCAGATTGCAAGCTATCTCCTTGGGAAGAATAGAACACGATAGTATGTGAATAGTCTGTAGAGGTTTCGTTGCAAGCCGTCAGCAATACACCACAGCATGTGATTGCAACCGCGACTACGAGCAAAACACACAAAATCTTTTTCATAATTACTCTCCTTTTTGTTATATTAATATTGCCGTAAAGGCAGATATTCGAGTTTTGTGGGCAAACCGCCCTGTTTTTGTATCAGCCCTTCGTACCGCTCTTCGACACGCCGTGCATGATATATTTGCGGCAAGTGATGAAGAGGATGAAAAGAGGAAGCGAAACCATGCATACGGCAGCCATTTTGAGCGTCGTAAGCGTTTCGGAGCCGTATCCGGGCAAGCCGTACAGCGCACCCGACACCGTGCCGATTCTATCCGTAAATCCGCGCGTGACCCAGTTGGTGACCATCTGCCAGTCCTTGCTGTTGACAAGTCTTGGCCAAATGTATGAGTTCCACGTGCCGATAAACTTCAAAAGCGTGATGGAAACCAGCGTCGGAGCAGTCAACGGCACCATGACTTTGATAAGGTAGCCCATGTCCGACAAACCGTCCACCTTCGCCGCTTTGTAGAGCGAATCGGGGATTTGCATAAAGTTGTTTCTGAGCAAATAGATGTAATACACGCTCACGAGGAACGGCAGTATCATGACCGTAAACGTATCTCTCCAACCCCATGCGGACACGGTGAGATAGTTGGTGATCGTGTACATTTCGCCCGGAATCATCATCGTTGCAAGCATGAGCGTGAACAAAATGTTTTTGCCCTTGAATTTCATGCGAGCAAGCGCATATGCCGTGATAATCGTCACAAGCACGCCGATTGTCGTCGAGAAAAAGCCCACGACAAGCGTATTGATAAGGATTTGCACGAACGATCCCGATCCGCCCGACGAGGTTTGGCTCAACACCGCCTCGTAGTTTTTCCACATAAACGTGTGCGGGAAGAACGTCGGCACGGACTGACGATATTCCATTTCGGTTTTGAGCGAAGAAATTACCATCCAATAGAACGGCAAGAACGCAAGCACCGCGCAAACCGTCAAAACAGTGTAAACGAGCACGTTTTTGAGCACGTTGCCGACTTTTTGTTTTCTTCTCTCTTTTTCGACGTTGAAATCCGTTACGTTTCTCTCAAAAATCGCCGCGTCGGAAGAAACCGCGGACACGGTTTGGTCGAGCGCGGAATCTTTTGCGCTGACAACGCTCATTTCGTCGGCGTTGTCTTTGACAACGTTTTCTTCGCCGAGATCTGCGGATTCCGTTTCGGGTGTTGTATTTTCGTTGTTTTCAAACAAATCTTTGTTTTCAATATCGGTCATAGCGCACCCCTCAGAATTTTACTTTCTTTTTGCTTACGAATCGGTTGATGCCCGTAAATATCATGATGATAAAGAACAACAACAGCGAACCTGCGAACGCATATCCCGTCATACCTTTGTCGATATATTGGTATATGTATCCGACGACGGTGCCCATATCGTAGTCAATGCCCATTTGGTCGCCGAAGATACCTACGACTGCCGTGTATTGCTTCATGCCGCCCATGATGCCGGTGACGATAAGATAACTGATCATAGGCGAAATCATCGGAGCGGTGATCTTCCACAAAATCGTGTTTTTGGACGCGCCGTCTATTCTTGCGGCGTCGTAATATTGCTTGTTGACGCTTTGGAGCGAGCTGAACAAAATCAAAATTTTGAACGGCAATCCCGACCACACTTCGTAGATAATCATAACGATGTATTTCGGCCACGGAATCGTCAGACTGCCGATTTCCCACGTAGGACCGCCGGCCTTGCCTATCCAATCGACCGGATCTATGCCGAACCACCCTAGCACCATATTGAACAAACCTACGGTTTCCGTGTTGTTTCTCGTGCCGACAATCGTGAAAAACGTGGCAAAAACCGCGCCCATTGCCAAAGCGTTTGTCAAGTACGGCAAGAACAAGACCGTTTGATACGCCTTTTGCAAGGGTTTTATCGACGTGAGCGCAACCGAAATGAGCAATGCAAGCAACGTCGAAAGCGGAACGGAAATCAACGTAAACACGGTGGTGTTGACCAAGCATTGCAAGAAGTTTGCGCCGCCCGTACCGGTGTCGCCTTTCAAAACGCGCACGAAGTTTTCAAATCCCCATCCGTCAAACGCGCCGTTGAGTCCGTTGTAATTTTGCTTAAACGCACCGATAAAGGCGTTGACGATGGGATAAAACGTAAAGACGCACATCAAAATCACTGCCGGGAGTACGAAGAGCCAACCCGATTGCGATTTGAAAAATCTCTTTACTTTTTCGCCCGTAGACAATACGTAAGTGGAGGGATATATCTCAACTCCCTCTACTTCTTCGAGCCAGTTCTTCTTTTTTGAGAACAGTCCTTTGACTTTTCCGCCCAAATCTGAGAAAAAGCCGGATTTCTTTTCAACGGGTGCGTCAACGGCGTCGCTTGCGACGCTTTCTTCAACGACAGGAGCAATCTCATCCGAAACGACGACGTCTTCGATGTCCTCGTCGTTTATCTCGTTTTGACTCTCCACGATTTGTTCGACGTCAACCGTAGGCTCGGACTCGACCGTCAAGTTTTCCGCTTTTTCTTCGCAAACTTGTTCGGTTGTAGTTTTAACAGTCTTCTTTGCCATTATTTAATCCTCTCTTCGGTTTCTGCATTGAACAAGAACACCTTGTTGGGTTTGAGATTGAATTTGAACGTACCGACCTGTTCGGGAAGTTTGACGTCGGAATCGACGATGCTGCGAACGGTGGGTTTATTCGAAGCGGCGTGACGAGAAACGATGGATTTGTCGCGTCCCATAACTTCGATGTGGTCTACTTCGAGCGACAATGCGCCGTTTTCGTCATAGATGAAGCCCTCGGGACGAATACCGACTTTGATCGCCTGATCTTCGAGATCGGTGTCCTGAATGACTTCTTCACCGATATAAACTTTGCCGCCCTCGATTTTGCCGTCGAAAATGTTGATGGGAGGAGTTCCCAAGAAATTTGCGACGAACAAGTTTGCGGGATTGTCGTAGATGGATTGCGGTTCGCCGATTTGTTGCACCAAGCCGAGCTTCATAACGACCATGATGTCGCAAATTGACATAGCTTCTTCCTGGTCGTGCGTAACGAAAACCGTCGTTATGCCCGTTTCGCGTTGAATACGCTTGATTTCCTCACGAGTTTGAAGTCTGAGGCGCGCGTCGAGGTTGGAAAGAGGTTCGTCCAGCAAAAGAACGTTGGGCATCTTAACGAGCGCGCGAGCGATTGCCACACGTTGTTGTTGTCCGCCCGAAAGCTCGGAAGGCTTTCTTGCCATCAGCTCTTCGATTTGCACCAAACGAGCGGCGTCGAGAGCTTTTTCTTTTGCCTGCTCTTTGGGAATTCTCATATTGAGTAAGGGGAACATGATGTTTTGAGCAACCGTCATGTGAGGATACAAAGCGTAGTTTTGGAAAACCAAGCCGATACCTCTTCTTTCGGGAGCGAGCGTCGTTACGTCTTGTTCGTCGAAAAAGATGTTGCCTTGCGTGGGAGATTCCAAGCCCGAAAGCATAAACAGCGTCGTAGATTTTCCGCAACCGGACGGGCCGAGAAGTCCGACGAGCTTTCCTGACGGAATTTCAATAGACATATCGTTGACCGCAACGACGGGTTTACCTTTCTTTTCTCTTGACGGGAATACTTTGGTCAGATGTTGGATAGATATCTTCATACACTTTTGTCCTCACGTTTTAGAATCTTAAACGTTATTTGTTTTTGATATCCCTCAACTTCGAGAGTTTCGGGAAGTCCTTGCGTTATATAATTTTGATCCATATCAACCCGAAGGTTGACGTAATCTCCTGCTTTGACCTGCTTCGTTTCGGTATAATTGCCGCTTTTTAGCAGTGTAAATTGTGCTTCGCCGCTTTCGTTGGAGTACTTCACTTGCACGCTCGTATCGAATTCCTCGACCTCGGATACGTCGCAAGTCATAGTGAGTTTGCAGAAGTAATCGTGGCCGAAAGTCTCTTCGTTTTTGACTTTCTTCTGCTTGGGCTTAATCTTGAACACCTTGACAAACACCCACTTGAAGAATCTGATGACGTATCGTTTTCCGATGAGCGAATCGCCGATAAGATAGATTCCGATAAAGTACACGACGACTATGATTGCCGATTTTTTGTCCGCGCTGCTCTTCACCACGCCGTCGGAGCTTATTTTGTAATGCTCGTTTTTTGCAAGAAGCGCGTCGTTGAGCCCGCTGAGCTTGTCCGATTTGAAATCGGCGTTATACTCGGTGACGAACGCTTCGCAGTCCTCAAAGAACTCTTCGCCGAAGTCGAGATTTGCATCGACGCTCGCAAACACCGTGCCGTCACAATCTATCAACTCGATTTTCGCGATTGACGAGAGCGTGTCTTGATCGAGATCGACGTAGATAAATCCGTTCTTTACGCAAGTCGAATTGGTATCCTTTATCGAATCTCCGTTGCTGTCGGTGTCTAGCACCTCAACCCTGTGTACGTTTCCGTCGAGATCGGTCACGTTGATTTTTGCGTTGTTATTGTCGTTTTTTGTAACCTTATATATATCTTTTATTCCATATATAAAGCCGGCATAGGCTTTGTGCATTCTCATGTCCTGCACGCTGTTGCCGTCCTCGTCCGTACCGGGATAGAGAGTTGCCGCCTTAAACAGCACGATCCCCCCGCCCGTTTGAAGATCTTGTTGCAGAACGTATTGATCGTCGTAGTATCCGCCGACGATAGCTATCGCTTGCGAATAGTTTTTTTCGGCGAGCGACTTCTCGATTATGCTCACCGACTCTCCGTACAGCATCAAAAAATACGGCAAGAACACGGCAAGCAAAACGCCTATCGTGAACGTGAACAGATAATATATGATGTTGGCAATGACAAGACCTTTCTTCATTGCTTGTCTTCGCCGCCGTCGGTATTGTCGTTTGCGTTGTCACAAACGGCGTCGACTTCAGTAGGTTGAACGTCTTGTTCAACGACTTCGTTTTGCTCGGAGCTTGCCGAAACGTCGCCGTCGGATGCGGTTTCTTGCATCACTCTTGCGTTCCGATTGGATCTGAACGCGTCCTCGCGCTTTTTCAAATTGTCCCTTTGCTCACGATATTGCTTCTTGTTGAATACGGGTATCAAAAAATACACCGCAACGATAAGCACGATTATCGCGGCGCAAGCAACGAAAAATCCGATGTCCACAGAACCTAATTTATTGAGAAGCAACAAGCTATCGAACATTTTGATCTCCTATATACCTTTAAATCGAATATCGAGCGTCAAGCCCGTATACGTTGAAAACCGATTGCAAACGTTGTTCGCTATTTTTGAAAACGCATTTTCCGGTACGCTGAAAACACCTACGTAAAACTAAGGTTTTTTGCATAGTTGTGTTGTCTGAATGGAAAATCGTTTTAAAATTACCGTTGCGGTCGAAAATCACGGACAAAAACGCCATATATCTCACAGCCGATTCGGCGATGAGATTGGAGCCGATAAGAATCGCGGATGCGTTCTTGTCAACATTGGCGTTATGTACGTCACATACCATCAAATATTCCCTCTTAACCGTGTAAGCACGATTCGTCTTTGGCAAGCAGACGGGATTTTTGCAAGTATTTATTAAATAATATGCACGATTTCCTCGTTTGCTTCTACACTATGCTATCATATTTAAAAAGAAAAAACAATGCCCATTTCAAAAATGATTAAAAACTTTTCATAAATTTTGATTTTTGTCGAACTAATGTTTTTTATCTTTTGCAAGAATTTAACAAATCCACTCAAAAGGTGTACTAAACAGTAAGGATTTCCGCTTGCGCCCTTTCCATGCGTTAGTAAAACCTTAATTTCACGCCGATATACGAATTGTGTTTACAAGCTTGCAAATTTTAATAAAAGTGCTTGGATATAGCGATTTCTCACCGACAAACCGAATGCAGATTGAAAAATTCGACATATAAAATTCAATGGAGAAATATTAAAAATGAAGTAACTATTGAATTTCTCGGCTTTTCGTGTTATAAATGCTTTTAGGATAAACTTTACGGGAGATTCGGATATGAAAGCTTTTAATCATAATGCGTCGAAACCGAAATATCTCGATAAACATCAAAAAGCGTACGAAGTGATTTTGATTGCATTTTGGTGCGTTATCTTCCCTGCGATTTCGGCAATATGTTGCAGTTTGAACGGCCAAAAACCTATTTTCAAATCCCTCTCTTATATCGCTTACAGGGAAAAACATATGGGACTTGTCCTCTTTTACGGATTCCTTTTCGTTGCAGGATTCATCCTTTCGATGAAAATGTGTCTTGACGCAGGGCAGTATTCAAAACAATTGAAGTATTTGTTTTTGGGATTGAGTCTGATAAGCGCAACCATTCTCACTGCCGGCATGTCCGTACCGTGGATCGAAGTCGAAGGCGAACTCGCCGAAAAATACAAGAGATTGCGGGAAATTCACAACAACGTCGCAACGATAGGCTTTATTATGTTTTTTGTGACGGAAGTTTTGTTTTTTATCACGACGCTTTTGAGAAACCCAAAACAAGGCATGATTTCCGTGGGCATGCTTGCCTATGTCCTGATGACCTCTGTCATTATGCTCAAACTGGCAAATCTGAAAGGCATCGTAGAACGCCCCTATCCCATATCGTCGATTGCTCAAATTCACGTATTCTGTTCGATCGGATTTACATTGACAATACAATATTTTCTCATGCGACTTATGCCAAACACCCGCATTGAGATGAGCGAAGCGGCAGACTAAACAAAATCAATCCAAATATGGCACTCAAAATTAGCTCCTCACAATAATGTCGAGCTTTTTTATATATCTAATCGGCTGAATTCGCAATTTTGACATTCTCTGTTTTTGTTGTTCGCTTGCCAAATCCATTCTTCTTTTTTGTTGCGCATTGACATATCTTACAAATGTGTTACAATCAAATATGTCGATATATTTTTAACAATATCGACGGCAACGGATATGAAGGAGAAAATTATGGACGTAACAAAATACTTCAACCCTAAAAAAGTTGACGAAGATATGAACACCATGAACTCATTCGGAATTCGTCTTACCGGCACGGACGCGCAAAACGAATTCTGCGAATGGATAAAGGCTCAAATCATCAAACTCGGACTTGACGTCAACGTCACTCCTTACACTTTCAAGCGTTGGCAATGCAAAGACTGCTCGCTCGTCGTGGACGGCAAAGACGTGCATGTGTCGTCTCCCTTCCCTTACAGCGGACTCACGGGCGAAAACGGCGTCAGCGGAAAGCTGGTCGTAGTCGGGAATCACCCTCTCGGCTTCCAAAGAGCAAGAGGTAAAATTGCCGTTTGTCACATAAAAAACCTCTCGAAAATAAGCAGTAAAATCGCTTTTGACAAGCGCAAATCCTTGCCGAGCGACCTCGAAATCGAAAAGAGTTACAGAGGCCCGGTCAGTACGTCTTTCGTCAAAACTTTGCTCACCTTCTGGGCTGCGCAACTGTCGGGCATGAAAGGTATGATTTGCATTTGGGAAGATATGTCGGACAAAATGGTCGAAGGGCAAGTGCTCAACTTTATCCTTCACTACCTCAAAGTGCCTATGGTTTGGGTAAACGAAAAGGACGGACAAACGGTGCTCGAAGCCGCAAAAGCGAAAAAGAGCGCAACTCTCAAACTCACGGGTACGCTCGAAGACGCCAACACGCAATCGTTCTACACCGTCATAAAAGGCAAAAAAGACACAAAGGAAGCAATAATAATCAACACGCACACCGACGGATGCAACTTCTGCGAAGAAAACGGAGCCATTGGACTTTTGCGTATGATGGAGTATTTCAAAGAACATCCGACGGACAGAAATCTAGTGTTCGCATTCGTCACGGGACACTTCCGCCTCCCAAATTTCCGCACGGGAACGGATCAGGCAACATCCCGTTTCCTTGCCGACAACAAACAGGTTTGGAAAGGCAAAAAAGGCGGCTTGAAAGCGGTTGCGGGTTGCGCCGTCGAACATCTCGGATGCACGGAATGGAAGGACGTAAACGGCGTGTACACACAGACCAATCCCATAGACGTTGAAATCGTCTACACCGGCAACAAAGTCGTGGACGACGTCTATTACGAAGCAATAAAAGAGCGCGATATCGTGCGCACTATGACGCTGCGCGGACACAATATGCTCCACTTCGGCGAAGGTCAGCCACTCTTCAACAAGCGTATTCCCGAAATCGCGCTTGTCACCGCTCCCGATTATCTTTGCTCGATTGCGGAAAATCATCACATGGACAAATACAACTCCGCCCTTGCTTGCGAGCAAATTTGCACGTTTATCCGTTGCGTAGAACTGCTTGACAAAAAGAGTGCGAAAGAGCTTGGCAAAGCGCAAGGTTATTCGATAGGGCTCGGCAAACTCAAATAATCATTTTAAATAAAAATAGCTCGTTAGATATGCGAAAACCGCAAATAAAAAGCACACTGCCGTGTGCTTTTTGTTTTTGCGTTTTCATCAAAATCGACGCAGATTTTGCTTGAATCACTTTGACATAAAACGCTTCTGTTTTGCAAGCAAACGGAATTGATTGTGCTTTGGCGAAATCAATCCGAGTTGATCCCTATCAAGCGTAAACGTCATAGGGTTGTTGTAGTCTTTGACGATATATTTTTTCTTGTCGTCGTTGAGCAAAAACTCATACAATTCGAGCATATAATTTATACACTTGTCCAAGCTGAATTTTTGGGCAAATTCGCTGTATTTTGGCATCATTTCGTCATGCGTTTTCTTGTTTGCAATCCAAAAATCCATCATCGTTGCAAGCGAATACGCACTACCCTTTCCGAACGTTGATTGCGGCGTAAGCGCAAATTGTTTCGTAGCGCACATTTTTGCGTTGCTGATGACGGGAACGGTGCCGCACGCTATTGCTTCGAGGCAGGCTATGGATTCGGTTTCAACGTCGCTCGCTTGCACGAAAAGATAGGATGCGTTGAGCAAATTGACAAGCTCTCCTTGAGATAAAAATACGATGTGCAAATCAACGTTGAGTTCTTTTGCAAGTTTCTCGTATTCCTCTTGCTTCGGACCTTTGCCGGCAAGGAAAAGCGATATTCTATCGCGGTATTTGCTCTTTGCAACCGCTTTTATTATGAGGTCTTGACGTTTCTCCTCGGTGAGCCTTCCGACGCTCGTAACGATGACTTTATCCTCGCAACCGTCGGGGATTTTCACGTTGTCTATACGCTTGAACGCAGGGTCGTAGCCGTTGGATATCACGTGCAAATTTTGGTTGTACAAATGCCCCATAAGCGTCGATGCGATACATCTTGACGGACAATGAATATTGTTTATCCACTCCGGCTTATAATGGTACACTTTGAGCAATTCGTACATTGCAGGCGTCGCACCGGGGATATATTTCATTTTTGCGTTGAAGGTGATGTTTTCGGCGGACACGTGATAGCACCCAAGCACCGGTATGCCCAACTCGTGCGCTATGCGCGCGCAGTGCGTTCCGAGCGCAAAAGGCATGTATATGTGCACCAAATCGACGTCTTTGAGAGCTTCTTTTATGCGCGCGTCGTTCGGAGATGCAAGCCATGCGTGTTGCTGCTCGATGACTTTTTGATAGATAGGAACTTGTTGTATGGGAAACGTAACGAACTCCACTCCCTGCATCGTTTCGTTTTGCTGACCTGCGTTGTCGCAAAGCACTTTTACGCCAATTCCGCGCTCGACGAGGTTTTCAACCAAATGCCTTGCCGACATGGACGTGCCGTTACCCTTGTCATGAAATATATCGATTACTATTGCAACGTTCATAATTATAACCTCTCTTTTATCGTCTTTTTATCGTTTTCTCACGATTTTCCCTGTGATATTATCAAAAAATTATGCAATAATCTTGACTTATACCTCATATGTGTATTATAATACAGACAAGAAAAAACGCAAGGACTTTCCGATAGTTTCGAGGACGGCAAAATCGCGAAAAGTGCGGCATATTACACATGGCAACACACCCTTTGTGTATTATTCCTCGAAAACATCGAAAATAGTATCGAAAAATGGAAGAGAAAAAAGTCGACAGACGTATCGCAAAAACAAAAAAAGCCATCTACCGCGCTTTTGCGCAATTACTGTCCGAAAAGAACATCAACGACATCACCATCAAGGATATTGCGGACAGAGCCGACATCAATCGCAAAACGTTCTACAACTACTACGACGGCATCTACGAGCTTACCGGCGAAATCGAGAACAAAATCATCGACAGTTTTGAGAAAGTCATCCGCGAACACAACGTCAACGAACTTTTGCACAATCCCAACAAAATGTTTGACGAGCTTGTCAAAATCATCGACAGCGATTTTGACTTCTATCAACATTTGATTTCCGTCGAAAGCAACTCAAATCTCGTTTCAAAGCTCTTTATATCCCTCAAATCACGTGCCAAAGAGGTCATTTCCGAATATTCCGTCCTTGACGAAGCAACGCTCGACATCGTGCTCGACTTCGTCATTTCGGGCATGTTTACGGTGTTTCAACGCTGGTTCAACTCGTCGAAGGAACATTCTCTCGACGACATGGCAAAAATCGTCGCCACCCTCTCCTATAACGGTATAAACGGCTTGCTCAAAGACTACGAAAACAAAACCGAGTGAAAATAAAACGGAAACGATTTTAAGTTTCATTGAAATCCGTCAATCGTTTTAACTGTGCTTTCAAGCGAACAAACTAATACTAGGAAGGAGACTATGACCAAGCAGTTGTCACATCATCTTAGTTATTAGTTTGTTTCGTTAGTTTAATACTGGCAAATGCAGGTTCGATAAAAAGATTAATATCTGTTTCACCGTTTTGGATATACACTATATCACTAAATAACGGATAATATCCACCACTCTCACCTGGAATAGAAGCAATACACTGAACCTTATGTTGTCCACTATCAGCACTAACACTAATCTTTTCTCCATTCCGAATTGTAGCAACAATAATATCATCTATTTTGATTTGATATATGATCATCGCGGCAAAAAATTTTTTCTTTCTCGTAAAAATAAAATTTCTCATATTAACACCTTAATTATAAGATAACATACGAAAAAATTAAAATCAACATTATTAATTGTAGAAAAGTAATCACACAAAAAAAAAGTGGACTATGTTTCCGCAAACGGTTGACTTTTCTTTTTTATAACAATATAATATTTATGCTTTAAACGAAGCAGGCAATGTAGCA
>ULRB01001197.1_pt1 | contig 21923 bp, 18 predicted proteins | sample 1955051 | NCBI WGS metagenome assembly ULRB01 (sample SAMEA4835671, study PRJEB28245) | human gut metagenome | biome: gut microbiome; material: fecal sample | place: Denmark | collected 2008 | reverse complement strand
TGGTTGTTTGGATTGTGTCAAGTTTCATTGTAACATATCATACAATCCGCAGGACGAGTGGCAGATATTCGAGAATACGCAAGAGCCTATCATCAGCCAGCAGACCTTTGACTTGGTGCAGGAGCTTCGCAAGCACAAGCGCAGACCGCAAAGAAGCGAGGTGGTCAATCCGTTCGCAGGGATGGTGTACTGTGCCGACTGCGGAGAGAAGATGTACCTGAGCCGCCGTAAGAATGAGCGTCCCGAACAGGAGCATATGCGTTGTTCTACATACGCTAAAGAACAGGACAAATACTCCATTTCTGTGACCTGTCAATTACAACATTGCCTTTTTTATCGGTTTTGCTGTATTCTCGGTTTGTCCGTGTAGGAATGGTTTCCCACTGACTTGCCACCCACCAATCCAGTTCATTCAGGACGATATTGGATAACAGCGGTGATAAAATACCACCCTGTGGTGTTCCTGTTTCGGGAGATATTACAATGTCATTAAACAGAATATCCGCTTTTAACATTGCTTTGATAATTGCTAATACTTTCAAATCCTGTATGCCCATTGCCCATATTTGCCGTATCAGCTTTGCGTGATTGATGTTGTCAAAGAAGCCTTTAATATCAATATCCACAACATAGTGCAGATTTTGAAGCTGTATCATTTTGTAGCATTGTGCCACTGCATTTTGGGCTGACCTGTATGGTCTGAACCCATTACTGCGTTCGTGGAATTTAGCTTCACATATCGGCTCTAATATTTGTAATACGCATTGCTGTATCAGCCTGTCCCATATACTCGGAATACCGAGAGGACGTTGTTTTCCGTTGCCCTTATCAATGTAGGTACGGCGAACTTTTTTCGGCTGATAGTAATTCAGCTTGTTTCTGACCTTTTGGACTACAGTCTGAATTGGATACTTTTGAATATCCGTAATGATTTTTCCGTCGACTCCGGCAGTAAAGCTGCCTTTGTTTTTGCAGATATTTCGGTACGCAAGCACAATATTCTCCTCCGAAACTATGAGTTTCATAAGATGTTTAAAGCACTTGCCCTGCTTGCTCTGTTCATACATTCCGCATAACTTTTCCTGCAAGCCGTACCTATACATATTTTTCTCTGATTTGTTTACAGTTTCCTTTGTCATAGTAACCACCGCCTTTCAGCGTGCTTTTTCTGGATAACTTTAGTTATCATTCTTACTCGAAGCTATGAAATCACTTTGTGATTACTACGCATACATATTAAATTTTGATTTTTACGACTTGTGCCTATCCCTTCACCGCTTATTATCACGGCTTCATCGGTACTGTGGCACTACTCTCACAGTCCTTAATCAGCTTATACGGCATAACCGCTTTCGTCTGAAATCAGTATCGGATTGTGAACTCCACTGGTCGGACTGCTTTCCACGTTCCATTATTCTTAGCATTGGTGCAACTTAGGTCAATCCTTTAGTCCTGCAAACATACCTTACGGTACTTACTGCCTGTAACAGTATAGGGAGTTTCATACTAACAACTTTTACTCCACCCCGTTTGCGTGCAAATTTGCACCTCGACATTTCTATCGGTCATTCGTATAGAACCGTACACTCGGATTTTCGTCGGGCTTTTTAAGCCATTCTAACCATATTGCACCGCCGTCCGCACTATAGGCAGTACATCACACGCCTGCCACATCACCGTCAATTCCGAGATTTAAAGATACAGAAACCAAAACATATCTCACCCTTTGTGCCGTCAGGATTGATGCAGGTGCGACAGAAATCAAGGTGACCGATTATCGGGAAAATACAACCTACTGCGGATATGTCCGCTGTATTCTTGGAAAATGCAAGGTCACGGATATGATGTCGCAGCTTTCGGAGATTACGTCACAGATAAAGGATTACAATTCAACCATTATTCAACTGACCAATCAGGTGGCAGAACTGACAACAAAAGTAGACGAAACGACCGGAGATGTGGTTTCAGTGGGCAAATGCGGCGCTGATATCAACTACGTTCTCTATTCTGACGGCAGGCTGATTCTCAAAGGCACAGGGGCAATGTATGATTATGTGGGTGCATATGAAACAAGCGGAAGCAAATCTCCGTTCTGCGAAAATGATAACATCACCTCTGTTGTCATCTCAGAGGGCATCACAACGATTGGAGAATATGCTTTCCAATACTGCAACAATCTGAAAACAGCCACTCTTCCGACAACGCTCAAAACCATCAAGCGAAATAGTTTTATACCGCACATTGATGAATATCTGGTGCATCAGAATCTTTATGGACTGACTGAGATCATAATTCCGTCTAATGTGACCGAGATTGCAAAGTTTGCTTTTTCTGGTACAGCCATCAAATCCCTTACCATTCCTGCATCTGTTACAACTGTTGGTGAACAGGCATTTGGAGAATGTCAGAAGCTTGAAACTGTTCGCTATAGTGGCAAAGTCATCGGTGACAGAATGTTTGTGCGCTGTATCAAGCTGAAGAATTTCACAATCACCAAAAGCACAACAGAACTTATCGGCGGCTGTTTCAACTACTGTGAAAGCCTCACGCAAATTACCTATGAGGGCAGTCTTGCTGAATGGAGTGCAGTAAAAAAGAACACCAACTGGGACGGTCATTCAAGCAGTACAGTAGATAGTCCGCTTGTCAGGATTCAGTGCCTGGACGGATATATGGAATATGATGCAGATGCGGAAACATGGGAGGAAGTGAAGGCATGATAAAATTTCTTGTAAAGGGGCAGAACATCGAAACGCTGGAGCATGAGGTTATTGCAGCCGACCAGATTGCTTTTGTAAAGATACATTTTGTGTTCGATAACAGCTGGAAACCGCTGCATAAGGTGGTACAGTTCACCCAGGACGAGTTCACCTACAACAGAGTTCTCGGATTTGATGAGACAAGCTGTCTGCTGCCGGCAGAACTTGCGGCTGGTGCTGTGAAGATGTCCCTTTTCGGTTATGACGCAGAATCATCTGAAACGGTCAGGGCAACAACGGTTGTGAAAACGCTGCATATCAGACCATCTGGTTTTGACGGTGAAAGCAGCAATGTACCGCCAACCCCTGACCTTTATCAGCAGTTGCTTCAAAAGATAAGTAAAAAAGGTGCTGACGGCAAGTCTGCATTTGAGATTGCTGTAGGGAATGGCTTTGTTGGTACAGAAGCTGAGTGGCTTGAGAGCTTGAAAGGCAAAGACGGCAAGGACGGTACTGACGGACAACCTGGCAAAGATGGAATTGACGGGACAAATGGTCAGGACGGTAAAGATGGAATTGATGGAAAATCTGCATATGAAATTGCCATTGCAAACGGCTATTTTGGCACAGAAGCTGAGTGGCTTGAAAGCCTAAGAGGTTCTGACGGAAAAGACGGTATTGACGGACAGCCAGGAAAAGATGGAATTGACGGGACAAATGGACAGGACGGTAAAGATGGAATTGATGGAAAATCTGCATATGAAATTGCCATTGCAAATGGTTTTTTTGGAACAGAAGCTGAATGGCTTGGGAGCTTAAAAGGAAAAGACGGTACCGACGGACAGCCCGGAAAAGATGGAGTTGATGGTAAAGATGGCGTCACGCCTGATATGTCGGATTATCCGAATAAAGCAGATTTCGAGGCTTTACAGCAGAAATTACAGTCTCTGCAGGATAGCACTATGGACTACATCATGGGGCTTACAAGCAGATGCGATTCGTTTGATGCCGACACTCAGCAGCTAAGAGATTCTGTTCAGTTTGATTTTCAGACAAAGGAAGAAGAAATCCTTGCTCTTGAAACCAGAATTATCGCTCTTGAAAGTCGTTCCGGTATCGAATATATCACTGTCTTTTCTTCCGACAGTGATGCTCTTCAAAAATATGGTGAGAGCGTCTACACCTATTACAACGATGGCTACCGTTCACTTGCCGGATTCTCTGAGAGCTATCCCCATTTCTGCTGTGCAGAGAATGACTATGCTTTGTACTTCAATCAGTCGGATTTCAGCTGGGCAGGAACAGTATTTGTGCTTTGCCTGACGCCTGTTGCTCTCACTTCTTCCATGAATCTGATTCTCAGCTATACAGTCGGTGCATCACAGGACGCTGAATTTTATCTGGTGAAGAAAACCGACAAAACCGGAGCTGAACTGGCTCAGTATATCTATGAGGAGATTCAGGCAGGAAATGCGATAACTTTACAATTCAAATGGCTTTATTCCGATACATATATTTCCGTGATGCAGTCATTGGAAAATGTACCGGATGGAGAATATTATCTTGCCTTCAAAGGCACATCGGATAATTCACATCCGATGGTAAAATCAATCAAATTTTTGAAAGGATGATGTTTTATGAAAGAATGGCTCTGTACAATTGCAGGCATTGTGGGCGGATTTATTGCCACGCTCTTTGGCGGCTGGGATTCTGCACTTGCAACACTTGTAGTGTTCATGGGTATCGATTTTGCAACAGGTCTCGTCACTGCAATTATGGGAAAATCCAAGCACAGCAAAAGCGGAGCACTCAACAGTAAAGCAGGCTGGATTGGTCTTGCGAAGAAGTTCTGCATTCTGCTGATGGTTGTGGTTGGTGTGAGGATTGATATTCTCATCGGCACAAACTACATACGTGATGCAGTCTGCATTAGCTTCTGTCTGAATGAGCTGCTTTCTATTGTAGAAAATACCACGCTGATGGGTGTGCCATATCCGCCTGTATTCAAAAAAGCAATTGATGTTCTGCAAACTAAGGTTGGCAGAATGGAAGAAGAAATCAAGGAGGAAACTGATCATGGCAATTCTGAAACCTGATAACACATTTACTTTAAATGGAGTAAAAATCAACGAGTATCTGCTCACAAAGCACAATCCAAACCACATCGATATGCCCTCCGTTTCTATGGAGGGCAAAGTTATCGGTATTACTGTTCACAACACAGAATGGATTTCGGTAGCAAGCGGAACAACCCCTGCGGAACAGTATACCCGTGCAACTTACAATGGCAATATGAAAGATGTTCGTGTTCACTATTATGTGGACAACACCTGTGCTTGGCAGAATCTGCCCCTTAGCCTCTCCGGCTGGCACGCTGCTGATGGAAGCGGCAACGGCAACCGCAGAACCATTGCCATTGAGTGTATTATGTCATCTGCGTACAACGATAAGGACAAGAAGTCTGAGGACAACTGTGCAAGACTGGCAGCAGCGCTTCTGAAGAAGTATGGCCTTGACATCAATCACCTCTACACCCATACCCACTGGCTGAATGTCAGGGACGGAAAATCGGGTACTGTGGACTACCTTAATACGGCAAAGAATTCTTACAAAAACTGTCCTGCGTACATTCTGCCTCATTGGTCGGAGTTCAAAAAGAAGGTCGAATCTTATCTGAATACTGGTTCTACAACTCCAAATTCTACACCTGCAAATCAGCTTTTCAGAGTAAGAAAGTCCTGGTCTGACGCTAAAAGCCAGATTGGTGCATATTCTTCTCTGGAAAATGCAAAGAAAGCCTGCAAGGTGGGTTACAGCGTTTTTGATAATTCAGGAAACGTGGTATATTCCGTTGCCGAAAAGACATACGCCAAAGGTACAAAGATTACGCTGAACAATGTCACTTTGTATTCGTCAAGTACAGCCAAGACCGGAACAAAGAAATCCGGTACATACTATCTCTATGATGGACAAGTGGTAAATGGCAGAATGCGTATCACAAATTCTGCTTCAAACTGTGGAAAAACACCTGCCGGTTCTTATGTGACCGGTTGGGTGAACAAGGCTGACATCTGATAACGATCCCCACGAGATATGATTTTTTCATATCTCGTGGGGATTTTTTGTTTAGGGGTTAATTTTCAGCTGTTTTTTCTTCTATTAGTATAAGAAGTAATTTTGCAGGAGGACTACATATGGAACAGCAAAAAGTGATAGATGAAATACAGTATTATCAGGCAAAAGCAATGACGGACTTGCTTTATGCAAATGGTCTCATCTCCTTTGTCGAGTATGACAAATTAACGGAACTTAACCGCCGAACATTCTCTCCTTTATACGCTGACTTATTACCTAAAGTGCTTGATAAATCGAGGAAAAAGAGCTAATATGTCATACTGAAATGAGGTGATAAACATGAAGGTCTCAAAAATTGAAGCGAAATCCTTTGAAAGGAAAAAACTGCGTGTTGCAGCATACTGCAGAGTATCAACTGAGAGTGATGAACAGCAAAACAGCTTTGAAGCACAGAAAGCACATTATGAGGCTTGGATAAAGCTTCATGACAATTGGGAATTTGCTGGTTTGTTTTATGATTTTGGAATAACAGGCACTAAGGCTGAATGCCGTGACGGATTGCAGAACCTGCTGCTTGAATGCAAAGCAGGGAGAATCGACTATATTCTTACAAAATCTGTCAGCCGTTTTTCCAGAAACACAACGGACTGTATTTCACTTGTTCGTGAACTGCTTGATATGAATATTCCTATCTACTTTGAAAAGGAAAATATCGATACCGGTTCTATGGAAAGTGAACTTGTGCTTTCTATCCTGAGCAGTATGGCACAGGATGAATCCAGATCCATTTCAGAAAACAACAAATGGGCTATTAAGAAAAAGTTTGAAAAAGGCAGTTACAAATTCAGTTATGTGCCGTATGGCTATATGCGTGATGATGACGGCAACATGATAATAAATCCGAAAGAAGCAGATACGATACGCTATATATTTCAATCTGTACTGAATGGATTTGGAACAGATAAAATTGCAAAGACGCTTGATGCAAGAAAAATTCCAACACGCAAAGGCGGTAAATGGTCTGGGGCAACTGTACGGGATATTCTTTGCAATGAGAAATACTATGGTTCAGCTGCATTCCAGAAAACCTATACAGATGAAAATTTTCACCGTAAAAGAAATTATGGAGAGGTTGACAGTTTCTTTGACCCGGAACATCATGAGCCAATCATAAGCAAGAATGTTTTTGACAGAGTCAGAGAAATCATAGACCGCAGAGCTACTGAAAAGAATGTCGTTTCAGGCGATGATAAATATCAGCAGCGTTACGTTTTTTCAGGGAAAATCATCTGCGGAGAATGCGGTGATAAGTTCAGACGCAAAATTCACGATTCAGGAAAGGAGATCGCATGGTCATGCCGTACTCATATTCAGAATATAGAAAAATGCTCTATGAAATATGTGCGTGATGATATGCTGAAAGCTGCATTTGTAAACATGATGAATAAACTGATATATGCAAGAAAACGGCTTCTCATACCTTTGTATGAAAATCTGAGCATACAGGAATGCGATGAAAACATCAATCGAATCCACGCATTACAAGCTGAATTGCAGAAAATGTCCGATAAAAAAGAAACCCTTAGAAAGCTAAGGGCACAGGATATTATTGACAGCATTGTTTTCAATCAGGAAATGAACGGACTGGAAAGCACATCTGAAGAGTACAGAAATGAAATCAGAAATCTTTGTTCAGAGACCAACGATTACACAGAACTGAAAAAACTGATACAGTTCACAAATCGGGAAATGCTGACAGAGTTTACTGATGAAATCTTTGAAAAGTATGTCAGTAACATTGTCATCGTCAATCGTAATACAGCTGAGTTCCATTTGAAATGCGGACTGAAAATCAAGGAGGCTTTATGACATACGGATATGAAATGATAAACGGCAATGTGGTCATAAATCAGCGTGAGGCAGGTATTGTAAGACAAATTTTCAGGAATTATATATCCGGCATGAGTTTTACGATGTCAGCCAGGAAAGCAGGCATAACCCTTTCTCACAGCTCTGTCAAAAGGATTCTGCTAAAAAAGTGCTATGTCGGTGATGACTTTTATCCTGCAATTATAGACAGAGAAACTTTCCTTACAGCCTATGACCGCATTAAGGCAAATACCTGTTCACGAAGTGCAAGACGAAAAGAGCCTGTGATTTATACGGAATTTGAAATGGATGAACCGACAAAATCCTTTGATGATCCATTTGAACAGGCAGAATACATATATAGTTTGATAGGAGTAAAGTAATGGGAAATGTTATGAAAATACCTGCCAGACCGCAGGTTGGCAATCGTGCAGCGAAAAAGGAGATTAAAAGGCTGAGAGTGGCAGCTTACTGCCGTGTTTCAACGGATAACGAGGAACAGGCGACAAGTTATGACACACAGATTCAGCATTATCGTGAATATATCATAAGCAAACCGGAATGGGAACTGGTTGACATCTATGCTGACGAAGGCATTAGTGCTACCAATACCAAAAAGCGTGATGATTTCAACAGAATGATTGATGACTGCAAGCTGGGACTGATTGACCTTGTTATTACGAAATCCATCAGCCGATTTGCAAGAAACACCGTTGACTGCCTGAATTACATTCGTGAACTGAAAGAAATGAATATCCCCGTATTCTTTGAGAAGGAAAACATCAATACAATGGACGCTAAGGGAGAAGTTCTCATTACCATTATGGCTTCATTGGCACAGCAAGAGTCAGAGTCCTTATCCCAAAATGTAAAACTGGGTATGCAGTATCGTTTTCAGCAAGGCAAAATTATGGTCAATACTACTTGTTTTCTTGGGTATGATAAAGACGATAAAGGCAACCTTGTCATCAACCAAAAACAGGCGGAGGTAGTCAAGCGTATTTTCAGAGAGTACCTGGAAGGAAAGAGCATTCTGGCTATCTGCAGAGGGTTGGAACGTGACAAAATAAAAACGTCTCGGGGAAATGCAAGATGGCATGACAGCAGCGTCCGCAAAATCCTTGAAAATGAAAAGTATATGGGTGATGCACTTTTGCAGAAAACCTATACCGTAGATTTTCTTAACAAGAAACGTGTAAAGAATAACGGTATTATGCCGCAGTATTACGTAGAGGACAGCCACCCCGCCATAATACCCAAAGAAATCTTTATGCAGGTGCAGGAAGAAATCGCAAGACGTGGAATGCTGAAAGATGTTCACGGCCGCAGAAAATGTTTCAGTGCGGCTCATGCATTTTCACAGATAACCTTCTGTGCTGACTGCGGTGCTGAATTCAGCCGTCTGCATTGGAATAATCGCGGCAAGAAGTCAATCGTCTGGAGATGCAGTAAAAGAGTTGAAGACTACACAAAATGCAGTGCAAGAACGATTAAAGAAGATGACTTGCAGCAAGCTTTTGTGGAGGCTTTGCAAACAATGATTGGTGACAGCGACAACTATCTCAAAAAACTGAAAGCTAATCTCAATCAGATTATTGTTGACCCCGGTGCATTGCAGAACATAGATGATAGGCTGAACAAACTGCAGCATGAACTGATAGACCGAACAGAACGTCACGAGGATTATTCCGATATTGCTGAAGAAATATTTGCTTTACGGGAACAGCGTGAAAAGGTTCAGGTGTCGAAAAGTTCTCAGGCTGAGTACAAGAAACGCATTAAGGAATTGCAATTCTTCATCAAATCACAGCCGAAGCAAATGGAGTTTGATGAAACCCTTGCAAAACATCTGCTCTCAAAGATTACGGTTTTTGATGACCATATTATTTTTGAGTTTAAATCAGGTGTGACGGTGAGTGTGGAGAAGTGATATGAAGAAAGCCTCTGTTGGAGTTAATCCGGCAGAGGCTTTTTTGCTATTATAAGGAAAACTTAAATGCTTTTTAAAGTAGTGTTTATCTCGGCAAAACTGGGATTTATCGTTCTCTTTTTAGATAAACCATATCTACAAGTTGCTTTCCATCTTCAATCATCACATGGTCATAATTATCTACAAAGAAATTTTTAACACGATGCGATTCTGTAAAGTCGCAACTTTTATAAAAACCAAGTGTTGACGGAACATCACCAGTTCCGACAAACATCTGTTCACAATCAGTATAAAAGGCAAAAATCCATTCTATCAGTGCTTTGCCATAACCTTTTCGATGAAATTCCGGAAACACAGCAATATTTTTTAGTTCGTATATACCATTACCTTCTTTGGTAACTACACATTCAGCTTTTACGCCATTATCATCCAAAATGTACATATCGCCTCTGTCCAGATATTTGTCTATCATGATTTCAGACTCATCAGCCAGTAATAGCAAATCCAGATACTTTTTCTTATTATGTTTAATTTGTTTTATAGTCATAGTTTCCTCCTCCAACTTTCGATTTATCTAAGTTACCACTCGTTCCATTTTTGTATATCTTAACGATTTTCGACAACAAATCTCCCCACTCAGCCACACCACCTCAAAGCAACGTAAAATAGGGAAAAACAGGCAGTTTGACAACATATCTGCCGTTTTAATCAAATCTGCACACAAATTTTGCCTTTTGGGTTGGGTGTGTACATCTGATGACAGTTTTCAGCCTATTTCGTTATGTTTCCTCGGACTGATTTTATGGGGAGAGATGAGTGTGTAAAATTGCTATATGCCCACAAACCTCGCAGAATAGGGTTTTTTAGCCCTCATTTCTTGACAGCAGAACCACACACTCAACGTGTCCGGTTCTCGGGAACAAGTCAACACCGCAAACTTTAACTGCACTATAACCAAGACCATCAAATAATTTGCAATCTCTTGCAGCAGTAGCAGGATTACATGAAATCATAACAATACGTTCCGGAGCAGCTTTAACAGCAGCAAATATTGTATTAATATCACAGCCTTTTCTTGGAGGATCAAGAATAATGACATCAGGACTATCATTGTTCTTATTAAGTATATCGGAAATAATTTCAGCACCACCACAAAAAAAGTCTGCATTATTAATATTATTTTGCAGAGCATTTTTCTTAGCATTCTCAATAGCCTGAGGCACTATTTCAATACCTGTCAGCTTTCTGACCTTATTTGCCATAGAAAGACCTATTGTACCTGCACCGCAATAAAGGTCACAGATATACATATTCTCGTTCAGTTGAGCGTATTTTTCAGCAACAGAGTACAGTAATTCAGCTTGTTCTGTATTTACCTGATAAAATGAAAGCGGAGATATTTCAATTTTATTTCCGCACATAACATCATAAATGAAATCATTGCCCCAAAGTGTTATGCACTTTGTACCAAGAATTACATTTGTTTTAGTGGGATTTACATTCATAACAATACTTTTAATATCATTATACTTGTTAATAAGTATCTTTATAAGAGCCTTTAATTCTCTGGAAATATCCTTTCGCACAACGATACATACCATAATTTCTTTTGAATGAAATCCTTGCCTTATATAAATATGCCGCATAATTCCTGTATGACTTTGCTCATTATAAATTGAAATCTTCTTCTGGTTTATGTAATCAAGAATATCATTGCTGATTTCCGCAAAAATCTCCGGCTGAAGCCTGCAGTCACTTATCGGAATTACTCTGTGACTTCTTGGAGCATAAAATCCATACACTGCTCTCCCATTAACTTCTGCAAGCGGATACTGTGCCTTATTTCTATATCTTGAAATATTGACGCTGCCTCTGAATTCATCAAATTCAGGAGTTAATCCACCAATTCTTTCAAAAGCATTTTTAACAATATCAGACTTTATTTTACATTCTGATTCATAATTAATATGACGAAAAATGCATCCGCCGCATTTTGAAAAGCATTCACAGTCAGGTGATATTCTATCCTTTGAAACAGAAACAATTTCTTCAGCAATACCAAAAGCATAACTTTTCATTACCTTTACAATTTTCAGATTTACTTCATCACCAACAGCTGTATTCGGAACAAAAACAGTCATACCATCAATTTTACATACACCATTTCCCTCAAATGTTAGATCAGTTATAACTGCGGTATATCTTTGATTTTTTTCAAGCATTCTGTAATCTCCTTTTTCTTTTCCATAAGCTGTTCAAACCGATTTATATATTCATAAGGAAACTTATAATTATGAATACGAACTATTTTGCCATTCGGATATACAAGCTTTGTAGATGCCGCACAGCCTGCACCAAGAATCGTCTGTGTTTCGTCCATAATATAAATATTATAGTAACTTTCCCTGCCATTTTTTGCGTAACCGACATTTTCAAGATTTTCAACTGTATTTTTTTGACGGTAAAGATAATACGGATTATACCCATGCTTTAAAAGCTGATTTACACTGTAATCAACCATTTCTGCAGCAGGATTTTCTATATATCTTTCGCCATCACTGTATAAACTTGCAGAACGTTTTATAGTAAGAGTATGTACGGTTATGCTTTCAGGGTCAAGACTGATTATACGGTCAAGAGTATTTTTGAAACTTTCAGCAGATTCAGTCGGAAGTCCTGCAATCAAGTCCATGTTAATGTTATCAAATCCAACTTCACGTGCAGTTTTATATGCATTAACAGTATCTTCCCCTGTATGATTTCTGCCGATTGCTTTAAGCACATCATTGTTTAAGGTTTGCGGATTGACAGAAATTCTTGTTGCTCCATATTTTTTAATAATTTCAAGTTTTTCACGGGTTATTGTATCAGCTCGTCCAGCCTCAAAATTATATTCACGCACATCATCAAGATTAAAGCACATCTGAACCTTTTTCATCAGGGTTTCAATATGCTCAGCAGAAATTGAAGTTGGAGTTCCTCCTCCAAAGTAAATTGTATCAATTCTGGTATTTGTATCCTTTACAATTCTGCCGATAATTTCAAGCTCCCTGCAAAGCATTTTTATATAATCAGGAATAAGTTTAATTGCCGAGTCCATAGAATGTGAAACAAATGAACAATAACTGCACCTTGTCGGACAAAACGGAATTGAAATGTAAAGACTTACTGCACTCCTATCAATTTTGTTTAAAATAGGCAGCTGATTATATGCAGTTTGAAATGCAAGCTCCAGCTTTAATGAAGAAATCTCATATTTTTTTGTAAGAATGTCAGTTATTTGCGGCTTGCTCATTCCCTGCTGAATTAAAGCAGTAACCTTTTTTACAGGCCGTATTCCCGTAAGAAGTCCCCATGACGGACTAATTCCCGTAAGCTGTTTCAAGCCGTTAAATATAAGTCTGCAAAGTTCATGTTCCTGAACTTCAGCTTGATTTGATATGCCTAAATCTTTTTCAAGACAAATCTTATCTTTATTTTTCAGCTTGATTTCAGCTTTAATCTTATTGCCTGCCGTTTCAGCAATAATATATTCATCATAATCTGAAACATCAGTTATTTCGTAGAAAAAATTGAAGCGTGAAGCATGAATAAACAGCTTTACCGTTGCCTCAACCTCATATTTAAAAGAGTTGCCGATTAAAATAATCGGCATTTTCAAATCATTATTATTCATTTTATCTCCTAAACAGGGTATGTTTTTTGTATTTTTATACGGTCATACTCTAAGCCATATAAGGATTATTTCTTTTTTCAAAATCCAGTTCAGTTTCAGGTCCATGTCCCGGGTAAACCATATAATTTTTCTCCAGCCTTGAAAGCTTGGCAAGTGAAATTTTCATAGCACCCATACTTCCATTTGGAAAATCTGTTCGTCCGATTGAAAGTCTGAAAAGAGTATCACCGGAAAAAACAGCGTCATTGCAAATGTAGCATACACTTCCCAAGGTATGTCCCGGAGTATGCATAACCTTAAACTGAACTTCACCGTCATTAATAAAGCAATCGTCAAATACGGAAATATAATTTGAAATCTTTTTAAATGGTTCTCTTGCAATCTGCACTGCAAGCGATGCTGTTTCACTTTCCAGCATATTAGCGTCATCTGCATGAATATAAACCTCTGCTCCTGTAGCCTGCTGAACATCTGCAACTCCGCCTATATGGTCATAGTGACCATGAGTCAGCAATATTTTTGAAAGCTTGAGCTTTTTTTCATTCAGAAAGCTGAGCAGCCTTTGACTGTCACCACCTATATCAATTGCAATGCATTGAGTTGGTGCAGTTTCAACAACATAACAATTTGTTCCGAAAACTCCAAGCTGCAATGTATATATTCTCATAAATTATCTCCTTATATTTTTGCTCTTTCAACAGAAATAACGTCTTTGATTCTTCTTATTTTATCAAATAAATTTTTAAGCTGTTCTGTACTTGCAATAGTAATGGTAGCCTCAAAAAGAGCATTTCCGTTTTTAAGGTTTCTTGATGATGAATGAATAATAGGAATTCTTGACTCCATAAGAACTGAGCTTATGTCATAAACAAGTCCTACACGGTCAGTAGCAATAACTTCAATGCTTGTCTGCAATGCCCCATTGCTTTCCTCAGACCACTGAATATCACACCAGCGTTCAAGCTCTTCGGGATTATTTCTTCCAAGAACTGCTTTATAATTTGTACAGCTTGTTGTATGCACTGAAATGCCATGACCTCTTGTGATAAATCCGACAATTTCATCTCCGGGAAGAGGATTGCAGCATTGAGCAAACTTTACAACACAATCATCAATTTTATCAAGAATAATTGTATTCTTAGATGATGTAGGCTTTATAAGTGAAACAGGCTTTTCATTTTCATCAGCAGCCGATGATGCATAAAGTTTCTGATACTTATCCTTTAGATGTGATATTATCTTTGAAAGCAAAATACCACCGTAACCAATTGAAGCATAAAAGTCCTCAACACTGCTGCAATTGTGACGCTTAAGGTCATCAGCAAGAAATTCCTCCATTTTTTCTTCCGGAACTTTCATTTTATGACGCTTAAATTCACGTTCAAGCTCTGCCTTTCCCTGAACAATGTTTTCTTCTCGGCATTCCTTCTTAAACCATGAACGTATTTTTGCTTTTGCTTCGTTTGTTTTTACAATGTCAAGCCATGCTCGGTTAGGACCTTTTTCAGGGTCTTTGCTTGTAATTATTTCACATATTTCACCGGTCTGCAGCTTATAATCAAGCGGAACGATTTTACCGTCAACCTTAGCTCCGACTGTTTTATGACCTATTTCCGTATGGATTCGATAAGCATAGTCAATGACAGTTGAATTAATGGGGAGTGAAATTGAATCGCCTTTCGGAGTCATAACAACTATGTCCTCAGGAGCAAGATCAGTTTTTATAATGCGGACGATTTCTTCAACATCATCAGATGTCTGCTGAGCTTCAATTACCTGACGTACCCAAGCAAGACGCTGTTCCATTTTGTCCTTGCCCTGTATCCCCTCTTTGTATTTCCAGTGTGCAGCAATACCGTATTCTGCTGTTTCATGCATATCCCACGTTCTTATCTGAACCTCAAACGGAATACCCTCCCTGCCAAGAACCGTTGTATGAAGCGACTGATACATATTAGCCTTTGGAGTTGAAATATAGTCCTTGAACCTGTTTGGAAGCGGACGGAACATATCATGAATAAGTCCGAGTACATTGTAACATTCTGCAACAGTAGTCACAATAATTCTTACAGCATATTTATCATATATCTCGTCAATGCTTTTATGATTAACAAAGACCTTTTTATATATTCCGTAAATGCTCTTGACACGTCCCTCAATCTGAGGAGGTTCAATAAACTCTTCTGACTTGAAACGCTGAGCAATTCTTGACTTTATTGTTTCAATAAATGCTTCACGTTCCTCCTTGTTTATTTCAAGTATATGTTCAATTTCGGAATAAGCATATGGGTCTAAGTAATGAAACGCCAAATCCTCAAGCTCGTCCTTTACGGCACTTATACCAAGTCTGTGTGCAATCGGAGCATAAATGTTCATGGTTTCCAACGCAGTACGTCTTTGCTTATGCAAAGGACGATATTTCAATGTACGCATATTATGCAGTCTGTCACATAATTTTATAATCATAACACGAATATCCTGCGACATTGCAAGCAGAATTTTTCTTACATTTTCAGCCTGCTGTTCCTCACGGTTAAAAGCAGGAATTTTATTCAGTTTTGTTACCCCGTCAACAAGCATTGCAACGTCCTGTCCAAAGCGCTTTTTCAAGTCGTCAAGAGTGCATGGAGTATCCTCAACAACATCATGCAAAATAGCTGCACAAATCGTATCGGTATCCATACCCAGATCAAGAAGAATAAAAGCAACTGCTAATGGATGAATAATATATGGCTGTCCGGACGAACGTGTCTGCCCCTCATGAGCCTTTGCTGCAAATTCATATGCAGTAATTATTTTACTTAGGTCATATTGCTTATCTGTAGTAAGAATTTTTTGAATAAGCATATCAATGGTAAAATTATCATCAGGCATAAATAAAATCTCCAATCCGCTGCTAAAAAGCAGGCTTTTTCAGTGTATATCCACCGCTTTAACGGTAAGAAAATCCAAACACTTCCCTATAAGGCAGGCTTTAAAGCCTTGCTGCATTTATCTTTCAAAGCAATTAATATCGGTGCTTTATCAAGACTTGTTTTATGAGTTACTTTAAGCCTTGCGGCTTTTCCGCATGAATAATCTACTGAAATAAGCTTCAGCTGAGCCAAAGCTTCAATTGCAGACAATAATCTGCAATAATTCAATCCTTTTGGTTTCATAGAAAAGTAAATCGAATCAACAGACGTTCCGCATTCTTTAATTCTTAAATATATCTCCTTAACCTCATCATACTTCGGCATCATTCGCACATAGTAATTCGGAGGAAGTTCTTCATTCCTGCAAAAGCTTTCAAAAGCATTAAAAGCTGCTATAGCTTTGCTTTGTTCAATATTGCTGGGTCTGTAATCTCTGACAATTATACTTGCACTTTCACGTCCGTTAAAGACATTAATATCAAGTGAAACTATAAAATCACAAATGTCATTTATATTTGCTTTCAACTCCTGAGGTGAAGTACGAAAAATAAGCACATCAATATTATTGCCCTTAAAATCAAGATTAAGCTTTGTATGAACACCTTTGGAAAGCGGAACAATTTTTTTTATAACTGCTTCATGTATGTAAAAAAGAGGAGCTTCATTGCCTGCACCAAATGGTTCAAGCAGCTTTAGTCCTTTTATATTTTCAATCGTAATATCTCTTGGTGTAAGTGAATAATCAGCATTATACTCCGCCGTAGGCATGACAAAATGATTTTCCAAGGCATATTCCAAGAGCTTGTGTTTAAATTCATCAGTCATATTTTCTTTTACGGTAAATCCACCTGCACCTTTATGACCTCCGAATTTTACAAGGCATTCAGACGAATACTGCAATGCTTTAAAAACTGAAAATTCATCAAATGAACGTGCCGAGCCTCTTACTTCTCCATTAGAGTCAGACATAATAAAGCATGGTTTTCCGAATGTTTCCATAAGACGTGAGGCAACAATTCCTATAACTCCATGATGCCAGTTTTTGCCGCAGAAAAATAAAACTCTTTCCCTTATAATCATCGGATTTTCATTTATCCTGCTGTATATTTCCGAAAGTATTTCGCTTTCAGCGTCCTTACGCTGTTTGTTAAGTGTATCTAATTCATGAGCAAGCTGTTTTGCTCTTTCCATATCCTCACATAAAAGAAGTTCAACTGCTGTTTTTGGTGAACCGAAACGTCCTGCTGAATTTATTCTAGGAGCAAGCATAAATCCTACTGTTGAAGACGTAACAGGTTTTCCAGATATACCGCTTACTTCATTCAATGCCATAAGACCAATGCGGTCTGTATTTTCAATAAGCTTCATTCCATAACTTGCAATAAAACGATTTTCTCCGATAAGCTTAACTATATCAGCAATAGTCGCAATAGCTGCCAAATCTCCGAATTGTTCAAGAGCCATGGTAAAATCTCCACCGTCAAGTGCTGCAGCAAGTTTAAGTGCAATACCTGCACCACAGAGTTTTTTAAAAGGTGAAAAGCAGTCTGTCTGATGTGTATCAACAACTGCTTCAGCTTTTGGAATCACATCTCCTGGTTGATGATGGTCAGTAACAACCAGTTTCATATTCAGTTCATATATTAATTTTGCTTCTTCAATGGCTGAAATTCCGTTATCAACTGTTACTATAAGTTCTGCTCCGCTTTGTGCAATCTGTCTTACAGCATTTTCATTAAGTCCATAGCCCTCACTGCGTTCAGGAATATAGTAGAAAACATCTGCTCCTGCTTCTGATAAAAATGTATAAAGAATAACGGTTGCCATAATTCCATCGCAGTCATAGTCACCGTAAATGCAGATCTTACTGCCGTTATCAATAGCTTCATTTATGACCTCAGCGGCTTTTTCCATATCCTTTATCAAAAAAGGGTCAGAAAGTTCATTTGTACCAAGCTGTTTAATGACTTGTTCTGCTGATGTAAAGCCTTTTGATGCAAGTACAGATGCCGCAAGAACAGATAAATCACTGTTTTTTATCAGCTCATTAATAATTTCAGAGTCAGGATTTTTTACTGACCATTTTTTCATAAAAAATCTCCGTTCTTTTCAGAAAATATCTTTTATTAAGGCAGCACCGTACAAAGTTTTTTGACGTTCTTTTTTGACGTTCTTAGTACAGTGTTTCCTTAATTATATCATTTTTTCTTACATTTTTCAATAGAAAAACAGCATTTGACATAAAAAACATCATCTCTCTATTAAAATCACAGCACGATCAAGCTTTCGTCCAAAGCCTTTGCCGATAATAAGCAGAAAAATTATGTTTGAAACTGAATATATCAATGTATACGGAACTGCTGAAATTATAGCTGCTTTATACATTGAAATGTTAAATGAACTGTCATACCACAAAACAGTCCAAACGTCCATAATAAGAGAATAAAAAACCCCTGAAAGTCCGCCGTAAATTAAAATTAAAACAGGATATTTACGCATTTGCTTTGAAAAAAGTCCTGCAAATAAACCGATTGATCCCCACGCAAGCATTTGAAACGGCGTCCATGCACCATGTCCGAAATACATATTTGAAATTAAGGCAGTCAATGCTCCTGTAAGAAATCCGCCCTCTGCCGAAAGATAAATTCCTGTTAATATTACAATTGCAGTTACAGGTTTAAATGCAGGAATGGGTGCAAAAATAAAACGTCCCACAACAGAAAGTGCAGTCATTACAGCAAGTACCGCTGTATAGCGTGTATTCAGGTCTTTACGTTCAAACGAGTGAAAAAAGAATACAAATGACGCAGCTGCAAAAACAACAGAAATAAGTGTATAGTAATGCCCTTTAAACAAAACAGCACTTAACAATGTCAAAATTATCAAAAACAAAAGTATTGTAGAATATGAAATTATCTTTTTCATTTTTCACCTTCCATGCATAATCCGTTCAGTCTGCATATTTCAATAAGCTGTTTGGTTGTGCAGATTTTATCAAAAAATCCGTCAGATACCTTTGCAGCAGATGTAGTATAATAAAGGCCTCCGCAAAAAAAATCGCTCGGTGACTGTGGCTCTAATGTTATGCCATTAAATAAAAGCACACATCTGTCACTGCAAACAGCAGCTAATTCTGTATCATGAGTTACCATTAAAATGGTTATTCCGCTTTCTTTAAGCTTTAATAATGTTTCGGAAATAATCATTTTCCAATGTCCGTCAAGTCCTTTTGTCGGTTCATCAAGCAAAAGAATTTCAGGATTTTTTTTCAACAGTTTGGCAAGTCCCAAAAGCTGCTGCTGACCTCCGCTGAGGTCATAAGGATGCATATTTTTAAATGGTGTAAAATCATATACAGGAGTAAGTAATTCTCCGTCAAGTTCCTCACATACAACATCAGTCAAAAAGGACGTTTGAATATCCTGTGTCAACATGGCTGTTTTCTTATATAGCATCTTATTTCTTAACAGTTTCTTTATATTCTGACCATCTATTTCAATTTTACCTGAGTACGCTTTATTAAGACCTGCGGCAATCGAAAGAAGTGTACTTTTTCCGCTGCCGTTGCTTCCCAAAACAGATAAAATCTCTCCCTTTTTCACATTCAAGTCAATACCTTTTAGTATATCAGATTTCAAGCTTTCATAAGTGAAAAAAACGTCCTTAAATTCAACAGCATAATCTGATGATACAGACTGCTTTGCTTTTTTAAGGCATTTTATGTCCTTATTTATATTTTTTTCAATAAGATTTCTGCCGTCGCTAAGACTTACAGGAGCTGAAATGTCTGTATCCTTCATAAGTGAATTGTATAATGTAACGTATGACGGCATTGAACTGCAAAGTGACTTGGAATTTGAAATATATTCAATTGAATTTTGCGGAGTATCAAATGATATTTGTCTGCCGTTTTCAATAAAAAGAATTTTATCTGTCAATGGGAACAGCTGCTCAAATCTATGTTCAGACACAATAACCGTTATCGAAAGTTCTCTTGTTATTCTGTGCAGAGTACGAATGAAATCATTTGCTGTTACAGGGTCAAGCTGAGATGTGGGTTCATCAAGTAAAAGCAGTTTCGGCTTTACTGCCATTACAGCCGCAAGGTTTACTATTTGCTTTTGTCCTCCTGAAAGCGTTGCACATTCACAGTCAAACAATGAATCAAGTCCGAAGAAACCTGATATTTCTGCAATATTACGCAGTATTTGTTCTTTCTTCATACCAAGGTTTTCACAGCTGAATGCAAGTTCGTGCCATACATTATGAGCAACAAGCTGATTTTCAGGACGCTGCATAACGTATCCTATTTCTGATGCGGAACGTTCAGCGGATATATTGCACAAATCTTCTCCCATAAACAAAATGCTCCCGTTCTTTTTACCATAAGGTGAAAGCTCAGGCTTTAAACTGCGGAGCAAGGTTGTCTTTCCGCTTGCTGTACCTCCGCAAAGCAAAATAAGCTCACCCTCATTAACGGAAAAGTTTATATCTTCAACAGCATTTTTTTGTGAACCTTTATATGCAAAGGAGTAATTTTTAACGCTTAATATATTCATTGAAAGCTCCTTTTCCTGCTGTTTGAAAGTTTAACAGAAATCAGTATCAGCATAAGAAATAAACCTGTATTTACTATAATTGAAAGCAGTAGTTTTAAATTCATTGACGGCAATATAAACTCAGGATAAAATTCGGGGTTAACATCTGAACCGGCTAAATAGATTATATCTGAACCGATTGAAACAATTGAAATAAAAGTAATTAAAATATCTGTTAATCTGAATTTGTATATTGAAAGAGTGGTTTTATTTTTCAGTTCAAATCCTCTTGCCTTCATTGAGTTCGCAGTCTGAACGGCGTTTTCAAGTGAATTTGTTATAAGTGCAGAAAAAACAGTAAGGTAGGATTTTATCTTCAAAATAAATGATTCACAGTTAAAATTTCCTGAAACAACAGCACTGTTTTTTATTTTTTTCCATTGAAGCTTTAAATCAGGTATAAATCTAAGAGCAAGAGAAATCAAAACGGCTATATTAGGAGATACCTTACCTATGAGAAACAGAAGCATGTCTGTAGTTAAAGCAATTGTAAATATTCTGCACCATATAATAACCGATATAATTGACATTGATGAAATAACACCATAAATTATTGCTTCAAAAGTTATTGGCAAATTATTTATAAAAACAATCGGAGTATTTCCCCTATGATTGAAAATTGGATTAATTACTGTCATGGCAAGCATTAATATGCCAAAGAAAAGCAGCTCCTTTAAAGCTGCTTTTAGCGGAGATATTTGAATAAATATTATACATGCAAAGAATATGGATATCAACAGAAATATCGGATTTTTTATTGTTAATGCTCCTGTAACAGCTGCCGCAGTATAAATTAAAATGCTGAAAGGATGCAGTCTTGTTATTGCATTCATAATTCAATTCTCCTCATCAGTAATATCATGACCTATATCTCTGGAGTAAACCCATTCAACGCAATCACCGTCATTGAGTTCATATTCTCCGCAGCTGCAATCGGGAAATTCACCGTTTACCATGTACATCCACCCCGAAAGGTCACCATATTCCATTTCGTAGACATTATTTATCCCCTTTATATAAACTGTTGATAAAACAGAGTTGTGACTGCCTGAATAATCAACAGGTATGCCATTTGAAGCAGTTACACGCATAAGCAGGTCAAAGACTGTGTCATTTTCTTCTATTGCATATTCTGTTTCAGGAATAAGCATATAATTATAA
>ULRB01008913.1_pt1 | contig 21924 bp, 9 predicted proteins | sample 1955051 | NCBI WGS metagenome assembly ULRB01 (sample SAMEA4835671, study PRJEB28245) | human gut metagenome | biome: gut microbiome; material: fecal sample | place: Denmark | collected 2008 | reverse complement strand
GAAACCGAAGCCCTGTACCGCTACCTGCTGCTGACGCAGTGTGCGGAGTTGAAAGCCGCATTGCCGGACATTTTTGTTTTTGGTGTTCGAAGAGAGGATTACACCGAACTGCTATTCCCCAACAACATTCTTCGTCAGGACAGCGTTCTTGATCACATGGTTTCTGACATTCCAGAAGCGGACTGGCAGGATGCTGTCCAGATCATCGGCTGGCTCTACCAGTATTACAATGACGAGAGAAAAAACGAAGTCATCAACATCTACAAGGGAACCGTCAAAAAAGAAGACATTCCGGCTGCTACCCAGCTTTTCACAACCGACTGGGTTGTCCGCTACATGGTGGACAACTCTCTTGGTCGCTACTGGATCGAGCGTCACCCGGAAAGCAAGCTGGCGGAGAAGTTGGAGTTCTTTGTCACGCCGAAAAACGGTGAGATCAAGCATATCGACGAGTTTGTGAAGCCGGAAGACATCAAGTTCCTTGATCCCTGCATGGGCAGCGGTCATATTTTGGTGTATGCCTTTGATGTCCTGATGGAGATTTACAAGGAAAGCGGTTATACCGAGCGTGATGCAGCGGCGATGATCGTCCAGAACAACCTCTTTGGACTGGACATTGATGACCGCGCCTCTCAGCTTGCCTATTTTGCCGTGATGATGAAAGCAAGAAGCTATGACCGCCGCTTCTTGACCCGCGGTATTATGCCAAATATCTTTTCCATAAAAGAAAGCAATCACATGGGCGCCGCTGTTTGTGCCGGTCTGACCGCCGATGAAAAAATGAACGCCATCAGCCAGTACCTTGTGGAAACCTTCTGTGATGCAAAGGAACTGGGTTCTATCATCACCGCCGAGTCGAAGGACTACGACGGCTATATGGTATACCTTGACGGCTGCGATGGGCAGGGTCAGCTCACGATGGAGGATGCTGACTGGTTGCAGAACACTCGACCCATGCTCAAGGCGCTGGCGCGTCAGGCAAAGGTACTGTCGGCTAAATATCCCGTTGTCTGCACCAATCCGCCGTATCTGAACAAGATTGAGGGCAGATTGAAGACTTTCGTGACAGAGAACTACAAGGACTATTCCGGCGATCTGTTCAGCGTCTTCACCTATCGCAATCTGATGTTCTGTAAGCAGGACGGCTACTGCGGCTATATGACGCCGTTTGTCTGGATGTTCATTAAGACCTATGAAAAGCTGCGCGAGTTCATCATCCGGAACAAGAGCATCGCCACGCTTGTTCAAATGGAGTATTCCGCCTTCGAAGAAGCGACTGTGCCGATCTGCTCTTTTGTTCTGAAAAACGGAAAAACAACCGAAAACGGGCTTTACTTCAAGCTGTCTGATTTCAAGGGCGGCATGGAGGTTCAGAAGCAGAAGGTATTGGAAGCGCTTGCGAATAAGAACTGCGGATACTTCTATGAAACTGACCAGTCCAACTTCTCCAAAATCCCCGGTTCTCCAGTGGCGTATTGGGCAAGTAGTCATGTTCTCGGTGCTTTTTCTGCGGGTAAACCATTGGAAAACATCGCTGATTGCTGTACGGGGATGCAAACTGGAAATAACGAGAAATATGTTCGCTATTGGTTTGAGGTGGATTTGGACAACTTTTCGCCCGAAAGTAATGGTGCCGACAAAAAGTGGGTGAAATATAATTGCGGTGGTGATAGTCGGAAGTGGTACGGAAATCACTGGCGCATAATTATATGGGAAAATGATGGATTTGCAGTCCGCCACGAAAAAGGTGCCGTCATCAGAAACGAATCTCATTTCTTTCATGAAGGAATAAGCTGGAAAAGAATTGGAAGCTCCGATTTTTTCCTTCGTTATCTCCCTAAAGGCTTTATCATAGATCAAGCGGGAGATTCTATGTTCTTTTCTAATCCCGCTGATTTATATTTCACATTAGGATTTGTCAATACTACTGTTGCGCTGGAAATGTTTCGCTTTATTGCTCCGACGCTTAACCTTACAGCAGGAAATATGAATAAGCTCCCCATAATTTCGAATGGTGAAAAAGAGGAGGTCGTTGGGCAACTCGTGGAATCTAACATTGAATTCGCAAAGAGAGATTGGGACTCCTATGAAACCTCATGGGGTTTCAAGCGGAATCCGCTGGTGTGAGGTGCGCTGATGCGAGAACTCAAAGAAGACGGAAAAGCGGTCTGCAAGGGCAAAACCAGTGCTGCAAGATGGTTTATCATCAGGTGATTCACCGTCGATTTCAAGCGTGTTTTAAAGTTCAACTTGTGACCTAATCAGCAAGACATTTACCGAACTGTTGGAGGGATAATTGATATGGGACGACTGATAAGCGATAAATACGCCGCATGGAAGGCCGAGTGCGAAGCCCGCTTTTTGCAGCTCCAAAAGAACGAGGAGGAGCTGAACCGTATTTTTATCGATATTTACGGCTTGCAGGACGAGCTGACGCCGGAGGTGGCGGATAAGGATGTGACGGTGCACAGGGTCTTTGACAGCAAGGATGATGTTCCGGAGACCATGAAGGGCAGCAACTATATCCGCACCATGCGGGATGAGATCGTTTCGCTGATCTCCTATGCCGTAGGCTGTATGCTGGGACGGTACTCCCTGGATGTGGATGGGCTGGCATATGCAGGCGGCGAGGGGGACGACAGCAAGTATAAAACCTTCATCCCGGATAGCGATAACATTATCCCCATCTGCGATGACGATTACTTCGATGACGATATCACCGGGCGCTTTGTGGAATTTGTTCGCACGGTTTACGGCGAAGATACGCTGGAGGAAAACCTCCGGTTTATTGCCAATGCCCTTGGTGGCAAGGGGGCACCCCGTGAGGTGATCCGCAGCTATTTTTTGAATGATTTTTATGCCGACCACCTGAAAACCTACCAAAAGCGCCCCATCTATTGGCTGTTTGACAGCGGGAAAAAGAACGGCTTTAAGGCGCTGGTTTATATGCACCGCTACCGGCGGGATCTTTTGGCGCGGCTGCGCACCGACTATGTGCACGAACAGCAGGAGCGTTACCGTACCCAGCTTGCGCAGATCGGCGAAGCCATTGATCGTGCCGAAGTCACCAACCGTGTACAGATGGCCAAGCAGCAAAAGAAGCTTCAGGAGCAGGCCGCGGAGCTGAAAGCCTACGAGGAAAAGGTGCATCACCTTGCCGACCGAAATATAGAAATTGACCTGGATGACGGTGTGAAGCATAATTATGAGCTGTTCGCCGATGTGCTGGCAAAAATAAAATAAGAGAGCGCAGGACATCAAGAGAGGGCATGGGGTATGAATAAGAGTAAGATCCAAAAATTTGCTATGTGGGCGCGGAACGAGCTAATCGCTCAGGTTTCCCAGCGCGCCTATCAATATGGAATTGACGAATCCGGCTTCGGTGACGCTTCTGCGGACACCCTCAATGGGCGGCTGCTGACAGCGGAGGAAAAGTCCCAGCGGCAGGAGCTGATCCGGCTGGTGAAGAAAAAGGGGTATAATCAAGTTATGGAGGAGGTTGCCTACACTTGGTTCAACCGCTTTATCGCCCTGCGCTTTATGGAGGTCAATAACTACCTGCCCTCCCACATTCGTGTGTTCTCCGATGCCTCCGGTGCGTTTAAGCCGGAGATCCTTCGTGATGCGCTGCATTTGGAGCTGCCCGGGCTGAACCACGCCAAGGTGGCAGAATACATAGAGAACAGCGAAACCGAAGCCCTGTACCGCTACCTGCTGCTGACGCAGTGCAATGCGTTGAACAGTGCGCTGCCGATGATGTTCGAGCGGATGGGTGGCTATACGGAAATGCTGCTGCCCAATAATATCCTGCGACCGGACAGTGTGCTTGCCCGACTGATTGCAGATATTGATGAGCAGGACTGGACCGATCAGGTGCAGATTATCGGCTGGCTGTATCAGTATTACAACACCGAGCTGAAAGATGATACCTTCGCCCAGCTCAAGAAGAATGTCAAGATCACGAAAGAGCGCATCCCTGCCGCGACGCAGCTTTTCACGCCGGACTGGATCGTCCGCTATATGGTGGAAAACAGCCTTGGTCGGCTCTGGCTGGAAGGTCACCCCAACGCCGAGCTGCGCGACAGCTGGAAATACTATCTGGACGAAGCCGAGCAGGAGCCGGAGGTAGAAGCGCAGCTTACAAAGCTCCGCGAGGAATACAAGACCATCAAGCCGGAAGAAATCAAGGTCATCGACCCGTGCATGGGCAGCGGGCATATTTTGGTGTATGCATTTGATGTGCTGATGCAGATTTATACCTCCGCCGGTTGGGATCAGCGCGAGGCGGCACAAAGCATTCTCAAGAATAACCTCTTCGGTCTCGATATTGATGACCGTGCAGCGCAGCTTGCCTATTTTGCGGTCATGATGAAGGCCCGGCAGTACGACCGCCGCTTGCTCACGCGCGGCATTCAGCCGAATATTTACTCCATCTGCGAGAGCAACGGTATTTCGGCAGACGTGATAGCATATTTCCATGGGGACAATGCAAAGCTGAAATCCGATATCGAGAGCATTGTCACCGAGCTTCACGACGCCAAGGAGTACGGCTCTATCCTGAACATCACACCCGTAGACTTCGCCGGACTGTACGCCCGGTTTGACGAGATCCGCAATGACATAAGCATGATGAAGCAGGCAGCGCTGGATGAGCTGCTGCCGCTGGTCCAGTGCGCTGAATTGCTGGCGCAGAAGTATGATGTGGTGGTGACGAATCCGCCGTATATGGGCAGCAGCGGCATGAACGCTCTTTTAGCGGATTATGTAAAAACAAAATATCCGGATAGCAAAAGCGATCTGTTTGCATGCTTTATCGAACGCTGCGGACAGATGGCGAAGAAGAACGGCTATCAGGCGATGATCACGCAACACGCTTGGATGTTCCTGTCCAGCTTTGAAAAACTGCGTACAAGGCTGCTGGCAGTCGATATTGTCAATATGGCACACCTCGGCGCAAGAGCCTTTGAAGAAATCGGCGGCGAAGTGGTGCAGACCACCTCGTTTGTTATCCGCAAGAGCCACATCACGGACTATAAGGGCGAGTATTGCCGCCTGATCGAGCCGACCACGCAGCAAGGGAAAGAGGACATGTTCCTTGCAGGCGAAAACCGCTATGAAGCCGACCAGTCCAACTTCTCCAAAATCCCCGGCTCTCCGGTGGCGTATTGGGTGAGTGAGAAAATGCTTCTTCCCTATGCAACCGCAGTAAAACTATTAGGGGATATAGCTGCACCGTGTGCTGGCTTGGCAACTGGTGATAATACTATTTTCCAACGGAACTGGTTTGAAATTAGCTTTCCCAATATAGGTTTTAATGTTTCATGCGTGGAAGAAACATTGCACCGAACCGAGAAATGGTATCCATGTAATAGCGGCGGAGATTTCAGGAAATGGTCTACTGATGATATCATAGTTGTGAATTGGCAAAATGACGGTGCGGAAATTAAACAATTTCGAAATGCAGCAGGAAAGCTTGCAGCACGACCGCAAAATACCAAATGGTATTTCAAAGAAGGATTAACTTGGAACAAATTAAGCTCATCTCGCTTTGCCGTTAAGTACAAATGCTCTGGCTATGTATTTGATGACACAAGCAGGTCGGCTTTTCCTAATAATCCATATTATTTGAAGTATATTATTGGATTGTTATGTTCTAATATTACATTTGAGTATCTTAAAGTGCTAAATCCAACAATGAGTTTCACAAATGGGGATTTGATACGGATTCCTGTAAGGTTTGAAGAACAGCAGGATGTTCAGATTAGTGAGCTTGTTGAAAGGAACATTGCCTTATCCAAAACCGACTGGGATTCCTACGAAACCTCATGGGATTTTAAGCGGAATCCATTGATTTAAGGAGGAGTAGAATATGAGTTTACATGCAAAGCTGCCAGATGTTTTTTCTGAGGATGTAACTTCCTTGGATGATTATAAGAACCGAATTCAAGAAATCGAAAAATATTGCAAAAGCAATGGTGACGACAACTGGGGGACATTTTATCGTGGCGATTTATACGACGCAAAAGCGCAGTGTAATCTCTTCCGTTCTAATAGCACCACAAATGAAGCAGAATTATTTAATACTTGGAAAAACACGCACTCCAAAATATGCGAAGATTTCCCAGAAGAATTCATGCAGCTTGCTTATATGCAACACTATTGCAAAAAAGAGGACGCATTATATACGCGCTTGTTGGATTTTTCAACTGATAGTCTTGTCGCGCTTCGCTTTGCCTGTGGGGAAGGTGAAAATCGCAGAAAAAAAGTAACAGTATATCAAACTGATTACTTGCGGCTTAATGCGATTGACCGCAAGGAAATACTTGAAAGTTATATGCGGCTTGTGAAAAGTCAAGAATTTCTCCCCTTGTACAAAGAATCACAAGATGAAGCATGTTGGAGCAGAGATACCTTTGTGGAAGTAGAGAGAAATTTCCCGAGAATCGATAGACAAAAAGGTCTATTCTTGATTATGGGAAACTTTACAACGGCAGAGTTGCTCGGTGAACAAGATCCAGACGGGGCATCACAAGCAATGAAGGTTACGCACGAACTAAGTGAAAACATTGGTAGAGGTGAAAACTGCCCAGGCTACGTAGGGGTATTGGCTATTGCTGCCGACTGCGTGGAAAAAATACGCAGAGGACTTGAACTAATGCCAGATTATCGCATCGATTACCTTATGGATGAAGAAACGGGAGCCCACCATGCCTAACGAAAAAATACAATTTAGCCTGAAGGAGCGCTTTGCTGCCCCGCTGCCGGAGTTTTTCCACCGCCGCATTGTGTTCTGGCAGGATCCCGACCGGGAATTTGAAAAAGATGTGGACGAGCTGGAGCTGCCGGGGGTGCGCGTCATCCGCCTTACCGGCACCAATAACTTTGCCGTAAAAAAGCTGCTGCTCCACGATGATCTGCACAGCGATTTCCTCATCTACTGCCCCCTTGCCTACGCCGATGAGCAGGAGGACTGGCTGCAGGATATCGAATATTACAGCGAGATCTTCCAGGCGGATTTTATTTCCCTGCAAATGGAGGAGCTGAACATTGCGCCTTCCACCGCCATGCGCCGGGCAGTAAAGCTGTATGCTCGCTTCCTGGAAAGCAAGGAGCGCCGCCTAAAGCTGCGCCGCATCGGGCACGAGTACCAGTCGCCGGGGCAGCTGCACATTGATGTGATGACTGTCCTGGCCGGGGTGGAGGGTGGCACGCCGCAGGATATTATCATCGCAGTTCTTTCCGCCGGTCTGGAAAAGGAAACGAATCCCATCCTGCAAAATATCCGCCGCTTCGGCAGCATTGGCGCCTTCTGGGAGCTGGTGCGCCGCCTTACCGGGTACATCGAGGAGGAGGAAAAGCCGCTGTCTGGCTTCGCTGCGCACATATTGCTTACTGCGCTTTCACAAACCATGAATGCCTCGGTTTTCCGGGGCTTGGAACGGTTTATCTCTGAAACGAACAAAGCCTACTGCTACGGGATCGTCCACGAATGGCGCTCTCGGGAGAATAACGACAGCCTTTATGAGATCTGCCGTACCATAGAGCAGGAGCTGCGGCTCCCTGCCCGCTTTGAAAAGCTGGAGCCGGAGGCGCTGCTCGCCGGAGATGTTTTCCCCTGCATCAATGAAAGCATATTGAAGCAGCTTTACAGCGAGATCGCCGAGCATGTGGTCAGGACCGAACTGATTATGAAGGTATGCGCCAACCGCCGGACGGCCGGTTGGTATGCCCGCTTCTCGGATTATTTTGACTGTCTGTTTTTCACCGGTAAAATGCAGCTGTTCTATCAGGAACACAGCAGCGGGTTTCATATCGTCGAACCCCAAAAGATATGGGAGCTGTACACTAGCGAGCTTTACCGTATGGATAGCTACTACCGGCGGTTCCATCTTGCCTTTGGCAATTCGCTGAAAAAGCCCAACGACATTTTAGAGGATCACCTAAAGCGTTCGCTGGACTTCGTAGAGGCGTTGTATCAAAACTGGTTCCTGCGGGAGCTGACCACCTGCTGGACCAATGCCGCTGCTGATGACTTGGCTGTTTTGGGCTATGTTTCGAAAATCGAAAAGCAGCGGAATTTCTATAAAAAATATGTTGCACCTGCAACCGGGAAAAACACCCGTGCGTTTGTTATCATTTCGGATGCCCTGCGATATGAGGTCGCTGCCGAACTAACCGAACGCATTCTGCATGGCACGAAAGGGACAGCCGAGCTGGAATCCATGCAGGCGATTTTCCCCACCGTCACCAAATTTGGTATGGCGGCGCTGCTGCCCGGTAGGACCTTATCTGTTGATGAGGGGATGAATGTTCTGGTGGATGGATGCCCGACCCGTTCCACCGCAGAGCGCAATGCTATTTTGACTGCTGCTGACCCAAGTAGTGTCGCTATACAGTCCAAGGACCTTTTTGCGATGAAAAAAGAGGAGCGCCGCGAGCTGACGGTCGGCAAGGACGTTATCTACATCTACCATAATTGGATCGATGCTACCGGGGATAAAGCATCTACCGAAACGAAGGTATTTGATGCATGCGAAACTGCCATTCAGGAAATCATCAGCATTCTTCGCATTATTATCGGCGATTTAAGCGGAACAAATATATTCATTACTGCCGATCACGGATTCTTATACTCCTACCGGCCGCTCGTCGAAAGTGACAAGCTGGATCGAAAGGCGTTCTCCGGGGAGGTGCTGGAGCTGGGACGGCGTTATGCGCTTACCGCGTCGGATACGGAAGCAGAGCATCTTTTGCCGATCTGCCTATCGCATGAACTGGACGGGGCTTCTATCAAAGGCTTTGCTCCGCAGGATACTATCCGCATGAAGGTTCAGGGTGGCGGAGAGAATTATGTCCACGGTGGTATCAGCCTGCAAGAATTAGCGGTGCCGGTAATTGCCTTCAAGAATATCCGCGCATCCTACAAGAATTATGTTGAGGTCAAGAATGCCGAGCTGAAGCTATTGAGTGAAAGTCGAAAGGTCTCCAATTTGATCTTCTCCTTGGAGTTCCATCAGCGCCAGCCGGTAGGCGATAAGATCCAGCCATGCACCTATTCTATCTATATGGCGGACGATACGGGCGCACCGGTCAGCGACCGGCAAACGGTAATCGCAGATAAATCCAGCGAGAATGCAGCTGACCGGGTGTTCCGTGTCCGCTTTAACCTGAAAGCAGGAACCTATGATAAGAATAAGGTCTACCACTTGGTGATTACCAACGACATTGACCGTGAAGAACTTGAGTTCCACATTGACATCGCTTTTGCCGATGACTTTGGGTTTGACCTGTGAGGTGACGAAAATGGACGAACAGATGTTGAGCAGCATAACCGACGATAAAAACGCCCTGATCGACCAAAAGCTGCGCAGGGTGTTTGATGGGCGCATTGTTCGCAAGGATCTGACCAAGAAGATCAAGGAAGGCGTCAATGTACCCGTCTATGTGCTGGAGTTCCTATTAGGGCAGTATTGCAGCGCCGATGACCCGGAGATCGTAGCAAGCGGCGTCGAAAATGTTAAGAAGATTCTTGCCGAAAACTACGTGCGCCCCGATGAATCGCAAAAGATCCTCTCTATGCTGCGGCAGCGCGGTAGCTTTACCGTCATTGATAAGATCACGGTCAACCTGAATATTAGGTGGGATTGCTACGAAGCCGAGTTTTCCAATCTCGGCATTAAAGACGTCCCCATTTCGGAGGACTATCCCTCGAAATATGACCGTCTGCTCTGCGGTGGCATCTGGTGCATTGTGCAGCTGGAATATGAGTACAATGAGGAAGAAAAAATGGTTTCTCCCATCCATATTCGTAAGCTGACCCCCATTCAAATGCCTCATGTAGATATCACGGAGCTGAAGGAGGGGCGCAAGGCCTTCACCCAGGAAGAGTGGATGACGGTCATGCTTCGTTCCATCGGGATGGAGCCGGATAAGCTGACCGAGAGGGAAAAATGGCTGCTGCTTGCCCGTATGCTGCCGCTGGTGGAAAATAACTTTAACCTTTGCGAGTTGGGCCCCCGCAGCACCGGAAAATCCCACCTATACAAGGAGATCTCCCCCAACAGCATCCTCGTTTCGGGCGGACAAACCACCGTCGCCAATCTGTTCTACAACATGGCCAGAAAGACCGTGGGGCTTGTCGGCTTGTGGGACTGTGTGGCATTTGATGAGGTTGCCGGCATTTCCTTTAAGGATAAGGACGGCATTCAGATCATGAAGGACTATATGGCGTCCGGCTCCTTTGCCCGCGGTAAGGAGGAAAAAGCAGCCTCGGCCTCAATGGTTTTCGTCGGCAACATCAATCAAAGCGTTGATGTACTGCTTAAAACCTCCAGCCTGTTTGACCCGTTCCCGCCGGAAATGGGCACCGATACGGCATTTCTTGATCGAATACACTGCTACATCCCCGGCTGGGAAATCCCTAAATTCCGTCCCGATTACTTTACCGATGACTATGGCTTTATTACCGATTATCTCGCCGAATTTGTGCGGGAGCTGCGAAAGGAGCAGTACGGTGATGCTTTGGATAAGTATTTCCGCCTTGGCAAAAATCTCAACCAGCGGGATACCATTGCTGTCCGTAAAATGGTTGGCGGTTTTATCAAGCTGCTTTATCCCGATGGAGAATATACCAAGGAGCAGCTGGAGGAGATTCTCAAGCTTTCGCTGGAGATGCGCCGCCGCGTCAAGGAACAGCTTAAAAAGCTGGGTGGCATGGAATTCTACGATGTCAACTTCTCCTATATTGATAATGAAACCTTTGAGGAGCATTATGTTTCCGTACCGGAGCAGGGCGGGGGCAAGCTGATCCCGGAGGGCATCGGGAACCCCGGTCAGGTCTACACCATATCCCGGGGAAAATCCGGCATGATCGGCGTTTATCGTCTGGAATCCCAAATGCTTCCCGGCAGTGGAAAGCTGGAAAAGACCGGCGTCGGTTCCGATTCCAAGAGCAAGGAAGCAATCAATACTGCTTTCAATTATCTTAAAGCGAATGCCGGTCGGATCAGCGGCGCCATCAGTACCACATCAAAGGATTATATTATCAACTATCAGGATCTGCAGGGCATCGGTATGACCGAGAAGCTGGCGCTGCCAACCCTGATCGCGCTGTGCTCCATTGCCTTGGCAAAGCCAACAACAAGCAACCTCGCCGTTCTCGGGGATATCAGCATTGCAGGAACAATGCTGAAGGTCGATGAACTTGCCAATACCTTGCAGGTTTGTTTGGATAGCGGTGCCAAAAAGGTTTTGCTGCCCATCACCTCCGCAGCAGATCTCGGCACGGTTCCGCCGGAGCTGATCGGTTGCTTTAACCTCATTTTCTACCAAAGCCCGGAGGACGCTGTATTTAAGGCGCTCGGTGCGGAATAAGTCAGTAAAGGGGGCGTTCCCATGGCAAGACACAGAAAAAGCAGCAAGGGCGGCCGCTTTGAACCGCTTGACTCTTTGCTCGATCTTGCAGCAGCGGCAACACTGGACTACATTGCTGCTACACGCCGTGAAAAGCGAGGGAGAAATCGTAGCCGGAAAGTCGATCCTTATGCAGTCGCCGGTGCTGCAATGGGGCTTGGCAAGCTAAATACGACCGATAATGTGTTGAAGCTTGGCGGAATGCTTGGTGCCATGGGCGCTTTTGATTCCGATGATGGACCGGCCTATTCTGCAAAGTATACCCGCTACGCATGGCGCCTCAATTGTGAGGACGGCTCTGATTACGGCATCGACCCTGCCGAATATGAAACTCGGACGGAGTATAATCATACCCTCTGTGCAGCAAAGCAGAGGGATAATGAACCTGTATCAAAGCCTTCGTCCGGCAAAGTGGCCCCATCGGCACAGGAAAAGGAAAGCCGGTCCATCGCAAAGAAAACAGTAGTCATGTGCCAGGTATCACTGCTGCAATCCGGGCAAAACAAAGACTATCTCGCCAACGATGAACCGCTAAAGGTCGGTGACTGTGTGGCTGTGCAAAATAATAACGGCAAAACGGAGGACAGTGTCATTCTTTTTATCGAGCAACGCACCGCAGATGCCGCCGCAGATCCCTGCAAAGCAGGTAAAATCATTGCAAAGAAATAGCACGGGACGGAAAAGACATCGAGGCCGTTCTAGTGAAGCGCAATCATTTGCATAGCACTACTGTGCAAAATAGAAAGGGGTTTTCTCATGCCCACCATTGTTGCCCTGGGCGAAATGCTCATTGACTTTGCCCCGGTGGCTGCCGACGCCGCCGGATACCCCACGCTAAAGGCCCAGCCGGGCGGCGCGCCCTGCAATTTTCTCGCTGCATTGCAAAAATACGGCTGCTCCACTGCAATGATCGGGAAGGTCGGGGACGACCGCTTTGGCCGCCTGCTCATTCAAACCGCCGCCGATTGCGGCATTGAGACCCGTGGCATCATAAAAGACGCCGCTGCTTTTACCACCATGGCGTTCGTCACGCTGGATGCCGAGGGAAACCGAGAATTCAGCTTTGCCCGTAAGCCCGGCGCCGATACCTGCCTGACCGAGCACGAGGTGGATTACAGACTGATCGATGCCTGCCGGGTGTTCCATTTCGGCACGTTAAGTCTGACCGATGAGCCCGCGCGAACCGCAACCCAAAAGGCGGTGGCATACGCCAAAGCGCAGGGCAAGCTCATCAGCTTTGACCCCAACCTGCGCAAACCGCTTTGGCCGGACGACGCCGCGGCAGCAGCGCAGATGGAGTGGGGGCTGCATCAAGCGGATATCGTCAAAATCAGCGATGAAGAAGTGGATTTCCTGTGGCACACCACTCCGGCGGCAGCGGCGCAAAAGCTGCTGCGGGAGTACGGCGTCCGCCTTGTTTATGTCACCATGGGCCCCCGGGGATGCTATTTTGCCAACCGCAGCGGCAGCGGCACGACTGCCTGCCCCACCGGTATCCATGTGGTGGATACCACCGGAGCCGGGGATATCTTCGACGGCAGCGCCATGAGCCGGCTGTTGAAGCTCGGTAAAGCCCCGGAGGCGCTGTCGGCAGAGGACATGTCCGCCATCAGCCGCTTCGCCTGCTGCGCCGCCAGCCTCTCCACCCGCCACCACGGCGGCATCAACAGCGTCCCGGAGGAGCAGGAAGTGCTGGGGCTTATGCGGCAAGTTCAAGGTTGAAGCCGTAGGCAACCCTTTTGTATTTTAGTGAGACGGGGTTGGGCTCCCCTCTGCGCAGGGAGTGATCTCCGGGTTAAGCTTTTGGGAAATAGTTCAGCATTTTTGGTTGTGAAGCGCAATGCCTCATCGGTAATTGCATTGAGAAGCGAATGTGCCATTGGGTAAGAAAGTGAGCTTGGTATGGAGAATCAAAACATTGTTAGTAAAATGAATTATTTCCTCCACGAATCTGCTGCAGCAATTGTAACATGGTTGGAGGGCATCCTTCCGAAAGCAGCCGACACCTGGTGGAGCGACTGTGTATTAAGCAGCTTGAGCTATACCCAACGCGAAATTGCCAATTCAAAAGGCTTTTCTAAGCTTTCGGACTTTGACCTCGCCGCATTGCTTCGGATTGCAAATAAATCATGGCACGATATGCAAACCGTGACATACTTGCCTTATTCTGAACGAGAAATAGTACGGGAAATGATGAGCGTTCGCAATAATTGGGCGCATTGCAGTGCTGACCTACCGGGAAAGGACGTTGTTCTTCATGACCTCCGTATCATTTCCGCATTTATTTCCCAAGTAGGCGGGGATAGGGCTCTCTGTGATGAAATTGAAGCATTTTCCGAATATATTGAACGACCGGACAGCATCAAAGGCCCCCTCCTTCCCGTGATACAGAAAAACGATGCGGAACCGGTAAAAAAACCAAACCAAGACGGAGAGATAAAAGAGAATAGTTTGGTCTACCTTGGGGGCAACCCGGAGGTACGTGGTGTTGTGCGCTCCATAAAAAATATGGGGGCCGTTACAAAGTATGATGTTTTTATCAATGGAAAGCTGGATAGTTTTTACAGCGGACAAATTGAACTTTTAGAGGAGCCGTCCGGCTTAAACTGGGTCAGTATTGACACGGCACGCAGCTATTTGGCTGCATACCAAATAAAAAATCCTTCTTCCAAGAACCTCTATTCTCTTAATTCCGCTCGAATTGACTTTGTTCCTTACCAGTTCCGTCCTGCACTTAAAATGATTCATTCTGATGAGCCTCGCATACTGATTGCAGATAGCGTCGGCGTGGGTAAAACAATTGAGGCCGGGCTGATCATTAAAGAATTGGAAGCAAGAAACGAGCTTGAAAGAATAGTTGTTATATGCCCTCGTCCCCTGGTTGCAGAGCGCAAATGGGAAGATGAGATGAAGCGGTTCGATGAAGATTTTATACCGGTTGACGGTGCTACCATGCGACAAATTCTTTCCGATACAAACCGTGACGGAGAGTGGCCGATCAGATACAACAAGATTATTATTCCTTACTCCATCATGGACAGCCGCTTATACTTCGGCAATGAACAAAAATTCACAAGAACAGTTGGGCTGAACGAACTGGATCCCGAGCCTCATTTTGATCTGGTTATTGTCGATGAGGCTCATCATATCCGCAACGGCAGTATGGATAAAGAAAAGGCATTTGCTTATAAATGCACCAAGTTTTTCTGTGATCGCGCTGATGCGGTGGTCATGCTAACGGCAACACCTCTGCAAACCGGAAATGACGACCTCTATACGTTGCTGAATGTGCTTCGACCGGATGTCGTTATTGATGAGAAGACCTTTGAAATGATGGCAAGACCGAATGAGTACATCTCTCGTGCAGTTCGGCTGATTCGTTCCGCCGATGAAGGATGGGCAGCGGCTGCGACAAAGGAGCTGTTGGGTGTTAACCGCACCCAGTGGGGAGATGATGTAATTGCCGAAAACCCGCTTTTTAACAATATTTTAATGCGCCTTGAAAAGAAGAATATAACACGGGAGGAGAGGGTAAAGCTTATTTCGGATATTGAGTCTCTTCACAGCTTCGCCACGATGATTAACAGGACAAGAAGGAGAGATATTCAAGACTTTTGTGTTCGGAGATCTCACACGATATCGACGGAATTCACCGGATATCAGCAGATGCTTTATGACGAACTGTTATCATTTGAACGAGCAACGCTGACCATGCTGCATAATCCCCGTTCGGTAGCGTTTATGATGAGCACGATTACGCGGCAAGCTGCCAGCTGTATCTTTGGGCTTGCCCCGCATATAAGAGATATTATTACACGTAGGATTCGACAATTGAACGATGATCCGGATATTGAATACAACGCATTTGATGTAGATGAAAATGCCAATGACGTGATTTCCGCTTTGGCGGAAACCGTACTGTCCCTTGCGGATAACCTGCCAGCTGAAGATCCGAAGTTTGAAGAAACACTAAAGATTATTCAATTGAAGCAGGACATGCCGAATAACAAAATAATGCTGTTCAGCACATTTCGGCATACTTTGGCCTACATAAAGAAAAAGCTGACGGAGGCAGGCTATCGCGTTGAACAAATCGACGGCGGTGTTAAGGACGAGCTGCGGTACGAGTATAAAACGCGTTTTGAGCTTGCAAAGGACTCTCCCGATGCAATTGATATCCTTCTCTTTACGGAAGTGGGCTCCGAGGGTCTTGACTATCAGTTCTGTGATATGATGATCAACTATGACCTCCCTTGGAACCCCATGCGCATTGAACAGCGAATCGGCCGTATTGATCGTCGAGGGCAAAAAAGTGAAGCGGTCAACATCTACAATATCATCACAGAGAACACCGTGGATGCTGAAATTTACCACCGCTGTTTAGCTAGGATCGGTGTTTTTGAGAACAGCATCGGAGAATGCGAGGAAATACTGGGGGAAATTGCCTCCGGTATTGAGGGCATTGTTCTTGATACTTCTCTTACTGACGCCGAAATGCAGCGCAAGCTGGAACAAATTGCCGATAATGAGGTCCGCAGGGCTCAGGAGATTACCCGGTTAGAAGAAGAGGAGAAGGAATTGTTTGGCTTCGATTTGACCGAGTTTACTACCGCACAAGAAATACGGCGCGCAGAAAACCCGTGGCTTACGCCTCATGGCTTGCAGAGCTTGATTGAACAATACCTCAAGGCACTTCTCGGGGACGGAGTTTATATCCTCGGCGAGGGGGCTATGAAAAATATTCGACTCAATGCATCCGCAAGAGGCACTCTGAAGGATGCATTGAGGAAAATGCCCGGTGGCAGAAATGCATCAAGAAGATCATGGGAGAACTACCTTATCGGGAGAAAACCGAACCATGCAATCACCTTTGATTCTGATGCAGCATCGAAGGATCGAAACAGCTTTTTTATCACACCAATGCATCCATTGGCGCGGCAGGCTGCAGAATACTTCTCCAAAAACGAACCGATATATTTGAAACTGCAATTCCTTTCGGATACCATTCCGGCAGGCTCTTATCCTTTTTCGGTGTATGCATGGAAGTATACCGGCTTTAAAGAGTATACACGCCTTGTAACGATTTGCCGGAACGAGCAAGTGGAGGCAGAGCTACCTGATATTCTGGAAAACGGCATTGGCTATCCGGAAAAGGCCACTCCCGATTGTGATTGGTCGGATCTTGAAGAAATTCAAATTTTAAGGTGGCAGGCTGCCCACAATGCACATCGGCAGGATGTGGCTGCTACTACTGCGTTCAGGCTGGAAAGTCTTGAGAATAACTACGGCAACCGAATTCGCTCCCTGGAGCAGCAGGCAAAGGACGCAACCGATGAATCTATTCGCAGAATGAAATTAGGTGAGTTGGAACGTGCGGAGGATGAGTATTCTAATAAAATGAAAGAAGTTCATCAGCTTGCGGCAAAGGCAGATATTTACACAACACTTCTTGTTAACGGGATCATTACCGTCATGGAGGGATAAGTATATCAACACTACAGGAGCTTTTTGAAGAATATAGGGGCGTCGACTTTCGCGATCTCGGCAGTCGCAAGTTGGAAGTCCTTCGAAACGCATTAAAGAAGCTGCCCAAAGAAGAAATAACCTCTATTGAAGACGGGAAAAGATTTCTTGAGCTGTTGAGGAACTTCCGCGAGGAGCTTGCAAAAAGCGCCAAACTGAATGGAGAAAACTACCCCAATCTTTTGAAGTCAATACTGACCGTCGGAGAGGACGGCCTGTATTCGGACAGCCTTCGTTTCATTTTTGAACTGATCCAAAATGTTGATGACTGCGATTTTGCCCAACCGGATGATTGCAAGCTGGATATGCGGTTCGACTTTGAACATGGCGAAATTATCCTTACATACAATGAAGTTGGGTTTACTCCGTTTAATGTGTTCTCGATAACCGGGATTGCCGAAGCCGCAAAGAATATCTCCGCAACTAAAGATGAAATCGGAGAAAAGGGCATTGGCTTTAAATCCGTATTCGGGGTTGCGGATCGAGTCTTGATTCGCAGCGGGTGGTTTTCATTTGAACTGTATAAAGACAATTTTACGATACCTATTGCAGCATATAAGGACGATAACTATTGCAGCGGCACCCAAATGACGCTGTATGTCCCCGGTCGCACCAAGGAGATTTACAGGAAAATCAAAGAGAAATACTGCCGGAAGGAAGCGCTGTTCAGCAAAAACCCTCTCTTGTTTTTAAGAAAATTGACCTACCTGAAGCTGTACTTTGACGCATGGAGAAGCATGGAATTCAGTGTGTCCCGGTCTGCGATTCCCAACACCGGGGAAATTACCAGAGAGGACAATGTAAGCGTTTCAGTTAAGCTGCGGGACCAGGTCAATGGCGTTGATAGAGAAACCATTGAGAAAATCGCCTGCACCAGATATACTTATCCGGTTGTTTACAGCAGAAGCGATTGCCAATCACGTTACGGAGAAAACACGGCAGTTGGTTCTGATGGCGGAAAGCCCATGGTTCTTCAGGCGGTGGTGCCTTGTGTGGAGGATGTTCAAAAGGTCGGTAACGGTGCATTGTATTCATTCCTCCCAACACAACTGGCATTCACGGTCCCTATCGTGTGTCATGCGCCCTTCAAGCTGGATTCCTCCCGTGAATTTGTAGACCCGCAAAGCCTATACGCCGCCGATGGGAACCCCTGGTTTAAAAGCACCTGCATCTACTTATCCGAACTGATGGATTATGTCCTGTCCGATTGGGCAAAAACGGCAAAGCAGGATATTCTGTACTATTTGCCGGCAAAGGGAGGGAGCCTTTTTGCGGAAAACAACGGAAAGGAAGAATGCCTGATCAGCCAAAGCTGTTTCAAGAGCGATCATTACCTGAATCTTCCGCTTTTTGAAACGGTCGAAGGCGATCTCAAGCCTGCCTCGGAGGTTTTTTGCTTTGATCAGAAGGAAGGAATCAACGACCCCATAAAGGTAGCCGATCTATTGGGCCTTCCAAAGGCTTTATTTCTTGCGCCCGAAAAGGTATCACCGGGCAAGTTCGGCATTACAATGGAGCAAGATGTGTATGCCCGCTTGTTTAGGCACGCCATAATGAATCGTCAAACCACCGTTGACGCATTGGAATATTTAGATTCCGTGGGATATGCATACCCCGAAAATCAATTCCCAAGGAATGAAGAAATTCAGTTTGATGTTGTTCAGCTTGAACACATTATGAAACATAAACCGATTGTTGAAATAATGACTCATATTGCCACGGATGCAATAAAAAAGGGGCAGCGGCCCCTGTTTTCTGTTTCCTGCACGGAGATGGACACGGTTGCAAGCATTTTTCAGGAGGAATATGATTTAAGTGAAACTCCGAAAGCGGTCAATAGATACCTTGGATATTGTGAGAATGCCTGCGTTTGTTTAAATATTGCAGAGGATCAATTCCTCCCATGTCATAACGGCCTCGTGCTTTCAAAAGGAAACCCGTTATCCTCTCTTGCGGAGTTCTGCAATAGAATTGATAAAGCCGGAACATTTACGATTAGAATAAATTTGAGGAAAGCAACTAACCGAATCGAAGAATGTATTAGGAATGACTCCGGAACCGCTGACGATTTTATAAAAGATATAAGAAACATTCGATTGACCATTAAGGAAACTCTTGGCAAGACGGGTTATAAAAATTATCTTAATCTGATCCTTCAATCCGGAACGGATCGAATGAGATTTATTCAAGAGCTTTTACAGAATGCAGATGACTGCACCTATCCTCAAGATCGGGTCCCTTCATTCAGCTTTCAACAGCATAGCAAAAAAATTGTAACCGAATATAACGAGCAGGGATTTACAAAAGAAAATATTCGTTCTATCACGGCTATTGGTGAGTCTACTAAAAACAGAATAATCAACGATGATTTGCAAAACGGAGAAAAGGGGGTTGGGTTTAAGACTGTATTTGCCATAGCATCAGAAGTGAATATCCATAGCGGAGACTATCATTTTTCCCTTTCGGCAGATGAACCGACGATTCCCCGGCTAATAAACGGTGTCAAAGAGCCCGTCGAAGGGACAAGGATGGAAATCACCCTCAAAGATCAATCCTCTATACTATCCATGGATGCTACTAACGTTCTTGATCTTTGTCTTTGCTTACGAAGGATTCGAAAACTCAATTTCAACGGTCATAAGGTTTCAATAACAGACACCGACAGCCAAAGAATCTTGACAATTGACAATCGGTCTCATGTTTTCAGCAAGTATGTACACCCATTTACGATATCGGATAAGAACGCACTGGCAGAACGAGAAAACGGATCAAGAAAAATCAGTCCCCATCAGGTAATTACATGCTATGTGCCGGAAAAAATGTCACGGGACGGATTCCCGCTGTATAATGGATTTCCGACAAAGCACTGGTTCCGTATTCCGATGGCCATTGATGCACCGTTTGCGTTAACAACCTCGCGCGAAACGATAGCTACTGACTGTATATCCTGGAATAACATCATCAAAGAAGAAATGTATCACGCCATTTTAGAGGTTATCCATGCAAGAAAGGAAACAGACAGAAGCAATGCCCTACGATTTATCAGAGTGCGGTACAGACTTTACGGTATCACGAGAAGTGAATATGTGAATGAAATATCTGATGAGAATTATCTCAATGATTATAATTATTTAGGCAGACTACGCACGGAAAAGATCATCCCCACACTTAATAAAAGCGTATTTGTGTCAGCCACAGATCAAACAGCATTTCGTTATCCTGACGTAGCAATGATTTTGCTGAAAAAGATTTCCTCAACAGGATATAATGAAGTCAGCCTTTCCTCTGTTATCGATTCTGATTTAGGCGATGCTTCAAAAGAGAAACGAGAGCGCCTTGATACAATACTGACCGCTTTGTCATGTAAAAATGCGCCGTTTGGGATTGTGTTCCCATTATTGAAAAACCGTGCGGAGGCGTTTGTTGATCAGGAAGATTTCAGAAACAGCTTGTATGACTATCTTCAGAATACGCCGGAGGACTATCAGGGATCACTACAGAGTCTGAAAATAATTCCTGTATACGGGAAAGAAGGAGGTACCCAATATATTTCATGGGAGGAAGATGGGATATTTGTGAAAAAGGATACGTTTTCATCCGGCGAAACATACTGGGTTTTAGATGAAAAATTGCTGCCGAAAGCAACGTGCGAAAAAATATTTGGCGTAAATATTAATGAGTTGAACCCAGAATATGAACGTGCCAGGTACCAACAGATGATCACGGGGATCGTGACAGGCAGCGCTATGCCTGAAATCTATCGTTTCCTGATGGATGAGTACAAAAAAGGCGAATTGCAAAAAAACGCTTGTCTTGGCGTCCTCCTGAATTACAAGGATGTAATACCGCTGAAAAACGAGCTTGGTAAGATTGACGACATGGAGTTGTTCACTTGTGATCAGCCTTATGGGTACTTTGACGTCGAAATGCTGCAGTGCATTACCGCCCATCCCGAATGCGCCGAATTTGCAAAATATATCGGTTGCAGACCTCTTTCGGATATCTATTACAGTGACCTTCGATATGATAAGCCGCTTACTGCTAATGATATCGAAGCGCTTCAAGATGATTACTTTGAGCATTCTGAAGAAATTCTACGCGGTTTTTATTTTGACGGATATATATCAGATGACCTTTTGTCGGAATATGGGTTAGAATACATTGCAATGGGACGCTTAGATGATCGCAGCATGGAACTGGAATTTCCCGAAGAGCCGGTACGTGACCGGTATCGTTTGACGCAGTCTATCAGACCGTTATTAAATAATCCCATTACGATCTTTTCGGAAAAGGTGGAACGAACCGTACAAAAGGGGCGTCGCAGCAATGGCATAACCTTTGATCTAAGCGGGGATGAAGTACGAAAAAGCACGCTGCAACGGTATACCCCCGAGGGTGAAAGTAAGATTGCATTCTGCCAAATGTGTCTTAAGCCAAAGAATTATATGTTCATGGAGGTCAATAGTCTTGAACTAAAACCGGAACACTACTACCCCCAAATGAGAGTTGCATTATGCCTTGAGTGCAGCAAATTCTTTGAGGCGATACGAGGGAAGGACTCTTTTCGTGAAGAATACCTCAATGAGATACGGCGTGCGGATCCTTATGTGGATGAGAACATCGAAATTCCAATTGGCCAACAGCATTCGCTAACCTTCACGGCAACGCATCTCGCTGAGATACAGGAAATTCTGAAATGGCGCCAAAAATAGTTGTTTTGCGTCCGGCGACCTTTTGGATAAAGCGTATAGGCAGCACAATTTCGAGGAGGGAAAGTTGATGGAGAATTACAATGAGAGCATTAATTCGGCTAAGCGATGGTTTCTGCGGCAAATAAAGCAAATTGAGAATTATCCATCAGAAGCACATCGCTTTATTATTTTGATTTCTACGATAGAATGCTTTGCACAACAAAGTAGCGGATTTAGTCACCAAAACATGCGTTACTTTGTTGAGTTTCTCCATCGCTATAGTGCAAAATATAACGAT
>ULRB01087915.1_pt1 | contig 22061 bp, 10 predicted proteins | sample 1955051 | NCBI WGS metagenome assembly ULRB01 (sample SAMEA4835671, study PRJEB28245) | human gut metagenome | biome: gut microbiome; material: fecal sample | place: Denmark | collected 2008 | reverse complement strand
AGGTAAACTATATCAAAAAGGTTCTGATTTAGATAAAGCCAAAAGAGTAGTAGAAACTTCCGATTTGTGATAAAATTAGCATAATAGGAGTAAGTATGAATAATAAATTAAGTATTGAAGAATTTAGAAAATATAAAGAACAATTACAAAAAATAATTGATGACTTTAAAAATAATTATGAAGTAATGAAAAATAATCCTTCTTATAATGAAGCCCAAGAAGAAGAAAAAAGCATTGCTGCCTATTTTAAAATTGAACAAGATCTTTTTAGTTATGATTTAAGTGCTATCCCATACGAAGAGTATCAAAACCTATCAATTATGGCAACAGACCAAGAAGAATTAGATTTATCAAATAGCCATGCTAATATTGATTTTTCACTCATCGAGGTATTTGGACACTGTAATTTTAAGGGTTGTAACTTAAAAAATATTGAAAAAGTAAATGATAGAATAAGTCCTAAGTATTTAGATACTGATATCTTTTTAAAAAATAAAGACTTATTTTTATCCAGTAATTTTCCCGAATGGTTCCAAGAAAAATGGTACTATGGTGATTTATCAATCGAAGATGTAACTAAATTAGATAAGACTTTAATAGAAGAACTTATCAGTAATCCGCAAATTTTATATCATCTTAGTAATAGTCATGATGTTTATATAATTAGAAATTTAGGCTTAAAAAAGGCTCTTTCTATCTATAATTATTCTAAAGAAGAATATCAAGTCTTAAATAACCTTATATTTAATCTATCAAGTGCTAATTTTAATAAGATAGACCAATCATTAACTGATCCCGAAGCAATTATTAAAAATATTTATCAAATCTCTGTTGATGATATATTAGCGGTAGATAATGAGTATTTTAAAAGAAGATTAAAGCCAGAAAGTTATCATCAAAAATTTGTTGAAGCTAATGAAAATATTTTTAAAACTAAGAGTAACTTACCAGAAGATGTTAAAAATAGATATTATGAACACAATCTTAGTGTAAATGATGTTTTAAATAACTATGAGGAATTCAAAAATATTCCCTTATTAGGATTTATGAAATCAATAACAAGTAGTTCTAAAGATATAATTTGTAATATTAATTTAGCTTATGGTAGTATGGCTTTCCAACAAGTTTATCCATTATATCCCAAATTAATTAAACATTTAAATGATGCTGATATTTTTTTAAGTTTTAATAAAAATTATGATTTAAAAACCGGTTTAAGAGATGCCGTTACTAATTACTTAGAATGCATTAAAGAAAAAGAGGTGCCCGATTGGGCAAATGAAATGTTTACAAGTATTGTTCCTAAATATTACGATATGAGCGATTTGAAAGAATATAATCCCCAAATTTGCTTATATGATCACTTGCAACGCAAAATAGTAGAAACTAACAACGTTGATAATGCAATCAAATTTAATGACGAAACACATTTTTTTGATTATGTGGACTATAGAAGTCCCGTAAACGCCTTTATCTTATATTTAAAAAGAAGTAATATTGACTTTAAAGAATTTACTACTTATCAAGAATTTCGTGCCTTTATGGCAGAGCATTTAGGAAAAATGCGAGAAAAAAATTACTTTAAAGATTATGATTCCTATGCTTTTATTCCGACATATTCCAAAGCTTTTTACCAAGATTTTCGTCATATCTTTATTGATTTAAATAGCAATAGAACCTTACAAAAAGCCTTCTATGATAATAGATTAACACCTGATTATATAAGGCTTTATCCTAAGTGTTTTAAAGATTTAGAACACGAAGATTTAAGATATGTTATAAGTAGCGATAATAAAAAATTTAAAGAAGTATTTATTCCTTTTTATACCAGTCATTTTGGTAATTTAGCATTATTAGATATTTTTAAAAAATATGCTTATAACAATTATCTAGTTGATTCCCTTGACCAAATAAAGCTAGATGAGGATATGACTAAGGAACAAATTGATAAAAAAATAAGAAGCATTACTTATAGTAATATTTTAAAATACAGCCAGTTTTATTGGAAAAATTTAAAAAGTGATCCTTTATTTGCTAAAGAATATCCAGAACTTATTCTATCCGAAGATGAAATAATGACACCAAGTGGCATAGTCCAAAGTGACATTATCGATAAATTTTATAGAGGTAAATTAACTTTTGATGATATATTTACTTGTAAACCGCTAGCTTTAGCCTTACAACATAAAAATATCAATGTTGCCATTAGAAACAATAGTACTTATTATTTTGGCAATGGTATGAACGAAGCTCAAATTTATCTAAAACAGTTAGGCCAAGAAGACTTTCTAAAATTATGTAGTACCTTTGGTAAATTCTTAGATAATTCTATTAACAGAATTAAATTTTCTAATGATATTTCTTATTCCGAATTATGTAAACAATTAGAAGAATTAACTGTTAAAAAAGCAACTTATGAAGGTATTCCTTTTAATGAAAGCAATGCCCCTTCCTTCTTAGTCCAACAGCATCCTGAACTTTTCTTGGATGAGTCTGCTCCTTGGGGTTTAAAAATGGCTTTTGAGGATGGTATTGATTTTTACTCTTTAGCAGCTAATTATAATGAGACTTTCCCTTTCTTAAAAGATAAAGCAGCTGTAAGTTTCTTTATCAGAAAAGATAAAGGACATAAAAGTGCCATTGCTAATTATTTTAATCTTTTTGGTAATATAGATGCCTTAAAACTTGCTGGTAAAAAGCCCGATATTGTAACTAAAATGATTCATCATGATAAGGTTTACAATTTAAGAACCTGGTATTTAAAAACAGGTGGTAAATTTATTCCTGATCCAGTTGTTATGGAAAATTTTCCCTTAGATGATATTGATAAATTCTTAACAGCAGGATTTAAATGGAGCAATTTAATGCGTTTATCGGAATTTACTAAAAATGATGAAAGTAAAGAAGCCTTGTTAAAAATTGCTTATGTTTTTGGTACTTTTGATAATGACGATAGGGGCTATAAAAAGGTATATGACTTATTAACTGAATTGCCGACTAAGTTTAAAGAAGATATTGGTTATATCTTTGATAACTTAGATAATGCTCTAGATAGTAATGCTAATTTTAATGTTTATTTTCCTAATAATGATTTGGCAACAAATTTAATATTAACTGCTAATTCTGAAAAATTTCCGATTACTAGACCTAACTTTTTTAAACAGTTATATCGCCATAATGCTGATAATACTTATACTTTAACAATTAATCAGCAAAAATATCCTAAAACAAGCCTAGTTATTCATGAAATTCTAAGTAGTTTTAAAGAATTTCATTTAATAAATGCTACTAATGCTCATCAATTATTTGGTAACTTTGATTTTCAATATAATCCTGACTTTTATAATTTTTTCATAACTAATTTAGATACAATTTTAAATGATACTGAAAATTCTAGATATTTGGGTTCTATTCAAAAACAATTTAAAGATATTAAAACAATAAATTCTAATCGTCACCTAACTTGGCAGATGGCAGTTAACTATGTTTTAGAAAATAAGTTTACCAATGTTAATCTTGGTAACGAACAAATGGCTGCTGTTTCATCTATTGCAGGCTATACCCAAGAACAATTTGAAAAACTACAAGAAATTTATGAATATAGTAAAAGAAGAGTAAAAAGTAGTATTCCTCATATCGAAGAAAGAACTGATGATTACATTTATGAGACCTTAAGATTAGATGATCCATTAGGTCTTGCTATTGGTACCCTTACTGATTGTTGTCAGGAAATAGATGATGCTGCCGAAGTTTGTATGGAACACTCAATGACAAGTTCCGATGGTCGCATTTTTGTCATAAAGGATAAAGAAAGTAATATTGTAGCTCAAAGTTGGGTATGGCGAAATCAAAATGTTTTATGTTTTGATAATATAGAAATTCCTCACAAAGCCTTTGAACGAGCTATCCAAAAAAAGATAAATTTAACCCAAGTAGTTTATGATATATATAAACAAGCTGCTAATATTTTATTAGAAAAAGATAAAGAAATGTATAAATCTTTATTGGAAAAAGGAAAGATAACAAAAGAAGAATATGATGCCCTATGTTTATCAAAAGTAACTGTTGGATTAGGTTATAATGATATTGCTGAAGAATTAAAAAAACAAGCAACACTTGATAATGGTATTCTTACTCTCCTCTTGATTATGATGCTCCAGTAAAGTTAAAGCGTAGTCTTTATACCAATGACTCTAAAACCCAATATATTATTGCTGGCAACCAAGATAATCTAAATAGAAGCCCAATGGAGACTAAAGCTTTATATACCGATGACTTTAAAATTTATGATGATACTAACTTCCAAGAAAAAGATTATTTACATTTAATGAAATTAGAACTATTAACCGAAAATGGTAGCGATGATTTGAACTATGCATTAACTAAATCAAGAAAAGATGAAAGCTTCCTAACTATTTTAGCTCGTTGTTATAATTTAGATCCTAAAACAACCCAAGTAATTTATAATAGTAATATGTCTATAATCTATGATATAAAAGATGATACCTTAAGAATAGGTAAAATTCTTTATAATTCAAATAACTATGATGTAGCTTATTACCAAATAAAAATAGCTATAGAAAAAATAGCTCAAGATAAAAATATAGATTTATCGTTATCAGATAAAAATACCCAAGATTTATATAACAAAATAAATCTTAATAATGATATAAAGAGTAGGAGTTAACTATGTTAGATAATAATTTAGATACTATAATTAATAAAACTTATATTATCGATAAAACCCCTTTAAATGAAGAAAAAATAAAAAAAGTAATAATAAGTCTAAAAGACAGTATTATTTCTAGTAAAGAAGAAATAACAGCGGCAAATGCTATAGATATAAAAAATCATAATGGCAATATAATTGACTTTTCTATTATTGAAAGAATATTTAAAAATATTAATAATGAAAAAATTTATTATGGTAATGTAACAACCTTAAAAAAAGATAATAATAAGTATTATGGCAAACAATACTTTGATAAAGGCAATGTCTTAATTTTTAATACAGGTAATCCTTATATTATCTTAGAAATATTTTTAAAAAACTTTTTAGCTGGTAATACTTCTATTATTGTTACTACTAATTATGCATATGGCTTAAATAAATTATTAGAAACCATTATTAAAACTGTGTTAGAAGCAAGTAATCTATCACCAGACTTTATTAACTTACTTACAACTGATACCCCCGAAGAATTATTAAAAAATAATTATGCCAATATTGATTTAGTAATAGCACTTGGTAATAAATCTTTCCAAAATAAGATTACTAACTATTCTAAAGTACCTGTTTTACTTAGTGGCTATGAAACATTTGATTTATATATTGATGAAATGTTAGATAAAACTTTTCTAACAAAGATAATTAATCTTCATTTACCAATGCATGTTTATATTAATAAAAATTTAAAAATTGATTTACGAGGTAGTATGTTAGTAGATGGAGTAGAGGAAGCTATTATGCAAATTAATTATAATGGTAATGGTTATAGTAGTGCTATATTTACTAGTAATAGTGATAATGCCGCTAATTTTATTAGTAAAGTTAAGTCCAAGATAGTTACTGTTAATACTAGTCCTACTATTGAAAGACTAATGGATATACAAGTTAAGGATTTAGTCTTAGAAAAGACCGTTATTTATCCTAATAAAAAGAAAAATTAGAATATAAATTGTTTCAAATAAAAAATATCAAGGTTTGTTTTCTTGATATTTTTTTAAACTTAGTTATTAGATGAACTATTTTTTTTGTTTTCTTGAATTTTTAATAATGAATTTTGAATATAATTTGTATAATTAGTATTTAAATCGTCATCAATAATATTCATACCATATTCTTTACGAACAGCTTGCATTGATTTAATATAAGCTTCTTGGTTTTTACTTAAATAATCACTTACTAAAGCATCGATAATTTTATCTCTAACATCTTCTAATTTGGCTTTTTCTTTAGTTTCTGTACGATATACTAAGTGATATCCTAATTCAGTCTCAACAATGTTAGATGAATATTCACCATCTTTTAATTTGTAAGCTTCAGTAACAAGATTATTATAGTTAGAACCTAAAGTATCAGTATTAATAAATCCTAAACTACCACCATCGTTTTTAGAAGAATCATCATTAGAATATTCTTTAGCAAGTTCACTAAAAGTATCCGCAATCTTACTCTTATCAGCAGCTTTTAATTTATCAAGTGCTTCTTGAGCTTTTGCTTTAGCTTCATTTTTAGCCTTAGTTTTATCATCATCAGAAGCATCAGATGCATAATTAACACTAATTAGAATATGAGAAACTTTAATATCAGGTTTAATTTCATCATTATAATATTTTTTGATATCTTTTTCACCAATATTATCTTTAGCATAATCTTCAGCTGCTTTATTTTGTAAGTAGCTTAAATATACATAATCTTTATATTCATCAAGTGTTTGATATCCAGTATAAGTTTGGATAGCACTAAGTAATTTGTCACCATAACTAGTTTCTAATTGACTCATAACTGAATCAGCATTCTTATGAGCTTCTTCAGTAGAATCAGCATATTTCTTTTCTAATATCATTTTATCAATCATATTTAAGATGACTTCAGTTCCATATTTATCCTTCATTTGATTATAGAAATCGGTAACACTGATTTTAGCATTCTCATTAAATGTTACAACAGCTTGATCTCCGTTTTCTAAAGTTGGTATCGTCTTCGCACCACAACCACTAAGCAATGTCATACTGGCAAGACTAAGTGCTACTACTTTTTGTATTTTCTTATTCATTTTAATCTCTCCTCTAATGCATTATAGCATATTTGCAAGGAGTGTTACTATAAATTTTGATGATTTTGCTTAATTTTTTGGCATACTTCTGGGCTTTTTATGATATCTTTACAAATTGAAAACAAGTGCTAACTAATTTTTGCTTTCTTAGTTTGTTCTTTTTGAATCTTAATTACCTCATCAATAGACTATTAACAGACTTAGAAATTTGTTCTAGCATTAATCCTAAACCAATAGAATTTTTAATAGTTTCATTTTTTAGAAGTAAGTAACATTAAGGCTCTTTTTTGTCAATCATCATAATTTCGTTATGAAAATTATCTTCTAATTTATCAAGGACAATCCAAATAGTTGTCCCTGCAAATGAGTATTTAACTTTCAAATCTTCTTCTTTTATAACAAAACGATTAATTATCTTATGATTAAATGGCAGACTGGAACATAATCGATACCAATTACTTAATTAAAATATCATACACAAAAAAATTTCCTTACCATAATATATAATGAGACTTATAAAAGGAGGGAAATTTATGAATAACGGATGCGGATGCAACGGCATGGGTCCTGCTATTATCTTAGTTTTATTTATATTATTAATTATCATAGTTGGAGCTTTTATTTAAGGTGATATTATGGAAAAGTGTGTAAAAAAGGATACTTGTCCTAATAAAACCAATCAAAACTACTTATTTATAATAGTTCTTTATATTTTACTTGCTATTATATTATCTAGTTTTATCTTTTATTAAAAGGGGAAAACCCTTTTTTTCTAATGCTTTTTTTTAATATTTATATTATAATGGAATTGTTAGGAAAGTAGGATGTATTATGGCAAAAAAGAAAAAACGTAAAAATAGTGATGATAAGGCTAAAGGCTATAGTGTTGAGTTAACTGGTCTTATTATTGTTTTAATAGGTATTATTGGTTTTGGCTTTGGCATCGTTGGTGCTATGATAAAAAAATTTGCTATCTTTTTAGTTGGTGAATTTTGGTTTGCCTTACTTATTCTTTTAGTGATTATTGGTATTATGATGTTATTTAGACGTAATTTACCTAACTTTAAATCAGCTAAATGGACCGGTATATTTATATTACTAGCAGTTATTTTAATTTTAGCTCATGCTACCTTCATAAAAAATAACTATACATTTACCAGTGTACTTAATGCGACAAAAGATAACTATATGGAACGCATTGCAACAATTAATGGTACGGGTCCTATTTTATCAAGTGGTCAAAGTTCTATTAGTGTTGGTGGTGGCATAATTGGGGCTTTACTTGCTGGTGGTTTAGTCCAATTATTTGGCTACATTGGTACTATGATAACTATTTCTATTTGTGCTATTTTTGGTATTGTCTTATTCTTTGATATTAATTTAGCTGAAGTATTCACAAATATTAAAGACTATATTGTTAATACTTTCTTTGAAAGCGATGACGATGAAGAAGATGATGATGATGAAGAATCAGATAAACACGTCGAAGAAATACCTATTACTAAAGCTACTCCGCAAGTGCCAGATGCAGATAACAAAGTAATTATTACTAGTGTTGATGAATTAAAACAACGTACAGGATTTGAGCAACCAAGAGAAATTCCAGTTACAACAGGTGAGACTATAAGCAGCAGTGAACAACAAGAAGACAAATTAGTATTTGTTAATGACAATTATCGTTTGCCTGATATTAATAAGATTTTAGATCCTATTAAGAAAGACAATAAAACTAATTCCACAGAATTTATTCGCAGTAATAAAAATATCTTAGAAAGAGTCCTAAAAGAATTTGGCATTGAAGGTAAAGTAGTAGAGATTCATATGGGACCAGCTGTTACGCAGTATGAAGTCCATATTCCTGCTGGTACTAAACTAAGTCGTATTGTTTCTCTAGATAAAGAAATTGCCCTAGGTATGGCGGCTAAATCAGTTAAAATAGAAGCCCCAATCCCAGGTAAAAATACAGTTGGTATTGAAATCCCAAATCCAGTTATTTCTTCTGTTCAAATTAAAGAAGTTATGGCAAACATTCCTCCTAATCAGTTAAAAGCTAAGATTTTAGTATCTTTAGGTAAAGATATCATGGGTCGTGTCCAAACTGCTGATATTTCAAAAATGCCTCACCTTTTAGTAGCAGGTTCTACTGGTTCTGGTAAATCTGTTTGTATTAACTCATTCATCGCTAGTATTTTAATGCGTTATCGTCCTGATGAAGTAAAATTAATGATGGTTGATCCTAAGAAAGTTGAACTTTCTAATTACAATGGGGTTCCTCATCTATTATGTCCAGTTGTAACTGATCCTAAGAAAGCCTCTCTTGCTCTACAAAGAATAGTAGAAGAGATGGAACATCGCTATGACTTATTTGAAGAAAATGGTGTTAAAAATATTTCTGGTTATAATGAAATGATTGATAAATATAATGAAGATAATCCTGATGATAAAAAGAAACATATGACTTATATCGTCGTTATAATAGATGAGTTAGCCGACCTTATGATGGTTGCCTCTAAAGAAGTAGAAGACTCCATTATGCGTATTACCCAGATGGCTCGTGCTGCTGGCATCCATTTAATTGTTGCTACTCAAAGACCATCAACTGACGTTATTACTGGTGTTGTTAAAGCTAATATTCCATCTCGTATTTCTTTTGCCGTATCAAGTCAAATCGATTCTCGTACTATCTTAGATTGCTCAGGAGCTGAAAAACTATTAGGAAAAGGTGATATGTTATATTTACCAATGGGCGAAAATGCTCCAATCCGTATTCAAGGATGTTTCATTTCCGATGATGAGATAAGACGTTTAATTGAATATGTTTGTTCACAACAACAAGCAAACTACGATACAAGAATAACCGCTCCTAAAGAAGAAGACCATAATCCAGTATCTGGAGAAAAAGAAGACTATGAAGATCCTTTATACAATGAAATAGTAGAATTTGCTATAAATACTGGTAAGATTTCTGCATCATTACTTCAAAGAAGATTTAGACTAGGTTATAACCGTGCAGCAAGATGTATTGATTTACTTGAAGAACGTGGTATTATTGGACCTGCTAATGGTTCTAAACCAAGAGAAGTTTTAGTTAAATTAGAATCAAAAACACCAGAGGATTAATGTTATCTAGTTAAGTCAGATGATAAAAAAAGACTTAATGTTTTAATGATGATTATCATATTTAAAAAAATTAATAAGGCTAATATTATGGGGTTACTCATTTTATTAGTTTTTTTGTTTTAATAAATTTTCAAAAGATTATTATTGTAATAGCATTTTGTTTGCTTTTTAAAAACTTTTAGTTTAAAATTATAACTATAAATAGGGAGAAAATTAAATATGAATGAAATAACTATAGAAGAATCTATTAAAGAAATACTTGATTTTGCCAAGAAAAACTATGAAAAAGAACAAGATAACATTAATTTAGCTATCGACTTGGCTAGAAAATCAAATAATTTAGAGACACTTATTAAGAAAATCAAAGAAGAAACATATGAAAAAATGAATTTTGTATGCAATATTTTCTTGAGAGATGTCTACTATCAAAGTCACTTAATAACAATTAACGATTACACATTAGATTATATACTTACACATACTGGAATGTTTAAATTAAATGCCAAAATCTCCGATGAAATGCGCAAAAAATTAGAAAGTAAAGAACTATCCGTTACCGATGTTTTTACCCTTGTTCATAATAACGAACATAATGATAATCTCAATATGAATAGGGCTGATCCTTATAAATATGTAAATACTAGTAAAGATTTTCAAGACTATCCTTTATTTTCATTCATGAGTAATGCTAATTTTCGAAAACTAGGTAAAGCACTTGGTGGTACAAATTTACAGAAAGCAATTGATAAATACAATGCATTTTTTAAAAAATTAGAAGCAATGGATAAAGCAGGCAGTGATGTCGTTTTAAGATTAGCAAGTTATTGTCAAGGCAGAACTGGGTCTTTTGAAAGCATGCTTATAAACTCTATATATGATAAAACCGATATAATAATGCGAGTAAACGAAGATGGTTCTTATACTGAATTTGTTCCTAATGCCCTAAATACTTTAAACTTTAGAATAAGAAAAGAGATTAGTTTTCCTCGTTATGTAAATGATTGGGGCAAATTTATAAAACAATATTGTGAAAGTTTTATTTTGCTGACAGAAAATCAAAGAAATTTTGTTAAAAATGCTGATTGGCAAACTATCGAAAACATAATAGAAAGTACTAAAGGCAGCCATAATATTCCTAATTATTTTTCGTCTAATGAAATAATCAATTTATTAACCCCACCATATGAGTCTTTTAAATATATATGCCGTATGCTTGATTTAATAGATAAAATGCTTTCTAAATTAGAAGAATATACTCCAACTGATGTCAAAAATAAATTTATGCAAGTATTTACTGAAAATTATGAAAAAACTAATGATTTCAAAAACAGTGCAACTGAAGCTTTTTTCTCAGTTTTTGACTTTTTAAAAACATTTACTAACGATTATCAAGAATTCTATGAAAAGTATTATGGTTTTCTATACGAGGCTGAACCTGATTTATTAAAAATGATAGAATCCAATAAGACTAATAAATTTACTGAACCAATTATTAACCTATATGCCATACTTGCCAAATATAATTCTAATATAAAATCATCAATCATCAGCAAATACTTTAAAATAATCGATACGAATGATATTAATAAATTAGTTAATCCTGATTTAGGTAATATAAATATGCATCCAGATTTTTATGAAAATAGAGAAGTAATAGAAAAATCAGGTTTAGAAAACTTTAAAAAATTTGTCGCTGAAGTTGGTATTAGTAATTCTGATCATGATATCTTCAGATTCTTAAGAGAAAATATTAGACTGATTGATTTTCAAAGTGATAACTATGCTGATTTTAAAAGAAATTTACTTATTTTTATTGAAAAAATAAATTTTACTGAATATCGTTATTCTAACTTTGACTATAGCTCTTTTTCAGATAGCTTAAAAAAAGATTATCCTGATTTTTTTATGGATGAGTCAGCTCCTAATGACTTAAAACATTTATTCTATCATGGCAAAACAGATGCCGAATACATAAAGAGTAACCCCCAATATTATGAATATTTTAGAAAGTTGAATTTGAAAGTCATCTTTGAAGTCACTGAGCATTACAGCTTAGCTAAAGTTTTAGATCATATTTCAAATGATAAATTTTTGCCATTATTTTATAAATTTGGTAGTGATTTAGATTTATTAGAAGACGGTTCCTTTGATTATGCCAATGGTGATCCAGAAAAATATATATTAAATAAATTTAAATTGCTTTTAATGAAAAACTATACTTTAGACGTTAATAATTTAGACGAAATATTACAAAAAATTCCAGAACTTTGTCCTGATCCCAATATGAGCGAAGAATTAAAATATGTTTTTACTTATCACAAATCCGAAGATGGAACTCTAGGCTTTCAATGGTTAAAAAATCATCCTGAATATAAACAATACCATGATAAATATTTTGGTTTCTTCTTACCTGTTGAAAATAAAGGTCACCTTTACTATAACTTTATAGAAGAATATGGTGGTCCTAATGCTTTTGAAATTGGTTTAAGATTATCTGATCGTATAGATGATTATATTACTTGTTATAATGGACCTTACTTATTTAAATCTTGGTATGAAAAAACTAATGGTAAATTTGTACCACCTTATTATCTAGCTAGAAAAATTCCAACTGAGTATATGGATAAATTCTTATGTAATGCTAAAAAATGGCATACTTTATTAAAGTTTACTGAACAAGATGTAAATGTTTATAAAGTTGATGAATATCAAATTGCTGATTTATTAACTCTTTCTATTGTTTGTGGAACATTCGATAATGATGAAAAAAATTTTAATAAGCTAAATAAATTATTAATTGAAGTTCCTAAATATCTTGATAAATTACCTAATTATCCTGAAAATTTTACTTCAATGCTTGCTAGTACTTTAGAACAAGAAGGCTTTAAATTAGATAAAAGCACTAATATTTTAGAACAAATTTATCGTAAAAATCCAGATGGAACTTATACCTTAAATATTACGCATCAAAAATATCCAAAAAGTATAATGACTCTTCATAATTTAATGGCAGAAAGAAATCCTAACTATCTTACACTTTCTCGTATTCATTCTAAATTAGGAAATCTATCTGCTAATTATAATCCGGATTTTGCTTGCTTTTTTCTAAATAATATTAATGAATTCATTAATCCCAGTATTAAAGTAGAAGAAGAAACCTTAGAAGATGTTTACTTAGAAGAAAATGATATTGATTATTCTGCCGCAGTTCAAAATAATTTTGCTAAAATTAAGGCTTTTTTTGCCAATGTTCCTCTTACTATGGAGAAAGTAAATACCTATATTTTTAATTCTGAAACGGATTATACCGAAGGAAACGAATTTTTTGGTGACACAGTTGGTAAAATTGGCTATTCTGAAGAACGAACTAAAATTTTAGAACAAATTTATAATATTGGTAAAAAAAGAGTTTTCAGTAGCATTCCGCGAATTTCAGGAAAAAGTGATGATTATAGTTATGAAATACTTCGCATGGACGATCCTCTAGGACTTGTAATAGGTAATCTAAGTGATTGCTGTCAGCAATTAGGTGGCGCTGCCGAAACCAGCATGGAACATAGTATGGTATCTAATAACGGCCGTGTTTTTGTTATCAAAGATAAAAATAATAGAATAATTGCCCAAAGTTGGGTATGGCGAAATAGGAACACTATTTGTTTCGATAACATAGAAATACCAGACAGAGTCTTTAAAAGAGAGGATGGAATTAATTATACAAAAGTAATATATAATATTTATTTACAAGCCGCAAAAGAATTTGTAAAAATAGAAGAAGAAACATACTTAGATTTATACCAAAAACAATTAATTACTAAAGAACAATATGACAATCTTCGTTTGTCAAAGGTTACTGTTGGTTTAGGATATAATGATATTGCTGAATATATTGAACTTAATTCCCAAGAATTAAGCCAAACAGTAACACCTATAAAAGAATCATCTCCTGTTTTAGATGATGATGATTTATATACAGGTGATTCTGAAACTCAATACTTATTAAGCAATAATTTAGATGCTGAAACGTTTAAAGATAATAATATTTCTGATAATTTGTTTTTGTATTATGATGATTTTTCTGTTAAAACTCGATTAAATAATGTCGAAGCCTTGCATCTTATGACCTTAAAAAAATTAACTGCCTTAGCCACAGAAGATAACGATGAAACTGATATTTATTATGACGAAAATGAAGAAGAAGCCAATGAATACTTAAATGATAATACCAAAAAACTTATTAGTGCTAACTTTGTAATTGTCTTTACTGATAACGATACCTTAAAAATAGAGGCTCTTTATTACAATCCAGCAGTTGATAAAACAACCCTTTTATTACAAATTTATCTTGCTATTGGTCAGATAAAAAATAATTTAGAAATTGATATAAGTAACTTGGACGAAAAAGAACAACAAATTATCGAAGAAGCCTTAAAATCCGAAGATTTAATTAAAGAAAAAAGAGGTATAACTAATGGAAAATAATTATATTGATATAATAAATAAAACTAAAAATGTATCTAAAGATAAAATAGTTAAGAATATGGATTATATTATTGATGCTTATATAGATGCTATCAATTTAAATAAAGAATTAATTAATAGGACAATATCAATTGACATAAGTGAAAATAATGGTATGCCAATTGATTATAAAACTGTTAGTAATATATTTAGAAAAGTAAAACAAGAAAGTATAAGATATGGCAAAATTTTAACTCAAGAAAAAGATACCAAAAATGGCTTAGTTTATGCTAAAACTATTTATGATAAAGGATTAGTAGTTGCTATAACCGATGGTAATCCTTACTTGACAATAGAACTTATCTTAAGAAACTTAATAGCAGGTAACTCATTTTTACTTGTAAATAATGGTTATATGCAAGGCACTAATACATTCTTAATAGAAATATTTAAAACTATTTTAGAAAAGTATGATATATCTAAAAACTTAATAAATACTATTCTTACTGAAAATTATGAAGAAGTATTAAAATATTATAGTTCTATTAACTTAGTTTTGGCTATTGGGGATTCATCATTACAACAAAAAGTATTATCATTAACTAAAAATCAAATTATAACTAGTAGTTATTTGCATTATAACATTTACGTTGAAGATATAAAGCATCTTGATTTTATTAATAAAATATTAAATACTTATTATGATATAACTTTATATGTTAAAAATGATGTTAATTATAATTTTAAAAGTGCTATTTCGGTTTTAGATGTTTATGAGGCTATAACCTTAATTAATGCTAGTAGTAATCTTTATAGTGCATCTATATTTACAAGTGATGATACTACCGCTAGAACTTTTATAAAAGATATTCATACTAAAAAAGTAATGGTAAATGCCAGTCCTTTATTAGAAAGTTTTCTTGATATAAAAGAAGAAGATTTAGTTGATATAAAAGAAATATATAGTGCTTATTCTAATAATTAATAAGATAAACCCTGATTCGTATTTTTGCTGAATTGGGGTTTTTATAATACAATCTAAATATTAAGATTATCAATCTTTTTTTGAAATCACCTAAAATAATTATGAAAAATAACCCAAAAGCGGTTGCTAAAAACTGGAAAATATAATAAAATAATCTATACGGAAGAGTGGGGATTAGAATGCCAGCAAAGAAGAAAATAAAAACTAAAAAAACAACTACAACTAATAAAGGAGTAAAGAAAAGTACCAAGAAAGTAACTATTAAATCTCCAACTAAAAAATCAACAACTAAAGACTTAAAAAAGGAGATTGAAAAAACAACAACTCCTAAAAAGGTTATAAAAAAGCAAACTACTAAAACAACTAAGGATACCAAAAAAGTATCTAAAGTGCCTAAAACTACTAAAAAGACAACTTCTAAAAAGCCAGTTGTAGTAAAAGCTGAAGATAAAAAAATAAAAGAAACCATTGAATTACCAAAAACTAAAGCTCAAGTAAAACTAGAAGAAGAAACTAGAAAGTTAGAATTAAAACAAGAGTTAGAACGTAAATTAGCCTTAGAAGAAAATTTAGAAAAGACTCATGAACTTAATTTAAAGAAGATAAATAAAACTAGAAAGAAAAGCCATGCTCAAAATATTGCTCGTGAAAAAACCAATGATTTTGTTAAAAAATTAAAAAAATTACAACGAAAAATAAAAATATATGGCATCGATAGTGTTATTCCTAAAAAATATATTGCAACGACAGTAGTAGCTATCTTAATAATTCTTATTTGTATTATGAGTATTAATATGGTTAAACCAGAAATTGATAATATTAATCTTGAAAATGTTTCTGAAGAAATTGATCAGTTAAAGACCCTAAGTTTTGAAATAAGTAATACTAGTAATGTTATTGAAGAAAGCAAAGCCTACAAAAGTGAGTTAAAAGAATATTATGAATACGATTTTTCCACCTTCGGTCTCCAAAGAAGCTGGTTAGATGAATTTAAAATATTTTATAATGAAAAAAATAAACAATTGTTTTTTGTTTTAAAACCAACTAACGATAATAACGATAATGTAACAGGTGCTATTGAAAAATTTTTAAAAACCAATAAAATTAATACTACTAAAGAAGAATATGATGGTTATATCTTCTATATTAATAGTAACGATGATAAAAAAGTAGTTAGTAAAATTAAACAAAGTCAAATTAAAGTATTTGATATCTTACAAGAACTAAATAAGGATGAAATCAAAGAAAAATATGGTATAGAAAGTTCTCTTTATAAAGAATATAAAGTTAAAACAGCTATGATAGTTAAATCTGACGTAACAGAATATTTACTATTTTATCCTAAGAACCATACAGCTGCTAAAGAAATAGAAAAGTTGATGGATGAGTATTACGAGAAAAGAGAAGAAAAATGGGCAAACAATGAAGAAAATCTTAACCTCATTAAAAATCGTTATACTGGTAATTATAATGGCTATTTAGTATATATTGTTTCTAAAGATAATGACTTAGTTTTACAATTATTAAAAAAATAGATTTTAATAGATAAAAAATATGTCTAATAAAATCTATTTTTTTTATATTTAATTATCTAGAGTGTGTTAAAATAATTATGATAAGTAAGGTAGGTGAAGTAAAGATTTAAATTTAAATAATAAGAAAAAGAAAGGAAAAACATGGAAAAAAAGAATAAAGGCTTTACAATCCCTGAACTTTTGGCTGTTATTGTTATAATTGGCATCTTAGTAACCATAGCATCCGCAAGTTATAATGGAATTAGTAAAACCTTAAAAGAAAAAACATATCAAAATAAAATAAACTTGATAAAAACTAAAGCCGTTGAATATGCAACCGATAATAATGTTGATGCTGAAACTATAAGTGTTGCAAAATTATTAAATGAAGGCTATCTAGAATTGGAAAATGATACGGAAGCCAATGAAAAACTAAATAATCCTAACGGTGGTTACTTAGATTGCTACCAAGTAAGCATTAATAAAAATATCGATGATTATGATATCAATGTTACTAGTGATGATACTTGTAATATGGCAAATCTTGATAATGCTTCTAGTAAAATTACTATTTATGCTTATGAGACAGAAAAGGTAAATAATAATGTTCAGATTAATTATGAAGCCTTAGGTAGTAATAACAATACTAAATGGACAAATAAAGACGTTTACTTATTTATTGATCCTAAAACTTTACCAGTTGAAGAACTAAGTAATGTTAAAATAACTTGGACTCTTAATAATGAAATAATTACTAAAAATGGTAATTTAACTGATAGTGTTTCTAGTAATTTAGATTATGCCAATATCTATCAGGTAGAAACTAATTACTTATATAATGCTATGGTAACTGCTCAGATTGAAATCGATGGTAAAAGATATAGTCAAAAAGCCAGTGTTAAGATTGATAAAGAAAAACCTAGTGTAGCTCTTGATTTTAATGCTAGTTATGAAAAAATGGATGAACAAACGAGAAGAGCTACTAAAATTATTAATTTTAATGGTTCTGATGGTAGTGGTTCTGGTATTGGTCTTACTAAAGAAAATAATACTGTAGTTGGTTATTTCCTTACTGATGATGCCACTTACGTACCAAGTGCTAGTGACTTTAATATAACAACTGAGGCTCATCAAACTAATGCTTATGAAAATGGTACTTATTATGGTTATACCATCGATGCTGTAGGTAATATTTCTAATCCTACTAGTATCAATATTGACAATGTTACTTACGACTTACCAGTTTGTTTATTACCAAATGCTAATAAAACTTGGACTAACAAAGATTATACTTATACCTATGGCTGTAAAAATGATAAAGGAACTGGTTGTTCTTATGAATTAATAAGTAAAACTGTAACTACTGATACCGATACTTTACCAGATTTTGAATGGAAAGCAACTGATAATACTGGTAACTCTGTTAATTGTGAATCTAAAGGCTTATCTGTTAAAGTTGATAAAACCGCACCAACTTGTAATATTACTGTTATAAGTGGTACCTTAGGACGTAATAATTGGTATACTACTGATGTTAAGTTAGCCCTAAATTACTCTGATAATTTAAGTGGCATAGCAGCATATGGCATTACAACCAGTACTAATGCCGACTTTAATTCAGAAAAAGAAACAACCCTAAATTTTGATACTCCAGGTATAACTTACTATGGTTATGTTAAGGATAATGCTGGTAATGTAGGTACTTGTAATATTACTGTTAAAAGATTAACAACACCACCAACTTGTAATCTTTCTCTAAGTGGTACTAAAGGAAATAACAATTGGTATCGTTCTAATGTTGCTGTTACTATGCAAACAAATGGTTATGGTATAAGTGAAAAGAAAATATACTCACCAAACGGTGCAGTAAATAATGATTATTATACGTTAACTTATGATACTAATAATGCTACTATTACTGGTAATGTGACTAATGAAGCTGGTTTAACTGGTACTTGCTCTACAATTATAAAAAGAGATGTTACCCCGCCAGTTGCAACCTTAAGAATGAAAACTACTCATTATTGTTACCATACTATAAATGTAACTACATCTGGTGGTTGTGGTGATAGTAGTAGTTCTAGAGATATTGATTGTACAACTTGGGATAATAAAGGCTTTAATAACAGTTCAACTTTAAATAGTTATTTAAGTAGTAATGTTGGCAGTTATAAATCTTATTCTTATAAAGGTAAAACTGAGGGAGATAATGTATCTTATAACCAAGCCGAATTAGTTTGCTCTGATAATATGACTACTAATGTAAGTTATAAAATAGGTAATAAATCGGGAGCTATTTATGATTTAGATAGCGATTCTAATGCCAGAAGTAAAACTAACTATACTATGACCGGTACTTGTACCGATGAAGCTGGTAACCAAGCAAGCTCATCTAAAAACTTTTATCGTTATGAAGATGAACAATACTGTGAAAAAACCCATACAGAATATACTTGCGATAGTACTCATATCGAAGTTACTAACTGTGATGATGGTAAAAACTATACAACATCTAGTGGTAATAACTGTGGTGGTGCCGATTCTAACGGTGAATACGGTTCCAACGGTGATGGCTCATATTATGATTGCGGTTGGGGTAGCGGTGGCTCCGGTAGTACCAGTGATTGTGGACACGTTAATGAAGTTTGTGACCACGAAACTAGTTACGAAGTATCCGATGGCTTTTATAAATGTGCCGATAATAAATGGAGATAAATTATGAAGAAGAAAAAAAATGGCATGGGAATATTTATCCTTATAATCTTAGTAATACTTATCTTAATTGGACTTGTTATATTCTTCTTAACTAGAAAACCTAAAGTAACTTATGAATATTATATTAATAATAATAAAAGTAATATTGCTGGTAATAATATTTCTAATTATGAATGTAATAATGGTACAACCCTAAATATTGATGAAGATAATAATACTTATAGTATTTCATCTATTACTAAGAATTCTTTATGTAAAATATATTATGAAGATACAGCTGGTGAACAAATTATCAATTTAGCAAGTGGACTAGATACCTTAGAAGAAAAAAATAAAACTTATATTGATGATGCTAGTACCCTTCGTTATTACGGAGAAAATCCTCTTAATTATGTTTATTTTAATTGCAATAGTGATACTGATACTAATACCTGTGAAATATGGCGTATTGTTAGTATAAATAAAGTATCTGATGTAACTAAGAAAAATAAATATAACTTAAAAATAGTAAAAGATACTCCTCTAAAAGCTATAGATACTACAACTAAAAATGAAATAACCGACTTTGAATGGAATAATAATCGTGACTTTAATATTATAGAATCTAGTATTTATAAATTATTAAATGAAGCTTATTATAATGCTTCTAGTAATTATACCTATACTAATAAAGATAACAAGACCATTACTTTAGATTTCTCTAATAGTGGTTTAAAAAATGATAATGTTAGAAAGATGGTTTTATCTAATACTTGGCGTATTAATGCTAATACAGATAATAATCAAACTATTACTAATTGGTATAGTGATACCACATCTGGAAATATGGCTAATTTTAAAATTGGCTTAATAAGTATTAGTGATTATGTTCTAGCTCTAAAAGATAACTGTAAAGATATAAAGATTAATGAATTTGCTACTTGCAAGTCTAAATCTTATCTTACTAAAGAAAATGGTTTCTTTGTTTTAGATAGTTATCAAGAAAAAGAGGGATTTGTTTATCGTATTGCTGGTAATAATGCCATAAATGCTATCTATCCAACGGCTACTTATAATATTTATCCATCTTTATATTTAAATGAAGATGTTAAGATTGTAAGTGGTGATGGCAGTATATCTAATCCTTATCATTTAGGATAATTATTAAAACCTTTTAAAAGTAATAAAATGTCTTATTAATTTAAGGCATTTTTTAATTTGAAATGTTTAAAATATAGAAGTTTAAATATGTATCTTGACAGTAAGCAAACACAAGTGTTAAAGTAGTCATACTTTAAAATTTAAAAAGGGGGAAACCTTATGGATATAAATGATAGTTTAAATAAAGGAATACCAATTAGCGAACCTGTAATTCTTGATAAAACAGATATTGCCAATAACGTTCAAAATAAAGAAAAAATGGAAGATATGTTAAACGAATCTATAGTAAAATATCATAACTTTATACTAAGCCAGTCCCAAATATTATTTGGCTTAGAATTTAATGGTGCTATTGCTATAGTAACTGATTTTACTACCTTAAAACGTAAAATAGAATTTTCTGTTCATGCTTTTTATGATAGTTTAAAACGAAATTTAAATATGTCCTTATCAACAGATGACTTTGCAAGTGATGAAGAATATAGAGAGTCTTTAATAAAGCAAGCTAATAAAAAAATAGAAGCTTTAAAAAGAATAAAGACTCCAGCTGAACTTCAAAGAAAATTTCCTGTTTTACATAGAAGATATTTATCATGTGTTCAAGAGTATTATCTAGTTAAAAAGAATATTATTGAACCTCTTAATAAGTTAGATCCAATTACTAGAACTAAAAAAATGTTCCAACTTAATATAGATTTAGAACAAAAAAATCCGTTTTATAATCCTAAAAATAATATTGTAGCTATAATAGATTATACTAATTCATTCAGTTTAAAAACATTTATTGCTTCTTGTGTTATTGCCCTTCCTAATATCATAAATAATAGGGATAAAATAGTTAATTATATTCATAATAATCCTATCGATTTTAGCTTTTTAGATGATGCTGATAAGGATAAGTTAGAATTATATTTTGCTTACTGTAATTTAAAACAGGCCAATAATGCTGATAGTAAATATAAACAAGATTATTTATATTATGTATCTAATTACTTTAAAGAACATAAAGATACTACAGATGATATTTCTATAATAGTGGGCGCTAGTGATGGTAAAACAATTCAAAGTGGCATTCTTACAACCATTTGCCAAGAAGTAAGTACTGGAATAATTATAACACCCAAAATTCTGTATGAACTATATCGAAAAGTTTTAATTGAAAATCCCAACTTAAAAATAATTGACTTTTCTAGTTTTGATTTTACGGGTATGAATTTAGATGAAGTATCTGCGTTTACAAATGAATATTTAAAAGACTTAGAAGTTAACTGGGAACTTTTACCACCAGATGATAAAACATTTGAAGAAGATATTATAAGACACTTAAAAGAATCAAGCAAAAATTTAAAA
>ULRB01082598.1_pt1 | contig 22292 bp, 17 predicted proteins | sample 1955051 | NCBI WGS metagenome assembly ULRB01 (sample SAMEA4835671, study PRJEB28245) | human gut metagenome | biome: gut microbiome; material: fecal sample | place: Denmark | collected 2008 | reverse complement strand
TGAGTCTTTTTATTGTGTCATTTTATTTTACAACTTTCCTATTTTTTATTGAAAAGAAGTGATAAATAGCACAGATATGTTCCAGTGGAACATATGCAATATCAAATGATCCATTAGGCCATTTTTATGAAAATTCTCTGTTGTTGAATATAGAAACTATATTAATCATGTGGTTTTCTCAGCTAAGAGTCAGTATCTTCCGGAAAAGGATATTATGCATATATTGTACGATATTTACAAATACGGTGTTTGGGTGTTGTTTATTGTGCCAAAATCAAAAATTGTGGTTTTTATATTTTTGAGTTATCTATATTTCTGTTCTAATTTAAAGGGTCAGAATTTTTCGCTTTAGAGCGAAATGTCGTAAATAGGCACTTTATCAGTAAATGAAGTCATTGATAAATTGGGAACGTCCTGATAAACATAAAAAAACGGCATCTGTTTTTTGTTAATGGTGAATAAAAAGCTGTAATAAAATTCTACATTTGAGTGTTATATCGCAATGCAACTTACAAGTAACGCAAATGTGTTACTTGTAAGACATTTGTATAAAAAGTGAGATATTTGCGCTTTGAAATTGTTATGGTTTATTATATTGCGATGCAATAGACAAAAAATCAGTTGTTTGCTAATATGAAAATACAGGCATATATGTTGTATGAGAAAGAAGGAAGAAAAATGAATATAGACATTATTCTATCGGAACATACTGACAGCTTAATATAATTAGATAAAAGGGGATAGAGCAGTGTGTGAATAACATAAAAAGTTGATTTGTTCAATGTGCACATATTATATTGAAAAAATTCTACGAGGGCAGCATTTGCCTACGGGTAAATACTCAAATGTCGCATAATCGTAAGCTAAGAAAAACAGGGTTCGATAAAGCCCGAAAATACGTTGACAAATATGTACCTACAGGTAAATGGACAGTGTTATCATTTTCTGATATGATATATATGAAGCAACAATACTGTGTTTTCATATGTGGTAAAGTAGAATGTTAGGTAAAGAATCGTTTATTCGGGATAAATACCGACATCAACTATTAATAATGCACAAAAATCTTTCAAAAAATTTTGTTATTACTACAAGACACATTGACAGTGTGTCTAAAAGAGGCATTTTTCCCCTTTTTTTCTTTATTTCTGCTGGCAAATGCCTATATTACGTGGTTTTGTCAGACACACTGACAGTGTGTCGCATTTTTTTGAGAAATGTGTTACAATAAGCTCATAAACAGGTTGCAGAGAAGATGGGTGTGCCGAAATCAACGGTTGATTCGTACATTAGCAGGGTTTTGGAAAGAATCGGAAAGATAATGGCAGATAAAGAAAATATGTAACTCTACATGAAGTTTTTGCGATAATCTACATTTTGGAGGGCGTTTGATTGTGCATTTATACAATCTTTTCCTACGGGTGTCGTGCAAATGGAGGTGAAACGTACTTTATATTGTAGAGGGGTATGATTCTCTCTTTTAAAAAACCTTGACAATTGAATCATGCAGCATTATTGAGAAATTCACGCTTTTGTTTATCATAAATTACAAATATAAATGACGTCATTTTATATGAAAGGAAGTGATATAGTTTGGAGCCTTGAAATAAGAAATGATTACCGAAAGAAAATCTTATATACAAGTACAACCATATATCCGAAGCACCGAAAAACCTCTCAAATTGTCGGTCGGTTCGGTAAAAGGTTATTTGAACAAATGAAGGTGATGTTTGTGAAAAACAAAAAGGCAACAACTGTTGTGGTAACAAGAGTATTCACGGGTAAATCGGGGAAACTGATTGACCTTTATGCAAACTATGTAGCGAAGAGGATAATGTTTGATAACGGAATGATTCGTTCCGCAGAAGTAAAAACCGCAGGCGATAATGCCAAGATGCTCTTGACATTAACGATTTAGTGTGGTAAAATCATAAGTACAAACATTACTCTCTGAGCCATAATGAAAGGATTTTTATTATGGAACAGAAATTGTACAGAGCTGCTTGTTATTGCAGACTTTCCGATGATGATGCAAACGATGGTACAAGCGTATCGATCGAAACTCAGATAACCATACATAAACAGTATTGCGAGCAGAATCACATTCAGATCGTGGATTTCTATTGTGATGATGGTTATACGGGTACGAATTTCGAAAGACCGGAATTCAAAAGAATGATGAATGACGTAAAAGATCACAGAGTAAATGCTGTGATAGTAAAGGATCTTTCGAGATTTGGCAGGGAAACCATTTTCGTAAATTACTATACGCAGATGTTTTTCCCGGAAAACAATATAGCATTTATCATAATTGCCGATAATACGATTATCACACCGAACGGCAGGTATGACATAATGCTTGCCCTGAAAAGTGCGATCAACGAAATGTATCCTGCAGAAATATCGGAAAAGGTACGACAGGCAAATACGGCAAAATCTAAAAACGGCGAATTTCTTCATCCCTATTGTCCATATGGATATGTAAAATCCACTACGGAAAGAAATAAACTTGTGATTGATGAAGAGTATGCTCCGATCGTCAGGCAGCTGTTTGAAATGGTGGCATATAAGGGGCTGGGGGCAGTTGAGATGTGCAAGTATCTCTATGAAAATCAGATCCCGAATCCAACGGCTATGAGAGAACGGAAAGAGGGAATTTTCACTCAGAAAAACCCGTACAGCTGGAATAAGTCAACAATAATCAATCTGCTTCACAATGAGGTCTATACCGGCAAAATTATTTACGGAAAGACAAGAAAGGTTAATTTCAAAAGTCGGAAGATCGTGGACGTTGACAGATCCGAGTGGATAATTTGCGAAAACGCACACGAAGCGATCATTTCACAGGAATTGTTTGATGATGTTCAGAAAAAGATGGAGGTACGCAGGCGGGACAGGAAACCGCAGTATATTGAGAACATATTCAAAAGTGTCATCAAATGTGCGGATTGCGGTTCTCCGATGTATATTATTTCACCCAAGTCGGGCAACAGAAGCACATATTTTGTGTGCGGAAGAAGTCAGAACCGCAAGGGTGATCCCGAAAGGTGTACTACTCACAACATCAAGTATGACGATCTTTGCAGTGCCGTACTGACGGATGTGAATTCGGTCATAGCGGATTGTCAGGCAGACAGCGAGAAATTCAGCGATACCGTAATGGGCATCATAAGAGCAAATCAGCCCGAGGTGGGGAGCATAAAAGCACAGATCGCAAGTCTTAAAAGCAAGCTCAATGAGGAAAAGGCAAAGTTCAAAAAGCTCTACAATGACTATTACAAGGGCATTATCAAAAACACAGCGTTGTTTGAAGAAATGACTTCCGAGTGTAACGACTGCATTGAAGCATATACCGCCAAGCTTGAGAAGCTGCAGCGTGATATGGAATCGAGCGAAACTCAGCTTGGCGGTGCAGGGAAATTTATTGAGCTTGTGAAACAATTTGCCACAACCGAAACTCTCAGTCAGGAATTGCTGAATACGCTTATCGACAGGATAGAGGTCAATGAAAAGGAACAGACCGAAGATGACAGGACAATTCAGAATATAAACATACACTATAAATTTGTAGGCGAACTCAAAGCGTTTTGAGTATGAAATTGTTTTTGTTCAAGTTAAATCCTCTTTGGGGAGCCAAAAAAGATACTGAACTGATTGTTCAGTATCTTTTTTGTTTTATGGTTTGTATAATAATGTATTTGGACTCGATTTTAATGATTTTCACGAAATGTGAAAACACTGGAATCGAGTCCTTTTTTGTTTTTCTGAAACATCGAACGACTTCTGGAACTCAGTCATCAGCTTTTCATCTGATTAATAACTTGTTACATACTCAAAGTCTGCTTCTACATGATTTATTGTATTCATAGCGAATCAGCTAACCTCCTGTTGCTTTTATCTTCGCAGCTTAACTGTACACTGATTTATGCTGCCTCGCTACCTTTTTTGTAAATTGTATCATATTTATTGTGATTTTGCACATCTTATCGTTTTATTTTATAACTTTCCTTGACTTTTTATAAAATAAATGGTATAATAAAAAATAAATTTTAAATTATATTTAAAAAAATAATATTTCCTGAATTGAGATGATAAAAAATGAATATTTCCATCGAATCTATCATAGCTATTTATCCGGATAGAACGCTGAGTATTCGTGAACTTGCTGAAAATGCTGAGGTTTCTGTTATAGATGCAGAAGCGTCAGGGATAAGTAGATTGCACGCTGCATCTGTTGGAACGCTTACCACCGATTTAGCAGCTGATGCGGTAAAAATAGCACTTTCAAAAGCTAAAATTGATTCTAAGTCCGTAGATCAGCTTGCATTTATTTCTGAATGCATAGGAGATTATCTTTATATGGATGCTTCAAAAACCGTAATAAAAAAGATGGGAGGAAGAGACGATAATCTTATATATTCTTCAGATTTTTTCCGTGGAAATAGTGGTACATTGGGGATTATTGAAATTGTCGGAAATCAGTTAACAGCTAATCCCAATATCAGATGTTCGGTAATATCGACATCATTAGTGTGGGAAAGTCATTCAAATAAAAGAAGACTTGGAGATACCTTTCTTGGAGATGGTGCAGGTGCAATTGTTATGAGCGATCATCTCAGCGAAAAAAATCGTATACTTAGTATTTCAGTAAAGAGTCTTAGTCGTTACTCATTAGTTTCAGGTTTCAAATATGGTGGAACTCTTTATGATTTCACGGCAGATGTTGTACATAATAATAAATTCGTTTACAGTATACTTGATCAGGAATGTTATAAAGGGGTTATGGAAAATGTGATTTCAGTTGCTGTTGAAGTTGGAAAAGAAGCTCTGGAAAAAGCTGGATGCACTGTCGAGGATATATCATACATAGGTATAAGCGGATTCAATAAGACAGTTAACAAAGATATTGTTTCAAAATTTGGGGTAAAAGAAATTATTGATCCTCTTAATGATAAAGGTTTTCTTGGTTCATTAGGTGCAATTGAGGTTTTATCACAATTTATAAATGATGACAATATTAAATATGGTAAAAAAATGCTTCTTTTTACCGTTGGAATTGATGTAAATGTTGAAGCACTTGTTATTCAGAAATAAGGGTGATGTATATGAAATCAAGAAATCAAAATGTTGGAATTGCAGGAATGGGTTTTTATTTCCCGAAAGAGATTGTCAGTACAAGAAAAATAGTTGACGAAGAGGGAATTGAAGAAAAGGCTTATATAGTTTCGGGAATTGATTATATTTATAAGCCATCTGATGATGATACACCAAGCTATATGGCTTATAATTCTTCTATCGAGGCTATGAAAGATGCCGGTATTGCTCCCGAAAATATTGATATGATAATAATTGCTGTATTTAAGAATGATTACTGGCACTGGCAGATGAGTGCTTGGTTAAAAGATAAAATTGGTGCTGAAAATGCAGTAACACTTGAGGTAAAGGGCGGCTGTGCAGCACATTTTTATGCAATTGAAACTGCAGTCGATCAAATATGCGGTTCTGAGGACATTAATACTGTTCTTGTTGTGAGTTCAGAAAGAATGTATGGATATGGCTGGCCTACTTTCCTTAGTTCCGGAAGTCAGGCTGTTATACTTAAACGTAACTGTGAAAAACTTCGATATCTAGGATTTTATACAAGCAACATGATAAGATATCACGAAAATGCATATATAAAGGCAGGCGGAACTGCAAATCCTTTCAGCAAAGATACCGAATGGAATGGTGAAGGGTTTATCGAAAATATTGTTGTTAATAAAGATTTGTATTTTGAACATATAAAACCACATTTTTTTGATAGGTTCAGGGAGGTTACAGAGAACCTTACTAAAATGACTGACCGAAAACTTTCAGATGTTAAGTATATGGTAACTCTTACACAGCAGAAAGATTTCGAAAAAAGGATACTTAATAGTATAGGGATTCCAGATGTACCATGCGGAAGGGAATATAAAAATAACCTCGGGCATTTTAGCGGAGCTGATTCCTACATTATCCTTGATAAGGCGATAAAAGATGGAAAGATAAAAAAGGGAGATTTAATTCTTAGTTTTACAATTGGCGGAATTGCATGGTGTGGAACAATGATAGAATATTAAGGAGATGGAAAAATGATAGGTATTTCAGGTATCGGAGCATATATTCCAGAGCATAGCATTCCTATATCAGAGCTTATTCCTAATATTACAGAGGATAAAATTAAAAGCTTTGGAGTGCAATCAATACTTTGGGAACCAAAACTTTCTGCAATAGAAATGGCAGAAAAGGCTTCAAGAATGGCTATAGACAATGCTGGTATAAACGTTGAGGAAATAGATACCATAATAAATACACAAGCAAGTATACATGACTATCTTATGTGGATAGCGGCTGCTGATCTTCAATATCGTCTTGGAGCAAGAAATGCTTCTTTTTTTGACATATATCAAGGATGCAGTGGCTTTGTTGAGGGAATAAAAATAGCCGAATGTTTAATCGAATCAGGAAGAGCAGAAAAGGTGCTTGTAGCATCAGCCGAAAAATGGGATTGTGCAATAAGAAAAAGATATATAGGAAAAATGGTCTATGGTGAAGGCGGTGCAGCGGTTGTGGTCGAAAAAGATTGCCGTAGCAATGTTGTTCTTGGTCATAGTCATATTTCACTTGGATATTTTAATGATATTTCAAGAATTCAGATAGGTGCACAAAATCCACCGGAAAATGAGCATATGCTTTCAGAGTATGATTTTAGCGTTGTTAATCTTGAAAAGTCAAAAAACGAACTTCTTCCTATAAATATAGAAAATTTCTATATTGTCGGAGAAAAAGCTGCTGCAGATTCTGGTATTACAGTAAAGGATCTGAATGCTATAATTTTCCCAAGTGCAGGGTTTGGACTTATGGAAAAAGTCATTAAGCGATATGACTTTGACCTTTCGGCAACAAATCACGAATATATGTCACATGCGGGAGATTGTGGTACAGTAGATGTTATTATAAGTCTTTACAGAATGTTGAAAGATAAAAAAATAAAAAAAGGTGATAATGTTCTGATCCTTGCACAGGGAGCAGGATTTGTATGGAATTCAATAATAATAAAAATTTAACTAATATCTTCAGGATTTGATCAATAGACCTGTAAGAATGTTTTTAAGGAGGAGAATATGATTAATTCTAAAATAGCGGGTGTAGGCTACTATGTGCCTGAAAAGGTTGTTACAAATGATGATCTTGCTTCATATCTTGACACAAGCGATGAGTGGATTACACGTAAAATAGGCATAAAAGAAAGAAGAGTCGCTGCCGATAACGAAGTAACTTCTGATATGGGGGCAGCTGCTGCTGAAATGGCCTTGAAAAATGCAGGAGTAAAAAGCTCTGAAATTGATCTCATCATTCTCGCAGCAAACCTTCCAGATCATATTAGTCCGGCTACTGCCGTAAAAGTTCAGGAAAAAATCGGTGCTTCCAACGCTTTTGGATTCGACATAAGAACAGGAGGGTGTCCAGGTCTTGTCTATGGAATTACGATTGCATCAAAGTTTATTGCAGACGGATCATGTAAAAACGTTCTGATAGTCGCTTCGGATATGAACTCTAAAGGTGTTGACTGGAGTGAGCGTCTTACGGCTGTAATTCTTGGAGACGGGGCATCGGCAGTAGTGCTTCAGGCTTCTGATAAACCTGGAATCATTGATTCAAAGCTGTGTACAGATCCGTCAGGATATTACGGTGCGTATGTTCCTGCTGGTGGCACAGTTGAACCCATTACTGTGCAGAGTTTAAGAGATCATCGTCAGTATTTCAAAATGGATGGAAAAGCTATATTTGATTTCGCTACAACTGCATTTCCAAGTATTGTTACCGAGCTGCTTGAAAGAAATGGTATGACAATCGATGATATAGATTATATTATTCCGCACCAAGCTAATATAAATATTATAAATGAGTCCATGAAAAAGCTTGGCACAACACTCGAAAAGACATACTGCAATATTGATAAGTACGGAAATACAGGCGGATCATCTGTTGGTATAGCACTTGGAGAAGCGATGGAAAAAGGGATCATTCGCAAGGGACATAAGATAATTCTCGTATCCTTCGGTGCAGGTCTTTGCTGGGGAGCGATCCTTTTGGAGGTATAAGAATGAGTATAGGTGTCATAGGTTGTGGACTTATGGGCAATGGCATCATACATTCACTTGCCATAAATGGACAGAGAGTTATTGCAGTAAAGCATCATAGTGAGGATAACAGTTTTTTAGATTATATTAATAAAGAACTGAAAAAGAAAAGAATAACTCAGGAAGAATATGAACGTATTTTAGAAAATACATCCTTTACCGTATTGTTAGAGGATGTGGCAGATTGTTCAATTGTGATCGAAACTATAAATGAGGATCTTGAAAAAAAGTGTGTACTCTTTAAAAAATTGAGCAGTATTTGTGGCAAAGATACGATATTTGCTTCAAATACATCTGGGATACCGATAAGACTTCTTGCAGAAGCTTCGGACCGAAAAGAGAAAGTAATTGGTATGCATTTTATGTCTCCAGTTTCAATGATGAAGCTTGTTGAAATTGTAAAAAGCTGCTATACTTCTGAGGAAACTTTTAAATACGCAATGGATCTGATGCGTTCTGTAGAAAAAGTGCCTGTTAAAGTGAACGATTCGCCAGGATTTGTTACGAGCAGACTTATGGCTTCATATTTATGCGAAGCGATACGTATGGTAGAAGATGGAACGGCTGATGCAGAAACAATTGACAGTATTGCAGAGGTCGGACTTGGTTTTTCTATGGGTCCTCTTAGATTGGCGGATGCACTTGGACTTGATACAGCTCTTGATGTTATGGAATTTCTTAATAGAGAGCTTGGTGAGAATTTTGCTCCTGGCAGTCTCTTGAGAGATATGGTCAAAGAAGGAAAAATAGGGAAAAAAAGTGGAGAGGGGTTCTATAAGTATTGAGAGCTTGTCTTCAATGAAATCAATGTAGGTAAAATAGCTGCATATCAAATGCAGCGGAATGGAGAATGATATGAAAAGGAATGTTGGAATTGCAGGTATGGGATTTTACGTGCCTGAGAAAGTCGTAACAAACAAAGAACTTGAAAAGTATATGGATACAACAGACGAATGGATTCAGGAAAAACTTGGAATAAAGGAAAGAAGAATGGCCGATAAAGATCAGGCCTTTTCCGATTTAGCTTATCCTGCAGCTTTATCAGCATTAGAAAATGCCGGTATAAATGCAGACGATGTAGACCTTATAATCGTATGTGCCATAAATCAGGACCGCAGAGCTCCTTCAACTGCTGCTATACTTCAGAAGAAGCTCAATGCTGTAAAATCAGCTGCGTTTGACGTTAATGTTGGCGGATGTCCAGGAAGCTGCTATTCTCTTGTGATAGCACAGCAGTTTATCGAAAATGGTACATTTGATAACGTGCTTGTCGTAACCGGAGATATTTACTCTAAACTCGTTGATATAAGTGATCGTGAAACAGCTGTATTTTTTGGAGACGGTGCAGGTGCTGCTGTGCTCAGACCATGCGTAGAAGGGAAAGGTTTTCTTTCATCACTTATTGGTGCTGATGGTATATGGGGATCAGAGGTAATAGTCTGTGAGGGTGGTTCGAGAGTTCCTTACACAAAGGAAGCTATTGAGGACAAAAGGCTTGGTGTTCGTATGGATAGCCGTGAGGTATGGAAATTCGGCACAAAGATTTTTCCTAATATTATTCGTACATTGGCTTCAAAAGCTGAAAAGGAGCTTGAAGAGCTTGAATGGATAATTCCGCATCAAGCTAATATAAATATGATAAAATTTGGTATGAATGAACTTGGACTTCCGATGAGTAAAACATATACAAACCTTCATAAATACGCAAATACAGGTGCTGGTTCAGTTATGATAGCACTTGCAGAAGCTGTAAATAACGGAATTATACAGCCTGGTCAGCTGGTCGCACTTGCTTCCTTTGGTGCAGGTTTTTCATGGGGAGGAGTTTGTATGGATTGGTGTGATGAAGAAGATTTTATCTGATGTTTGAAGCAGTTGGTTTAAAAGGTAAAACAGTGCTTATTACAGGAGGAAACAGCGGCATAGGACGTGCTTGTGCCGTTGCTTTTGCTGAGTCAAATGCAAATGTAATGATTGCTGCAAGAAGATATGAGCTGTCAGAATCGTTAAGTAATGAACTTAATTTAAAAGGATACAATTCCGCTGCTGTAAGCGTTGATGTTTCGGATTATGATCAGGTAATCAAGGCGGCTGAAATAACGGCAGAAAGATTCGGGGGTATTGATATTCTGATTAATAATGCTGGTATTACAGCTGATGCTTTTGCCGCTAAAATGACAAAGGAGCAATGGGACGATGTTATAAATATAAACCTTAACGGTGCATTTTACTGCATAAAAGCAGTACTTCCATATATGCTTGAACGAGGTTTTGGAAAAATAATCAATATGACATCAGTTGCCGCAAGAAAGGGTGCTATAGCTCAGGCCAATTATGCTGCTTCAAAAGCCGGTTTAATTGGTATGACACTTAGTCTTGCTCAAGAATTGGGATCAAAAAATATCACTGTAAATGCAATTGCTCCTGGATATATTTCTACAGATATGACGGAAAATATTCCACAAAAAATTAAGGAGAGAGCCATTGATATAATTCCGGAACATCGTTTTGGAACACCTGAGGAAATCGCTGCTGCTGCTGTCTTCCTTGCTGGCAAAGGCGGAGATTACTGTAATGGTACAATACTTGATGTGAACGGTGGAATAAGCATATAATATTGAAAATTTATAATTAACTTTTTAAATAATTATAAAATGTATTTGAAAGTGAGTAACTAAAATGTCAATTATTAAATTAGAAAATATTTCAAAAAGTTTTGGAAATGTAAAGGTACTTGATAATATTTCATTGGAAGTAAATCAGGGTGAAATACTTGGATTTATTGGTCCTAATGGTGCTGGTAAAACAACAACAACAAGAGTACTTCTTGGTATGTACAAGGCCGATAGCGGTAAAGCACAGATATTCGGAAAGGATTGTTGGAAAGATTCCGTAAGCATCCATGAAAAAATTGCTTTTGTCCCGGGTGATGTAAATCTTTGGAATAATCTTACGGGGGGAGAGGTTGTAAATTTCTTCATGAGACTTAATGGAAAAGAAAACACAAAGCGTAGAGATGAATATATCAAACGTTTTGATCTGGATACTTCCAAAAAATGCAAGACCTACTCAAAGGGAAATCGTCAAAAGGTTGCACTTGTTGCTGCATTTGCACTCGATGCGGATGTGTATATTTTTGATGAACCTACATCCGGTCTTGATCCATTGATGGAAAAAGTGTTTCAAGAGTGTGTTCTTGAAGAAAAAAAAGCTGGGAAAACGATTATTCTTTCAAGTCATATTCTGTCAGAGGTCGAATCTCTTTGTGATAAAGTTGCTATCATCAGAAAAGGAAAAATTATAGAGAATGGTACTATCGACAGCCTTAGGCAAATTACCAGAAACTGTGTTCGTCTTAACTCTGAATCTCCTATAGAAAACCTAAGTGATCTTTCAGGTGTACATAATGTTTCGGAGGACAGCGGAAGATATATATTTGAAGTTGATGGTTCCAAAATAGGCTATGTAATAAATGAAATCAGCAAATATGGCATAAAAAATATTCAGATTTCACCTATGTCTCTTGAAGAACTTTTTATGCATTACTACAATGAGGATTGAAGAGTATGAAATATTTATTTAAAAATACCTGGAAATATGTTCGTTTTATATTAAAAACTGAGCGTAACTATTTTATAATCTGGTTTCTCGCATTATTTTTCCTAACATTAGGACAGGCACAATCGTTTGTTGATTTATATCCTACAGCTGAAGATAGAAACAATATGGCTGGAGCTATGAATAATCCCGCTCTCGTTGCACTTATGGGAATTCCTTATGGCTATGAAAACTGTACGCTCGGTGTAATTTTTAATCAACAGACACTGCTCTTCACGGCTACGGCTATGGCGATAATGAACATCCTTTTCATGTGCCGCAATACTGCAGGTAGTGAGGAAAAGGGAATAACTGAGATACTGAGAGCCTATCCGGTTGGAAGACAGTTTCAGATTGCTGCATCTCTTGAAATAAGCTATATTATTAATACTGTATTCGCACTTGCTATGGGTCTAGGCCTTTACGGACTGAATATAGAAAGTATTGATTTAAAGGGATCTATTTTATTCGGAGCAGTTGTAGGCGTTTCTGGAATTTTCTTCGCTTCACTTACAGCATTGTTCGCACAACTTACACTCTCAGGTACTGCAAGTATTTCATTTGGAGTACTTGGAGCTTCATATGTTGTTCGTGCAATAGGCGATATAGGCAACAATGCAGTTGCAAATTTCTCACCTTTGGGACTGCTTTTTAGATCAAAAGTATATTCTGAAAATAATTTTATACCTGTTGTTGTAGTATTTGTGCTTTCACTTATAGTGACAGTTTCCGCAGTAATTCTCAATACCAAAAGAGACTATAGATCCGGTTTGCTTGAAAAGAATAATAGGAAGGATAAATCTTCTCCTCTCCTCAAAAGTCCTTTAGCTTTTGCTGCAAGACTTCATAGAACAAGCACCATTGTGTGGCTTGTAAGTGTGATTATTATGGGAATTTCATTTGGTGCTATGATGAATGAAATTGAAAGTCAGCTTGAAAGTAACGACATGATGAAGGAGATGTTCCTTTCAGGTGCAGGAGAAACGGTCATTGATAAATTCACAGGTGTACTTATGTCAATTTCGGCAATGTTATGCACTATTCCGGGCATCCTTGTTATAATGAGATTGAGTACGGAGGAATCAAGCAGTAGAATGGATATCCTTATGTCGCACAAGGTGTCACGTGCCTCAGTGCTTGGAGGATATTTTACTGTTATGCTCGTTATTACGCTGATACTTCAGCTTGTGTTTTCGTTGAGTATGTGGATCGGTTGTGCTATAACCCTTGATTCACCTAAGAGCTGTGGATATTACATTACAACAGCATTGTCGTATATTCCCGCTGTATGGATGATGACAGGATTCGCAGCGGCTCTTCTCGGTGTATGTCGCAAAGCACTTACTGTAGTATGGGTTTATTTCGCATATTCTGTTTTTGTTATTTATTTTGGATCGCTGCTCAAGCTTCCTGAAAACTGTGCAAAGGTGACTGCATATGGAAACGTTCCAGACATTCATTCAAGCAATGTGGAATATGAAGGACTTATTGCAATAAGCTGCATTTTTGTGTCTTTAAGTATTATTGGTTTCATTGGATACAAGAAAAGAGATATAAAAAATTAATGGGTGAAATATGAAAAAAAAGGTTTTTTTGTTTTCTGGACTCGGCTCCCAGACCTTAGATATGGGAAGGAAATTATATACTGAAAACAGTATATTCAGGAATATTATGGACGATCTTAATGCTTCGTTAAAGAAGTTATCCGGAATATCCGTCATAGATAATTACTATGAATCAAAAAAAGAAAACATTTTTTTTTCATCGCAGTCAATGCTGTTTATGACACAGTATTCGCTTGCGTGTACTTTCATCGAAATGGGAATGATTCCAGATGCTCTTGCAGGATACAGTCTTGGTGAATTTATTGCTGGAGCTGTATCTGGAGCAATGTCTGCAAAAGAGTTTTTGGGAATACTTTACGAGCAATCAATACTTATAGAAGAAAAATGCTGTGAAGGTGCGGCTCTTTTTGTTAATGCAACTCCTGAAACTTTTAATAAATACAAAGAACTTTTTTTAATTAATGATGTTGAAATAATAAATGAATATTCAAAAAAACATTTTATCATATCCAGTCTGAATAAAAGTATTGAAATTATAGAATCTGAACTAAAAACCAAAGGAATATTAAGTTGCAGGCTTCCTGTATTTTATGCTTTTCATACACATTTGATAGATATAATAAGTAACGATATTAATACAGTTTATAATAAACTTAATTTTTCAACTCCGCAAATCCATATAATTTCTTCTGTTGATGGTTATGATTTTTTTGAGGCTAATCCAGCTTATCTATGGAGTATTATACGGCGTCCTATACGATATACTAAGACTATTAAACAATGTATAGATTATGATAGTATTCTTATTGATTGTAGTCCCTTGGGATCTTGCTCTAATTTTGTTAAATACAATTTTAAAGAAGTGCATTGTGTTGTGTCGATGCTTGATTCACATATATGTAAAAAATTGCGTATATCTTCTCTCCCAGAGATAAAAGATATTGTTTCAGAACAGCTTGAATAAAAAGATTGTCGGATATTATTATATTATGGAAATAGATGGAAGCTTTTTATGATATCTGATTTGCCAATGAATTATAAACTTATAATTGATGAATTGTGTAGTGATTTTACAGTGAAATTTTATAATTCTGATTTTATTTCAATTTATTTAACGATAAATGACTATATATTGGAAAGGATATATTTATGAAAGAAAGAAAATATAGTGGAGATATTGCTGTAGTGGGCATATCATGTAGATTCCCAAAAGCTAAGGATAAAAACGAATATTGGGAGAATCTTATAGCGGGAAGAGACTGCGTAGATCAAGTGCCATCCTCCAGATGGGATGCAGAATTATACTATTCTGAAAATATTTCCGATCCTGAGAAAACTTACTGCAAGTGGCTTGGCTCAATTGAAGATATTGATAAATTCGATAATTTGTTTTTCGGAATTTCTCCCAAGGAGGCTCTTAATATGGATCCTCATCAGAGACTTCTTCTTGAGGAAAGTTGGAAATGTATTGAGGACTCTGGAATATCACTTGATGCACTCAGAAATAAAAGAACATCTGTATATATCGGATCGGTATCATATGATAAATACAAAACTGATACGATTGATGCTACAACAGGATCAGGAAAATATTATTTCTTGCTTGCAAATAGAATTTCTTATTTCCTTGACCTGGACGGTGAATGTTTTACAATGGATACAGGATGTTCATCATCGTTTGTAGCTTTGAATGCGGCTTATAATTCAATGTTGCTTGGCAATTCTGATTATGCTTTAGTTGGTGGAATAAATTTGCATATGTCGCCAAAAAAATATATTACATGGGCTAAGAGTCGTATGCTTAGCCCTACCGGAAAATGCCATGCATTTGATATAGAGGCAGACGGTTACGTTGCAGGAGAGGGCGTAGGTATGGTTCTTTTGCAGCCGCTCGAAAAGGCTTTGGAAGAAAATAACAGAATCTACGGCGTTATAAAGGGGTGTGCAGTAAATCATGGAGGACACGCTCTAACGCTAACTGCTCCAAGTATCAAAGCACAGCATGATGTCATTAAAACAGCTCTTGAGTGTGCAAATGTTACTCCAGATACTATAACCTATATTGAAGCTCATGGTACAGGTACTTCTTTGGGTGATCCAATTGAGATAGAAGCTCTCAATAAGGCATTTAGTTCTTGCAACCAAAAAAATTATTGCAAGATTGGTTCGGTAAAGTCAAATATTGGTCATCTTGAAGGATGTTCATCCATGGCAAGTCTAATCAAAGTACTTATGATGATGAAATATAAAACTATACCTAAGGCACTTCATCTTAACAAGGTCAATCCAATAATAAATATTGCGAACGGTCCTTTTTCTTTTGCTACGGAAAATACATCATGGGAGCGTATGTCAGATGAGATTCCACGTCGTGCAGGAATAAGTTCATTCGGTATAGGCGGAACAAATGCACACGTTATTGTTGAAGAATACTCTGATAACAGAACTTCAGAAATTTCTAATGATAAAAAGCATCTTATACTTCTTTCTGCATTGTCACAGAACAGTCTTGATAATTTAAAAAAATGCTGGATTAATGCAATAAAAGAAAATAAACTCTCAATTGAGAATATAAGAGACATCTCACACACACTTATTTGTGGAAGAAAGATATTTCCATTTAGATTTGGAGCTGATGTTTCTAATACAAATGAACTTCTTGAAGCTTTGGAATCCGATAATTTTATGACTTCAGAAAATGCCGCAGAATACTGTCTTGATTTTTCTGACATCGACAGTTCAAATACCATTATTATTCCTGAAGAACTTAGAAACACTCCATTATTTGAAAAAACATTCGCTGAGATGCGAGAAATGCTGTCAGGAAGCCAAGTAGGCGAAGCAGCACTTTCAGCTGTATGCAGAAATACTCCGGATTTAGTCGATATAAATGTATACCGATTTGTTACTGAGTTGCTTTACTATAAGATATTCATTAGACTCGGAATCAATATTGGATCTGTAACAGGTAATGGGAACGGCGTTTATGCAGCACTTGCTGGTTCCGGAGCAGTAAACTGTAAAGATATGATTGATTATATATCTGGTGAAGTCAAGGAATTTCCAGAGGTACATCGTCCTGATAAATGTTATTATGACCGTGGAAGCGGTTTGCTAATACGTCCTTATAGTATTGATCTTAAAGCATTTGAAAGACTTCTTCGCAGTGTGATTTTTGACCGCAGTCTTTGCGAGAAATATATTGCCAAAGCCAAAATTCTGTATGAACATCAGTATACTTTCAAGAAGTTTATGAATGAATGGGAACCATATATAACAGCATGGGGCGATGTCAGAAGAATGCTTGAAGTGATAAAACTACCTAAAAAGGAGTCGTTCAAAGCAAATCCTTCTCATATAATTCTTATGGTAATGATACTTAGTTCACTTTTAAGAGTTGATAAAAAGTGGGGCATTAAGGAAGATGAGCTGTTTAATGATGATTTTTCTGTGCTGATCTCCTTAATAAACTGTGGAGCCGTAGGCATTCGTGACTTCATTAAGCTTGTTATGTCTGATATGACATTAGACGATTACAATGCGATGACAGTTTCAGTCAATGATATTCTTAATAATACTGCCATTAGCTTTGATACCTCTATAATCAGATGTGTTGATGATATACCGGATAGTATTAGCTTTGAATGTGGCAGGGAATATCCAGAAAATTATGTCGGTATAAGTATCTGTGAAAGTGGTATCACTATCGGAAACGATGAGGTATACTCCTTTGATGATATCAACAATCTTATTCTTAGATTCTGGCAAGATGGTCAGGTGATTGATATTCAGCAACTTGTCGGAAAAAATGATTATAAGAAGGTGGAGCTTCCTGTATATTGTTTCGAGAAGAATTCTTTCTGGCAGGATCAAATTAGAACTTCTGTTTCGGATGATATTATTATTGATGAAAAATATATGGAGCTTACTCCAGTGTGGAGCATGATTCAAAATGATTCTGCTGTTGTAACAAAAGTATTGCCTGAGAATATAATTATATTTGCTGATTCAAACGAGGAGGAACTCCTGAATATAGTTGGACAACACTATAAGAATTCAAATATATCGCTGTTAAGTATCAGAGCTCTTAGAGAGCAGGCTGAATGTGTGGGTGAGGGGCTCGAAAAACTCAAGTATCATGATAAAATATTCTTTGTTGTAACTGATAGAGATACTTCTGTAAACTATAATTATGAAGATTGGAAAAATGCATTTGAAAACAGTGCAGGATCTCTTCATGTACTTATAAAGTTGATGTCTGATAGAGGTATCAGCTCATCAGAAATTGACATAAAATGTCTTACTTTCGGTAATCTTTGTCTTGAAAACGAAAAAGCTATACCTATGGATTCTTCAATCTATGGTCTTTGCAAGAGTATTTCAAGAGAATTCCATAATTGGACAATTTCTGTTTGTGATTTAGCAAGTTCGTGGTCAGATGGAGAATTTTCGTCTGAAAAGTTTTGTGAATCAATAAAGGAATTCATTGAACTTTCAGCTCAGCTGAAGTATGGAAGTGAAAATATCATCCGCAATGGAAAAATATATGCAAAAGAACTTCGTCCAGCTGAAGCTAAACCATCACAGCCTTTATTTAAGAAAAATGGCACATATGCTATTGTAGGTGGCACCGGTGGAGTAGGATTCCTTACAGCTGTTCATTTAGCTGAAAAATATAGTGCGAATGTTGTACTTATAGGCAGATCACAGTTTACAAAGAGACAGGAAGAACTTCTCGAAAAGTTGAGAACATTTAATACTGATCCTATGTATATTTCAGCAAATATTTGCAGCAGAGAATCTCTGGAAACTGCACTTGAAAATATTATTGAAAAATATGGACATATAAATGGAATCATTCATTCAGCACTGGATCTCAATGATAAGCTACTGATTAATACAAATTATGAAGAATTTTCTTCGGGGACAGATACTAAGATAATAGGAAGCATAAATTTATGTGAAATATTTGGCAGTGCTGTTTCTGACTTTATTCTGTTTTATTCATCAATAGAATCATATTCAAGCTTTGCTGGTCAAGGAAGTTATATAACAGGATGCTGTTTTCAAGATAACTACTCAGAATATCTCAACAGAAATTCTTCAATGGAGGTACGTACAATAAATTGGGGATACTGGGGTGAAACAGGTATTGCTCATGCTCAAGGACTTGAAGAAAAATTCAAACTTCTTGGTTTGCTTCCTGTTTCAAACAAAGAAGGAATTGAGGCTCTTGAACGTTTTATTAGCTCAGGACATCAAAGTCTTCTTTCATTCAGAGGTGAAAAAAAGCTACTCAATATGATGAACTTGATTCAGGTAACTGATAAAAATGTTGATTCATCTGATAATGTGGATAAAGTTAAAGATATATCTATTGAGAATATAGAAAAAGTAGTGAGAGAAAGTATTACAAATGTTATTGGTATTGAAGAGTCTGATTACAGTTTTGACGATGATATTTATGATGTCGGTATTGACTCAATAAATGAATTTGAAATGATTGTTTTTATCAATGAAAAACTTGGTATTTCACTTCAACCTACAGATATTATCAATTGTGATACACTTAACGAACTTATTGATTTTATTTCATCAACTTGTTTTCTAAAAGCTGATATTTGAATGTGTACCTTAAAAGTGATTAGTACTGTATATGAGTGAAAGTGCTAATGCCGAAACTGTTTTTTATAATTATGAATTATCCTAATTATAAGGATAACTTAAAAATTTTGTTCTTATAACCGGTTTAATGATGAATTGTGATTAAGTTATACGGTGACACACTTTTGTGTAAAGTACTTCCTTGGGTCGAGCACTCGGCTGTTAACCGAGTTGTCCCCTGTTCGAGACGGCAGGGGGAGCCAAAGAGTAGAATATTAAACAAATTATTTGGTACTCTTTCTGTTTGTATTATATTAAATTCGGACTCGGTTTTAGTGATTTTCACGAAATGTGAAAACACTGGAATCGAGTTCGTAACCATCAAATAAACCGCATTCCATAAGATACAAAACTACCCTCGCCAGTGGCGAGGGTAAACTTTATCAATCATTCCACGGGAGCAGTATCGTGTCTGACGAATGTAACGTAACCGTCAAATAAAGGACGTATTCCCGAGAAAGAAAATCTGATGTATAATAAAGTCTAAGGAAGTCCATAGACAAAATTAAAGTGACTAAAATAGTCTATGGAGTAAACTGGACTAAATCAGACACAGGAGGAATACGGAAATGAAAACAACGACAGCTATTACAACTGTCAAGCGAGATGTAAAGCTACAGGAATGGATGGAGCAGATCAAAGCACAGCAGGAAAGCTGCCTTTGTCAATAAAAAACTGAGCCAGTTTTGATAAAAAAATAATGAGCCACTAAATGTTGTTTAATGTCGAATCAATACGGTAAGACGAGCAGCAGTTCATATTGTGTGTATGCCGCCAAAGAAACCACATCTGCACGGGACTTCAACCGCACCGTTGCCGGACATGAACCGCATCCTATCAGATTCGATAGTCATGAACGATAAACAACATAATGATCGTTCCGTTCGTTCGCATTTATTCCACAGTCCACTTGACAGCAAGCCTCTATGAGCGCGGTAGTCCGGCAGCACGAGCATGCAGCCATGAAGGCTGCTGCCCGGCCACCAGCCTCCCCAATACCAACAACTTAAGCGTAATTGGCATTTACCCCGCATAAAAAACCAAATAAGATTTCAAAGAAAATGATGCACAAAAACGAAGTGAAAGTTTGTGCAAAAAAAGAATTGACAAAATGAAAATGCCGACAAAATTGAAATAGTAGATTTTGCTATTTCGGAGGTCGGAAACATGAACCAGTTCTTTTATCAGATCACTCGTAAGGCATCGGAGCTTATCAATTCTGATAACTACCGTGAGAGGAATATTACGAAGCAGACCGCATTTACAAGAAACAGGAAACTGACTTTTCCTGTCATGATCGTTTTGCTGCTGAATTTTCTCACAAGAACGATGCAGATCGAGCTTGATGATTTCTTTGCAAATGTTCTGGATGCGGGTACAGATTCTGTGACAAAACAGGCATTTTTCAAAGCTCGTAAAAATATTCTGCCTGATGCATTCAAGGAGCTGTTTCTCATGACACGAGATATGGTTCTGAATAAGAATAAGATCAAGCGCCATAAGGGTTATCGTATTCTTGCAATAGACGGTTCGGAACTTACTCTTCAAAGAACAAGAGATAACCAAGAGATTTTTGCACAGGGTAATGGATCGGCTAAAAACAAGACCAATGCTGAAATTTCGCTGCTGTACGATGTGATTTCGGGTTATGTTATTGATGCACAGATTGGATCGATCGGAGTAAATGAAAGAGATTATGCTAAGAAAAACCTTACCTATTTTTCAAGCATATGCGACGAAAAAGACATCGTCATTTTTGACCGTGGCTATCCTTCAAGAGACATGATCGCCGTCCTTACCGGAATGGGATGCAAATATCTGATGCGACTTCCTGATTCATCTTTTAAGGGTGTAAAAGAAAATCCATCAAATGATTTCAGGATCACAGTTTCCACCAAGACTGATACATACTCAGTTCGTGTTGTTCGAGTGATCCTCAAGTCAGGTGAAGTCGAAACACTGATAACAAATCTTTCTGAAGATGAATTCAGTGCTGACGATTTTCTTGATCTCTACTTTCTTCGCTGGGGCATCGAAACAACTTACGATACCCTGAAAAACAAGCTGCTATTAGAGAAGTTTGCAGGACGCTCTCACGTTGCAGTTTTGCAGGAATACTATGCCATGATGTTCTGGATATCCGACGGCTTTACGACCACATTGTGAAATTCAGCTTCCGGAACAGGGAGGTTCAGCATATCTGCTGTCTTGATGTCCGCACATTCCTTGAATACGTTTATAAGCTCAGGCAGATTGAAAAATTTTGAAAATCTTGTCTTTGCCCTGTATCCCGTACCTTCAGGTGCAAGTTCTATCGCTGTGACAGCCTCACCGAAATTTGCCGCCCATGCATCGAAATTGTTCATACCCATTTCTTTCAGCTTGTCCGCCTGAAGATAACGCATCATCGTGTACAGTTCTGTCATTGAATTCGAGATCGGCGTGCCGAACGCAATACCTTAACAACGAAAATTTGGTAAAGTTTGGACGGTTGATTTTACAATGAATACTATATATCCGCAGATTTTAAGCGTAAAGCACTTGGAATCTGCGGATTGTTGTGGTATAATATAATTGAGGAAATGAGCGTGATTCCGATGGCTGAAATTATATCCGCTTCACATGATGTGGTGTTCAAAGCATTGTTTGTAAGAAATCCCGATCTGTTGAGAGCATTTCTCCGTGATGTGCTTGATCTGCCACTTACCGAGAGTGACGAGGTGACAATTCTGAACCCTGAACTGATACCCGAAACTGCTGACGGCAAACTGAGCAGACTGGATATTCATGTGAACATGGCAAAACGAAAATTCAATATTGAGATGCAGGCAAGGAAAATGGGATTTAATACCGAGCGTGTGCTTTATTACTGGTGCGAGATGTACGGTGAGAAGTTTGAAGCAGGCGGAAAATACGAAGATTTGGAGCAGACTTACTCTGTGAACGTCCTCGGTTTCAGTTTCCTTAACTGTAAAGAATATCATTCGTCATACTCCATTCGTGAAGGTAAACGATTTGACAAGCTGACCGATAAGCTGTCTATCCATATATTTGAGCTGCCGAAAGTCCCGAAAGAGCTCATAAGCGGTGACAACAAGCAAATGTGGATGGAGCTTATCAAAGCCGATAGCGAGGAGGCGTTGGAGATGGTAAGAACGACGACACAAAATCCTGCAATTCAAAAAGACATTGATGCGGTATATGCACTGAATGCCGATACCGTTCTCCGTGAGCAGATCCGCCAGCGTGACAAGGCTATCTGAAATTGTCAATAACACTTGACACATTAACCGCAAGGATT
>ULRB01007129.1_pt1 | contig 22385 bp, 23 predicted proteins | sample 1955051 | NCBI WGS metagenome assembly ULRB01 (sample SAMEA4835671, study PRJEB28245) | human gut metagenome | biome: gut microbiome; material: fecal sample | place: Denmark | collected 2008 | reverse complement strand
AGAATCTGGAATTATAGGTATATTAAATTGAAAAACTCAGAGGTGTTAAGACAAAAAAAGACTATAACTTTACAGCGAAATGGGAAAGACAACACGAAGAAGTTCACCCCAGAGTTCAAGGCCAAGTTAGCCTTGGAGTCTCTAAAAGAATCGTCAACGAAGGGTGATTTGGCGAAGAAGTACGAGATCTCCCCAGAGATGATCTCGAGATGGAAAAAAGAACTCGTGGAAAATGCCAGTGCGGCATTCGGAGCGAAGTCTGATACCGCTGATTTCGACAAGGAGCGCGATGCCCTCCATAGAAAAATCGGCGAGTTGGAGATGGACGTGGATTTTTGCAAGCGGGTATACAAGCAGTTGGGGATACCTATACCCGAAAGGCACTGATATCTCCAACGAGAGAGGCTGTCGGCAAGGACGGGAAGCGTCACCGGTATCCGAGCAGAGCCCGCCAGAGCAAACTGCTTGGAATAGCCAGAAGCACATCCTACTACAAGCGCAAGGATGCCGGAACAATCTCCGCGTCCACCCCAAAACTCACACAGCCTCGCTCCCGTCTTCGCCGTACTTTCCGTCCTTGGCCTCATAGATGACGGAAGGCTCCAGAACTTCGACCGTGTGCCAGGTGCCGGCGGGGACGACGCAGCCGTAATTGCCGGAGGACTGGTCCAGGACAATGCGTGCCGTTTCATGGAGACGACGCCCAATTGCCATATCCTGCTTCTGTTCAATGCCATCTCCAGATTCAATGCCATCTCCAGGTCTCTCTTCCTCGTAAAGCACCTCGACCAATTTTCCATGAAGCAGTAGGACATTCTCGGTGCTGTTCGGGTGCCGATGGATAGGAACCACAGTGCCAGGAAGAAGAGCATTGAGCATACGCTGGCTGTTGTCGTCGGATGACGTGCGCAGGTCATAGTTCTGACGAAGCCGTGGATTTTCCGCAGCCTCGGAGAGCAACTCCGAAATGAATTTATTGTCGATTTCCAACATAATTTCACTATTTTAACGACTCCAGATATTCCTCATGCAGATGATAATACTTTTTCATGAATACGATGTAGGCGATGCTTAGAACAATCAATGCACCAAGCAGATAGAGCCAATGCGCCATAGGTGTATTCGGAATAATATAAATAAATCCGAGAGACACCGCCAGCTGCAGCAACGCGTAGAGCGATGCCACCCTCACATGACCTATCTTCAATTCATTCGCCATAATCTGATATGCATGCTTGCGATGCGCTTCTCCCAGATTCTCATGCAACATTATTCGATGACAAATCGTAAGACAGCCGTCCACGCCATAGACCAACAAGAAAATCAGCCAAGTGATATCTCCAGTCCTGAGGATCAATGACCCGATCAGAAACAGCAGGATATAAGCCACTCCGATTGACCCCACATCGCCTGCAAAACACTTCGCCTTACCCTTGGGCCTGAAATTGAAATAACAGAATACCATGTCCGCAAGAATCACCACGAAGATAAGAGATTGATTCACAAAGTCCATACTCTGATTGAGCAGAGCCAATGGTATAAGCGATGCAAGCGCATAAGCCCCCGTGATGCCATTGATTCCATCCATGAAATTGATGACATTAGACGCACCTACGCAAACTATGAGTGCAAGAATCACCACCCACCACATGTTCAGATGCAAGATGTCCAGCTGATAAAACATCATCAGCATAGCTCCGAATTGCGCCACAAGCCGCACGCTGTCCGGCAACGAATGAATGTCGTCAATGAAACTCACGCCGGCAACCAACGTCACCGCCAGCAGAAACCAGATGTAGTCCCCAATTTCCAGATTCAACGAAGGTATCCACCCTGCCGCAGCAAAAGCCAACCAAATCCACAGCGCCAAAAGGAAAATAATCCCACCGCCACGCAGGACAATGCTGGAGTGCGACGAGCGCTGATTAGGTTTGTCAATGATATTGAACCTGTCTGCCACCTTGAAATATGCTAATTCCGAGACAAGAAGAATCAAAAAGATGATTCCGTAAATAAAATATGAATTCATATTATCTTGATATAACGTTAGTTGATTAACTTAAAAGAGGGCAGGTCCGGAAATCCAAGCCCGCCCTCATAACCATTAACCTGCCATTTTCGATATCCTTGCAGATAACTCTACCAATGGTAGTGGTTTATTAAAGCTGTAGTCATATATCGGCTCACCGTATGCGTCCACTTTTCCGCAAGCTGACGCTTACCACTGATTTTCAGCGGTTTCCTTAAACTTATTTTTTTCGATTATTTTGATTTTACTGCTATGCGGGCAGATAACAAGGCAGGCAGCACGTCAGGTCGTCACCGTCCCTTGCCGTCCGAAGCCGATCCAAAAGGGATTTCAGATAGTCTTCCACGTTACGCCTCACCATCTTGCAGCTCTCGATCACCGAGTACATGAACGCGTTGTGCCTGGCCGACCTCTCGCTTCCGATTTTCCCGGCGTTCTTCAGGTTCATCTTTATCCGACGCATCATCTGCTCGCCGAGGTTGTTCGACAGTTCCACGTCGCCACACTCCAGAACCCTCTTCATCGCCGGCCATTCCCCTCTCGCATATTTAAGGGCCTTTTTCAGCAGTTCTCCGCAGCCCGCGAAGTCAGACTTCCGGAACACCTCCAGACGCTCCTCTATCCTCCTCATTATGTCCGCCGTGTTCCCCCCGGCTTAAGGCGTTGCGCAAGTCTCTCTGCGAACTGAAAGCCCTTCGTCATCCTTGCCTCGGCCGGCGTTACGCTCTGATTTACGCACGAAGTTCCTGCCGCTGAACACGTAGACGCTCTTCGCGGTGTTCGGATTAAGCCTCATCTCATCGCGGACGATACCGCTCAGGCCGGATATTCCCTTGCGCAGGTCCACCTTCTCCCTATACAGGTAGATGGAATATTCACTTGACATCGTCACCATGGCGCCACTATCCAAGCATCTTCCTGACCATGCCGAACAGTTCGCTGATGTCGCCCTCGCACTGCGACAGCTCCATACCATTCGTGAACCGCACACGCACGTCGCGGATGCCGAGGGTCTTCTCCGGGCCGCCGCCGTCAACGACAAGCGGGATGAACCCGCCCGACAGCTGGCGCTCGTCGGCCTCCCTGAGGACGCGCTATCCTTCTGGCCCCTGCGTGAATATTGCATGAACTTCTCATAGTCATATCCCTCCTCCTCGCAGAACTTCTTCATCGAGCGGCCACGGCCGTTCTGGTTGTAGTGCTTGAGCGCGAACGCGTAGTTGATTGTCGGATCTTCCTTCATCTTTGACTCCGTTTTTTTTGATTCGTGACAAAGATGAGCAGACTTGTTCAGAACTCAATGCGGAAATGTGGACGCGTACTGTCCATCACCCTGTAGGGAACGTTGTTTCTGTCGCAGAACGCCCGCATCGTCATCCCGCGCGGCACCCACTCACTCTGGTACTCCACATAGAAACGCTCCAAGTCTTCGCTGCTGTACATTGGTCTCGTTTTTCCGGCTAAGGTAAGGGGCTTTTCTCCGGGTCCAAAATTTGACCACTAACTTACAGGACATGAGGCTAAAGGGTGAACACAGATGATTGAAAAATTTGACATACAATATTACCGTTATTTCTTGAAACTCCTAATCGTCTCCCTCAACCCATCCTTGGCGCGGACGGGCATGTGGTCAATGCCCAGCGCGGCCTTGACCTTGGCATTGTTGACGACGTAGTTTTCGGTGAGTTTCTGCATGCGGAGGGGGTTTAGAGAGGTGAATTCAAGTGCCTATTTATCTTTTCTCTGATCTCTGCTTTTAGATTCAAGGTCTTTTTTCATCACGTTCCTGCCAGTCAAGAATAGACCGACAACGACAACCATTGTCACACTTAGAAAAGATGCGGCAAAAGTAGTCATGCGTAATTTAACAGCAAAGAATATCGCTACCGCGACACAAAGAAAGACTATTATAAATCCAAAAACCTGACCTCGTTTACTTTGTACTGTTTGACTACCAACAACTTTAGTTTCCAAGGTCATTCTGTGTTCCTGTTGTTTTTCAGCCATTTTCAAAATCCTATCTGCCGAGCCGGGAAGGATTTCCTCATAACGCGCCAATGATTCCGGTGGAGGTATTGGTCCTGAATACATCTCCTCGCGGATAATTGTCAGAGCATCCTTAACATCCTTTTTCCGGCTCTCTGGAACGGCATCCAAGATTACCTTATCTGGGCTTTCTTGTTCTTCGGTATGATTGTTCCCTGCAACCAATCTACCATCTTGAATAGTTTTTTCACTCATAATAATCAAATTTTGGTCACTTCATCACTGAATACAAATCCTGACCGACTACGCCAAAGTCAGACTCTAACGCCGTTCTGTCAGCGGCTTCCGCTGACGAGGATTCATTATAGGAGTAATATGGAGAGAATATTCCCAAAAGGTTTCCCATTCCGATCAGAAATGATCCCTTCGCGAAAAGATAATCTGTTCTGTAAAATGACTTTTTCATACAAATAAACATTACCTAACAAATATACAAATTTCAGACTAAACTTTCAACAATAGAACAAACAAAAATATTACACCCTGAAATTCTCCAACACATCCAGCGGCTCCCACCCAAGTTCCTTGCGCGCTTTCTCATTGCTGAAGGTAAGGCTTTTGGTCATCTTTTCAAGTTTGTAACTATTGATTGGAGCCTTATTGCCCAGAAGGTCACCGACTTTGGCCATGCACCAAGCCATCCAATAAGGGATTGAAAGCGGTTTGCGTTTGCCCAACTGCCTCGCGACTGAAAGGGACAATTCTCCGAATGACGGCTGCCGAGTATCGCAGACATTATAGACGCCACCCTTCTCCTCCAACTTAGGTAATATATTGGCAATGTCCTCCGCCATCAAAATGCTCTTGACGACCTTACCTCCGGCAATATTCATATAGAAGCCTTTACGGATGCCATTGACCATCGCACCGAGATTGCCGGGAGCACCTTTCCCCGCAAGAAGCGATGGACGAAGAATTCCAAGAACCACATTATGTTCCTTGCACCATTGCGTCAGATACCCCTCCGCCATTATCTTGCTCTTCGCATACGGTATTTCACCATCAAGAGGATGCTCCTCGGTGATCAATTCTCCAAAGTCGCATCCATACACAGCGACAGTGCTAATGAATATCAAAGCCTTCGGCACCCCAACTTTTTCAAGCGCCGAACATAAATTAACAGTTCCTTGATAGTTCACATCAAAGAACGCCTGCTTCTCAGCCTCGGTCTTCGGCACGACATGAGCCTTTCCACAAGCATGAAGCACAACATCATAGTGTTCCGGAAGATCAGGAACTTCCTTTGCAAGATTAGCCTTCACATCATCGGCAGGAGTAATGCCACAAGTCGTCACGACATACGACCTATCCAGCACAGGCCGGGCATTTCTGCCCAAAAATCCAGTGCCACCGGTAAACAGCAACTTTTCCATTATATTATTTTCAAGAATTTATCCAAAATTGTTTTCTCTGAATATTTAGTCTCCGCCAACACACGAGCCCTTCTCCCCATTTCCTCCAAACGACCTCTATTCCATTCATCAGGCCACCCACAATAGCCAATATTATTCTCCCGAACCAACAAATCAATCTCACTGCCTTCAGGACCAAAGAAAAGGATAGGCCTGCCAGATGCAAGAATATTATACGTCTTACTTGGTACGCCCAAACCATACATTCCTTCATGAAGGGTCACGACCGCCATATCACACGCCGCCAAGACATCATTTTGTTGGTACCGGAAGTAAGGCCCGTGAAAGAACACATTATCGTGTCTCTTTTCCTTGAGTCTTTCCTCCATTGCTCCAGTTCCATATAAATGGAATTCAATGTCTTCCGGTAAATCATCAATCACTTTCTCCAGTCCCTGAACGCGTCCAATGTTACCAGCATATTCCAAAACAATCTTTCCTTCCGGAAATGGTTTTGGCCGTATGTTAATAATGTCCGCCCAATTCTCTATGACAACAATTTTTGTGTTCTGATTATACCGAGCCACTTTGCGGGTCAACACGTCTTTCATATCCCTCCCCAAAGCGATCAATTGATCCGCCTTGCTATACGCCTTATCAAAAAACCGCTTAAACATCCCATATAAAGGCAGTTTCAGACCTGCCGGACAGGTATTCTCCGGGAACACATCATGAACAAGAATATTCAGCTCAAATCCAATTCTCTTTTTCAGCCAAGCCATCAGAGGCACCATCGGAGCCGGATTTGTCACCATCAAGACTTTGTCTCCTTCACGCACATATTTCCTCACCAACGACATCATCCTTTTGCTCATAAGCAAGAAGGAGATCGCTTTCCCCACAGCCGTGTTCTTATCCAAACCAGTTCCCCCAGCACGATGCACCTCAATGCCCTCGTGAAGTTCGAACCTGTGCTCAACGTCTATCTTTTTCCGCTTATCATAAACCTCTGGCCCACATATCACGCCGACGGCGTACTTCCGAGCCATAGCATTGGCGATTTCCCCCATAATATAACTTGTAGATGTCTCGTCAGGAGGAAAGAGTTCTGTTATTATCCAAAGTTTTTGGGGATTCATTTCGTAGCAAGATTTGATATCTCTCTATACATCATCTTATAAACGCATGATACCACCTATAAATATATCGATCAATTCGGCCATGCAATTTCTCGTATTTCTCGAACTTTCGCCATATCTGTCACGAAACCAGAGTTGTGTTCCACATTCAATCTTATGTATCTGAAGATAGTCTTTGCATATAGATAAATGCCTCTATCAACACATAAATCCTGTTTTTCATTTTCCGAAAGATCTTTTATTTCGTCAATATTCGAATAGAAAGACTCTTCTGAATTGACCAACTGTAAACCATGATCGTCATCAAGATTCGCCTTCATAATGAAAGGCAAATCGGATTTTTGCAGGATAATGATACTCTGCTGCGAGGACGGTACACTATACATTTCACATCCACGATATAACATTAGTATGCCTTTCTTTACAAACTTAACATCTCTTTCTCTGCCACATAATGACTCATAATCATCAAGATAGACACCTAAGGAAACGATTGCATTGTCTTGTCCAACATTAAGGATATCAAAGACTCGCTTAATATCCTTGTAAGCTATTCGAACGTTCCTGACTCCAGAATGAAGCAAGAATACAGAATTGTATGCCTTGTAAACCATTTCATTCATGTTTTCTACAATCAAATCTGGCAAATTGGAAGCATTTATGCTAGTTCCGACCTTTAGGATATCTTTATCTATGCTGTATTTAAGAGAATTAGGAATAGGATATCGATTATAACCATCGCCAGGTGCTTCGTTCCTTGATGGGATGGTCAATGCATATCTACTTAAGGCTTTCAATAAATGAGACTTCAGGTATTCGCGTTTTTCTGGATCAACTTCAGTTGACGCATTAAGAGCCTCTATCTTGGATTCACATTGAACAATATAATTGCGACATAGGTTCAAAACATCGTCCACAGCCACGGCTATCGAACCGATAGCAATTTCTAAATCATTTTGTTCCTTAAACCACTCCGAGACCTCACCCTTTAGCCTATTTATCATGTATATTTCAGCACCCAACTTCTCTACCGTTTTAAGATCACTGATGGGTGGTAAACTCATAGGATCGTTATATGTAAAATTCAAGTTCTTTAAAGTGAACAACCTTATCAACAGCAATGCAGAATATTTGTACGCATATCTAAGAATAAAATCATCTGAACTGACATCTTGCGGAGCACCTATCATGTTATAACGTTGAGTCATCAACATGAGATCACCCTTATAAGAAAGCAATTTTCGCAACTGCGAATGTATAAGGATGAATGTACTCGGAACCAAAGCATACTGACGCGGCTCAGTGTTACTGAAATACATCAACTTATTCAACAATTCATACTTTCCATTATACACGAGTAGTGCTCCAACCATAAAATGTTGTTCCAGGAAACGCTCTTGTTGCCATTCCAGAACCTTGTCTATCTCATAATATCTATCTAACGTAAAGCGATAATATTGATCAGCAAACGTCCAATACGAATACATCCACGAATCGTCATTCACGTGTACTTTAGCATCTAAAGTTTGCCATATATAACGAAACTCTGCATCCGTGATATCTATTCTTTCATACATTGGCAAAAAATAAGTAGAAATCAGATCCCTTGATGAGAAAAAGTGATTGTCTCTTTTCGAATGCTGCTTGAGCAATTCTCTCAACATAGTCCACACTTCAGTTGTCACTTGCCCTTTTACATTGTTCATACTGTTTGCGCTGCGCCTATAATCATACAAATAGGAACCTATGCTAACACTGGCCTCCGTATATAGTTCATCATCTTCTTTGTCAGAAGCATATTTCAATATTTGAAACATTCCTGTCAATGGCGGGTGGTTACCATAAGTTTGGCACGTCAAGTACTTCAAGTACGTCATTGGCTTGGTTGTCATAAGGATGTATTTGAATAATATAAAGGCTGATATAGCCAAAGCAAACACAACCAATGTATGAATCAACGACACTACAATCAATATGGAATAGTCTCTATAGTAATATAATAAGAAAGGTGTTACTATGGACACAACTATAGCAACAAGCAGAAACCATGTGAACATACGAAAGTACCATTGTTTCTCAAAATATCCCGCCAATTTAGTACTTCCATACATCTCGTCAATTCTTTGTATCGCCTGTAAAATCAATGGGTAAGCCATACCCATCAAGGCTGCAAAGATACTAATGAGCGAACTGAAGTTATAGTCGAAGAAATCAAACATCACTTACATTCTTTTGTTATAGTCACGCATAGTGTATCATTTCTCATTTTCTCAATCATCTCTTGAAGTTCATTAATTTTCGACGATAATAATGGTATTATTGTGTCATTGTCGTTAATGAATATTCTTATTGCAACAGGTTCTTTAGCTGGTTCATTAATAGGACCACTTTCTCGAATTATAAGAGCACAAGCAATATGACCTACAATAAATGATCCCACCAGCAACGATGAAATACAAATATATGTTTGATAATATATGCTCCAATGATTGGCAATTGCACTCTTTATTTTAGCCCATTTCTTTTGGATTCGTTTTTCCTTATCCATTAATAATCGTTTTAAACTGTTCGTTATATACGCGATAGTAGAAAGAATGCTCAAACTCCTTTCGACATTCGGATGAAAAAGCTTCTTGACTCTTGTGAATTCTCTCTATAGCTGATGCTATCTCTTCCTTGTTAGTATTGTCATCTATTGCAACGACATTTCGACCATCATGGGTGAATTCATTCAGATTGGATCTCAAAACTATAACCGGAGTACCAAACATAAAACTTTTTGCCAACACACCACTTTGAGTTGTTCTTGCGTACGCATTCCACACTGCAATCGAACTACTATAGTATGTATTAATTTCTTCGTTGCTCATAGGGTTGCCCATATGAACCGTCACACGTGACGACTCTTTCAAAGCCTCTGGTACCACAAATTCACTTTTTGTACTTATCAAGAAGTCGATCCCATTAAGTTCATTGCACGCTATAGCCCATTCTACGAACTCCAAGTATTCTGTAAACGAATGATCTGCAGCCACAGTACCTATGTAACTGAAATATTTTCTTTCCATCAACATGTGTTTTTTCTCTCTTTCATCACAATACATTAATGGAAGATAGTGGTAGTTCTGGTTAGCATATAGGTTATTCTCTTCATAATATTTGATAGCCTTCCGTGAAGGAATCAAGACATAGTCACTCCATTTTACAATAAGGGCGCTTATATGATCTATCACCCATAATTTCGCCAAATACCCCATCGAGAATCCTGCGTCACGATAAACTTTCATGGATGCAAGTGGCTCATGAAATATATAAACCACTTTAGCTCCTTTTCGTTTTAATCTCCAAATTAGAAGCGGATTTTTAGGGCTTGGGAAAAGGAATATTGCCAAATCTGTCTTAGGTATTTTTTTTACCTTTGAAGACATTATCCTGCTATCCTGTGGCAAATAGGATTCAAATGCCGGATTCACATAAAAAATAGACTCGTAACCTAAATCCTCACATTGATTATAACTCGCCAACATATGGCTAACATGACCAGGATTGAAATTTAATGATATGATCAAAGCCACCATCTAATTATCTCTTTATTATCATACAATATAGTTGCATATATTCATTATATTTGTTTTGTTTATCAAAATGAGACAATGCATATTCTCTACATTTATTGCTTCGCGACAATCTTTCTCCTTGACATAACTGAGCATCATGGACGATAAAATCGAGAACTTGGTTAACATCTTTTGCCGGAGCCACATAACCTGTTTCCGGGGTAACAATTTCAGGGCATGCCGTTGAGGCATATACAACGACTGGGGTCCCACATGACAAGGCTTCAGCCGTTACAAGTCCGAATGTTTCCTGATAAGACGCATTAAATAGAATATCTGCCGCAGAATAAATTTCCGCTAACTCATCAACATTATTGGTCCGAGGAATCCCAACAATACCTTCGGGCAACTTCGCCTGAATATCAGGTGTACAACCAACCAACACAATTGCAAAATCATGCGGGAGCATTTTTCGGAGGCAAATAAAGGCCGAAAGGCCGACTTCTTCACTCCAGCCCGTAGCAACGCCGAGAATCACATATTTTCTTTGCAAACCATATTGCACACGAACGTGTTCTACAGAATTAGGACGCGGTTTAAATACATTTACATCAATACCATTTTGAATAACGTGAATTGGATATGCTCCTAATATTGACTGCCGTGTTATATCTCCCAGCCAATGTGACACAGGAACAATTGTCATATTCGGCATATTTGAATATGCTTTTCGTTTGGCTCTATAGTTATGCCTTGAACGATCGAATACAAAAGAATTCGGATATGAATTCTTTCTTGGACAATTATGACATTCAGTCTTCCACTTATAACAATTCACACAAGTAAAGTGGACACAATGCCCCGTAAATGCCCAACAATCATGTAATGTCCAGACAACTGGAATACCTTTTTTTTTCAAAAACTCGAATAGAATCGGCACATTGATATAATATCCATGAATATTATGCAAGTGAACCACATCCGGTTTTATAACGTCAATTGTATGAATCAATCTCTTTGTGGCACGCTTGGACAAAAAACCACAACAATCAAAGATTCGAGTCATCAAAGCATGTACATACTGATCTATTTTAGTCCCAATAAGAACAAGATGTGATTTGCTCTCAATTTTTGGAGCGCGAGCAGGAAAAGCTATATAACTCTCCCAACCGTCTGATATAGCCCTTTCCCCAATCTGCTGGGCAATCCGTCCTGTAGATTGAGTAATGCATGTGTTTATTTGTAACAATTTTTTCATACACATTACGCTTTTGAGCATGGACCCGACATGAAATGAACCTCCTTATCATTTTTCAGATTCTCTATAAGTGTCAAGAAGCGACTCGCTGCTACAGCGGGGCTCCATATCTGTTTCATTCCGTTTGCCGCATTCTCTTGCATTTGTTTACAATCTTGCGGATGTGTGAGCAAATAATCTATTTTCACACACATGGAATCAAGCGTTTCCAGATCTGGATTATTCAATGAACATGATGCCTTGGAGCCTTTAAACAAAAAACCATTAAAACCGTCCTCTATCAGGTATGGCGAACTTCCTATGACATCGCTGGCTACCAGCACACACGCTTCTGACAAACTCTCATTTGCAACAGCCCCCCAACCTTCATTTTGATCTGAAGTAAACAGAAAAATATCTGCTTTCCGCATTGCCTCATGAATCATGTTATTCGGAATGATCCCATGAAAGGTTACAACGTCCATAACGTCTAACTTTTCAGCCAGTTGTTTTGTTTGACCTTCTAATTCTCCGGTCCCATACATATCCAGATGAAACAGGTAACCCTTACTTTTCAACCTCTTGGCAAGAAAGATCGGCAGTTCTGGGTGTTTCAACTTCAGGAACCTCGCACACCACATAAGTGTGTGCGAGGTTCCTGAAGTGGAAACACAGTGTGGTGTCTCAACTGTAATGTTATCATCAACTTTGGTAAAATAACCCCACTTATAACATTTTCCTTCAAATGTTTTGAGTTTATTGTGGTCTTGCGCACAGAAAGCAGAACAGCACAATTTATATAATGGCTTCTTGTTCCACCCCCCCACATGATACGCCAGACACCATTTTAATAGGCGAGGTGAGGCCACACTCATAAATCCATGCTTCAACCACCTTTCTCCCATTTCAAATGACAGAAGTCCACGCTTCATGCGTTCTTTTTCGAAAGGCAATGACTCTATTCCTGCAAATACACAGCAATCAGCAGTCCTTGCCAAATTCATAGCATACTCATATTTATCATGCGTTTCCCATGCTCGCAATAGATATGGGCGTTGAGAGTAGTCCTCTATTCCACCCTTATTTTCCACAGAATGTTCAAGTTCCACGAAAGCATAATCGTGATGAGTCAACTCCCATAATTGGTCTGCCACCGGCGCTTGATGTTGATTCAGCACCACACTATAAAACGCAATCCGCATACGCTATATCCTCTCTGAACACCAATCAATACCCTCCTTAATAACAGTGGCAGGATTACCTCCGATTATGCAGTTCTCAGGAAATTTCCGGCCTGTAACAACAGCCCCACCCGCAACCACACTATAAGATCCAATCTCAGTTCCCTTAAATATTAAGACTGTATTTCCAATCCATACATGCCGACCTATAATCACAGATTTTGACTTGTTAATACGCACCCTTGTAGTTGCCTTCATTATACTATGGCTATCACCTGTTCTAATTGTTATGTTAGCAGAAAACATACAATCATCTCCAATAATAATATTCGTTCCCTCTATAGTAGCAAACTCAGAATGTCCTCCACCATGACAATTCTCCCCCACTATTATCTTGTTGTTATCATCTTCTATAGAAAATGATAACCCATCTGAAGCGAAGTCTTTACCTACCTGTATCAAATTATTGCTTCCATGAACTCGGATAACGACATTGCGTATGCCATACGCACTCTCAGCAAACACAATCTTGTTGTTATTGCCATATACAAAGAATTTGCATCCTTGTCTAAAAGTTCCAAGAGTGACAATATTATTGTTCTTGCCTTTTATGATAGTCGAATTATGGCCGAACATAGAATAAAGGTACGATGCAAGTTTTCGCCATCTGGAATCAGTCCGTAATTTACTAATTATGTTCATTTACTTTAATTTTCATATATTTAACTATATCTTTTGTGCGATTTTTCCAAGTGCGATTTTCAAGCATGAATGCTCTCGCGACCTTGCCTTTTTGTAAAAGTTCTATCTTTGGAATCTTTGTTATCTCCTCCATTGCATCAGCAAGACCTTCTCCTGTCACTTTGTCAAGAATTTTAACATACTTACCATAGTCTCGCTCTATGTGAGCGATAGGTGTGGAAAGTACAAGCTTACCCATAGCCAAACACTCTAAAAATTTACCTGGAAAATGATAGTCATCTTTTTCTTCAATTCGAAGATTTAAAAGCACATCTGCATCTTCATAAACTTTGAAGAGTTCGTCCTGGGTAAGCATCCCAAGATATTCAATACGCCCGTCTGTCTTGGATGCTTCTTTTATGAGTGGCACGTCATTGCCTTTACCACAAAATCTTACACGGACATTTAAGTTTGGACTGTGTTTTAAGGCCTCCAACACTAGTTTTGTTCCATTTTGATCCCACAACATCCCAGCCAACACAAAAACGTACTCCTTTGCTGTTGATTCTTTTAGTTGGAACAAACTTGACACCAACTGATCCGTAACACCACCATCTATTAAAATATAATCTTTTCCTGGAGCATAATGTTCAACGATGCGTTCATTTATGACAATACGCCCATCAAGTAATGGTATATATTTCTCTGCTATCTTTTCTGCACGCTTATAACCGTACATTGACAATTTACTTAATCCAAGACGTTTTGGAGGGATACCAAGGTCGTATAGCATACAATACAGTTTAGCTCCAACCTTCTTACCTGCCTTGTAAATAAAATCAATAGAAGGATGGTAAGTATTGTAAATAAAAATTTTACAATCCTCCCCTTTATGTCTCTTTGCCCATTTGCGAATATAATAGGCATACTGAATGCTCCAATGAAGAGTTTTTACCACCTTCAGATTAAGTGTGGGAAGTATTCTCACCTTTGAACCATTCTCTAATGTATCTATTTTCTCGGGCAGCCACAATGGACCATGAGGAAACGACTGATAAGAAGGCATTGAAACGAATTCTATATTCTCGCGCCCAATTAAATCAGCCATGGAAAGCCCGACACCCCTTATCGCATTAAAACCAGAACGTGCCAAAGCATTGGTCCAATATTCTTTTCTATCGGGCGTAAGGCTTGAGATAAATAAAACTGCCATATTTTATTTTTATAATATAGGAATTCTGCACAGATAATCTATTACAAACCATAAAGCACTCTTTCGTGTTCTTCAATTTGTTCTTTAGTAAAACGCATCTTTAAGACTCGAGCTGGCACACCTCCGACTATACTATACGGTGGTGTACTTTTTACTACAACAGATCCTGCAGCCACAATAGATCCACGACCAATTGTTACTCCTTTTAATATTGTTGAGTTCATTCCAATCCAATTATCTCCTTCAAAAATAACATCCTTATCATTCTGAGGTATCTTGTCTGTATCCTTAACCTCGTCAATATACCGTCCCACAATATCTGAACGATGATCGCCACCACGGATACTCACATGTGGGCCAAACATAACATGATCATTTATTATTATTTTGCTTCTTGTAGATACAAAATCGGCATGATCACCTATATATACATGATTGCCAACATACATATTTTCATAATAGAACGTACTATCTAGCGGAGAGAAATATACATTCTTTCCACAAGACCCCATACGTTTTTTAAACACCGGGAAGTATATTTTATTATATAACCGTGTAAAAATCACTTTTATATCAAACATCATAGTTCATTTTTAATACACTATCATAGATTTTTTTCATCTTTTCGTAATATTCATAATTAGGTTTTTTCCCATTCTTTGGAGTACCTAAGTTTGTAATAATCTTGTCACACAAATCATCACCGTCCCCATACTTATAAGTCATCACTCCATTTGGCCTTTCACAAACATCACTTGCGATAACAAACGTACCTTCATCAAGAGCTTCTCTAACAGCCACACTATCTCCATCTGTAGAAGTAGGCCTGACATATACATCAACATTCCTCCATAATGTCCTTATATTATCTATGGCACCAATCTGCCAGAAGATTCCATCATCGACTCCTAGCGACTTTGCATACTGATGCAAATCATCTATCTTTTGAACATTATTACTATCTGATAGGCATAAAACAAGACCTACCGAATCGTGGGACCTTTTTATGATAACTGAATATGCCTTAACAATTGCTTTAAATCCATAAATATCAACGCCGTCAGTTTCCATAAAACTGTGGCCATAAAATGCTATGTTACGATCATGACAATCAATATATGATTGCATTTTCTTGTCTAGCGGGACATATAAATCTCCAGCAACTGGGACATATGCGGGGATTACATGAACCTTAGTTCTTGGTTTTACTGGTAAAGACATCAATTGTCGTTTTCCCTGTTCACTCACCGTTATCCATAAAACATCTGATGATCTTAACATCATATTCAAAAAGAAACGATTTACAACATTTGTTTTAGGATAATTTGTTGTAACCATTGAATTGTGGATAGTCACAATCACCTTTTTTCCCAAAAGAACTTTAATCAACCATAAATATCCCATACCCTCTAAACTAAAATGTGAATGGATGATTCGGTATGGTCTTGCGAATTTCAAGTACTTCCAAATTTTAAAAGGAAGTAAATACGTTTGTATCCAACACCACTTATCGTAAAAAGGTGAAGATGTAATTAATTGATCGCAACATGACTCCACATAAAAGCCTCCCACTTTATATCCATCCAATCTTAGTTGGTCAATTAAGCGTTTAACATATACACTTACACCACCATAAGGAGGAGGGACAAAAGCAAATTCCTTAATATCATATAGCTTTCTCATAACCAATCTGACTTAATACTAAAACATACAAATAAAAATATAGACACCCCCATTGTCCTCCAGAAAAAGGCTCAATAGAAAACATACATAATGCCAAATATAGAATGGCCACATTCACAAGTCCTTTATCTCTGCAAGAATAATACAATGGTCTAAATAACAAACCAAGCAAACAAACAAAACCTACAATTCCATATCTAACAAGAATCGCCAAATAATCATTATGAAATCCAATATACTGATTAGTGCCTAACGTCATAGATGCGTCAGTTCCTATGCCAAATAGCCATTGTAACGGAGTGCATTCATTAAAAAATGCAGCCATTCTTGGCAACCATATCTCCGTTCGTCCACCAACATCACCGGCATCACTAATAAATCGGAGAATCAACATATCAAGTGCATGAAACTTATACATTAGAAACACTACTACTACTGACAATATCAGTATAGTTAGACGGTGTGTATTTCTAATTCTAACGCAAAATAACAATAAGGTAGATGAACAGGCCAATGCAACAAAAGCTCCACGAGATGCCGTCATAAAAAGAGTAAACAAGGATAGAATAATTGTGCAAACGTAGAAAACACGAATTTTTCCATTGTATGAATTTCCCCTGACTAATTCTATCAGTGAAGTTATTATACCCATCCCTAATATCGAACCAAAATAATTTGGGTCGGTCCAGCCTTTTCGGTCAAGTACCCCTTCAAGTGTATTTACATTAGTGATGAACCTATCACCAACAAGGATGAATTCTAAAGAAAGCACTAGTGATATTATAGCAAAAGAAAATGCCATATAGTGAACTTGTCTCTTATCATCTGCTTGGAAAAGAATCGCAGCAACGATAATGATTGATAGCCAATTAAATGTGACTATAACTCCACTAGAAAATATTGTGTCTATAAACAATGACAACAAGCATAATATAATAAAGCTATGAGGAACTTTAATATTACGGTCCTTGTTTTTTCCTAAAAAAATAACACTTAGTAGAATTGTAATCAAAACATAAAGGCCATCGACTGGCATATATGACACAGCATAACTTGCCGCTGACAGTACAACGAAAGTAAAAAAGACCTCAGGGAGTAATCGACTTTTATTTACCCATAATGGAAAAAGAACTGCCAACATAAAAGCCAAACGCAAAGGCAAGGGCGGCAAAGCATCTGAATTAGTCCATGTTGTCAAACATATCAGCAAAAGAATGTAATAGATTATTTCCTTGCGTTTAACACCTTTCATTTTTATCTTTTAATTATGCGTGAGATTCTCAATAGAAATAGAACTTTCTCCCTTAAACTTATCGGCAACAATAAAACTCTACTGTTTATGTTTTTAAACGAAGATTTCCACATTCCATAATATTTTTTGTCATAAAGCAAGGGACTTAATAAATTTCGTTGTATATGCTTAAAGCAGTCCATAGATTTTACGATATCTGACCACATATCAGTTTTTGAACGGAAAAAATTCTCCAGAAGGTTAACATTATTAAAAACTTCAGTAAAACGAGACAAGATACTGCACTCCGATTTATTCTTGCTTATGGAGTCAATATTAGAATAGTAATAATAATATGGCTTAGGTATAAAAGCAATCTTCTTGCAATAGAATATCAATTGTAGGCATAATGCTATATCCTCGCCCATTCCACATGTTGGATAATTAATATCCATTTTAAACAAATCTCTCTTAAATAATTTAGACCATAGAGATGCGGATTCCTTTTGGAAGAGGCAATTTATTATAAATTGTTTCTTATTCAAGGAATTACACATAACAAATGGGATATTTTTCTCCCCGTCTGTAATTTGATAACCACACATCACCACATCGGCATGAGACTTTATTGCCTCATTATACATTGCTTCGTACATCGTTTTGTCAACCCAATCATCAGAATCACACTGAATAATATAATCCCCGATTGAGTTTTCAATACCTGTTTTGCGTGCCAACGGCAACCCCATATTTTGTTTATGGTGTATTATCTTAATTTGTTTCTTACGGTTTTCATATTCAGTTATGATTGTCTCTAGTATTTTTAGCGATCTATCTGGGGAACAATCATCCACAAAAATGAATTCCATGTCATCTAACGTTTGTTCAAACAAACTCCTGACACACCTTTCTATGTATTTTTCTACTTTATAAATAGGTACAATAACGGATACTTTTGCCATACTAACTTTGAGGTCTTAATAATTCACTTATTCGATGTAATAGCTTATTTCTTTCACTTCGTGACAAGACTACATAATACATTAAAACCGCACCCATAATTACATCTGAAATAAAAACACAAACTAAACGACCTATCGATTCGTTCATTGAGCAACGAATAATAGTTGGTATAACAGGCAAAGCAAGTGTAATTGTACAACATGGTATAATTACAGATATTAAATAGTCTCGTAATCCATACGCAAAAATTCTCTTTAATTGTATAAGGCAAACTATTTGATTAGTAACAGAAAATACAATCGTAATTATAAACACGCAAAGAGCATCATAACCAAAGTATAAAAAAAACCATGAAACTGGAATCAGTCCGAGATTAACGATAGACGTAGCTATTTGGTATTTATTTATTCTACCACTCGCAAAAGCGACTTGAGAACAAGGGGTATTTAAAGTACAAATTAAAGAATCCACCAATACAAGGATGGCAAAAATATCTGTTTGACTTGGAATTTCACTACCTAACCACAAATGTAACAATTGATTAATCTCCAATATTATAGGCACAACTAGCAAACACATTAGCACATAGCAGATTTTTGATTCTGCAAACATCAAATATTTCGTTTTATCATATTCACTTGATGCATATGCGTTAACTATCTGTGGTCGAAATGCAGTTGAGATATTAGCAGAAAAACCATTTACCGCACCGTTAACCTGAAAGGCAATGCCTCGTGCCGCATTTACAATTGGGCCAAAATATACATTCAACAGCATATTCAAGCCTTGCCCTTTAAGCAAAAATGCAAACGTTCCTACTAAGTTCCATCCTGAAAATGAAAGCATAGATTTAAATAGAGGTTTATCAATATGCAAGACAATCACTTTAGTTAAAATCTTACGCTTTGCAAATATAAAATAACAGATAAAATCGAAAACAGAAATAACAAGAGTTATTATTGAATAGATTATAAGTTTATCAAATGGCAAATATGGCAGAATAATAATGGCAATTAATTTTAGAATAACATCTATCACACTTATGATGGCATAGTAATTCATCCGTTCTTTTGCCATTATTGCTCCGATATAGGGAATTTGCAATATAACGAACAACATTGACACAATGGCTGATTGATAGACGACATTAGCTGCAAATATCCTATCTGCAGGAATCACCATCACACCGTTAACATACCATAACCCTATAGTTTCCAATAAAAGGAATATAAGCAATCCTAAAACGATATGTATTATCATACCAGTAGAATATACCTTATGATAACCATCGTTTAGATCGTGTGCACCCTCGTAGTTGTAAAATCGTTGCATACTTGATGACAAGGTCGCGTTAAAAAAGCCGAATAGTGCCACGAATCCCGCCACAACATTATACACACCGTAATCTTCTACCCCAAGCGTATTCAAAACAACGCGTGACGTATACAAAGACACAAATAGGATAAAAAGCATTCTCAAATACAGAAATAATGTATTTTGAGCAATTCGCTTATTGTTAGAAACGTTTGACATGAAATTATTATTGTATATCTTGCTACGAAGTAAAAAATGCCAACATTGTAACCTGGAACTACATAGAAGTGTTTCTATAAGTCCATACTCCATCCCTAACACCAATCATAAAGACATCGTATGGTATCTTCGTTATGAAAGGTAATGGTTTTACTGGGATCTAGGTATTTAATTCAATTTTTCCAAGTCCTATACAAGCCATGATATAATCCATTGATAGAAGTAAAAATCAGCACATATATTACATATAATGCTCTTTGTCTCAAGGAATAAATAACAAAAAACAGCATTGGTTGTCTTTTGTAAGATAGATTATATCATTCATCTGTAAGCGTTCACTTCTCCAACCCATTGATTTTCAGCGGGCATTTGGAAGATTTTGTTTAACAATCGTCGATTTTAAGGGTTTACAGGCTGCAGTAGCACGGCAGGAGGGCTGTCAGGTCCTCGCCTTCATGGGCGGTTTTCAGTTTGCCGAGAAGATAGCTGATGTACTTGCCAGGGTCGATTTCATTGTGTTTGCAGCTCTCGATCACCGAGTACATGAAGGCGTTGTCCACCGCAGAGCTCTCGCTTCCGATATTGCCGGCATTGCGGAGGTTCATCTTGAGTTTCCTTACGCTCTGCTCGCTGATATTGTTCGACACCTCGACATCTCCGCTTTCAAGTACACGTTTCATAGCTGGCCATTCGGCCCTTGCATATCGCATGGCTTTTTTCAGCAGCTCATGTCAAACACCTTATAGCAGACATATCCGTCAGTTGTGTAGAACCCGATGAACTTCTCAAGGTACGGTTTGATGGCTTTCGCGCCACGACTGCCCTCCTCGTAGAACAGCCAGGAGAGTCTCAGCACCTTGGCCGTGATGCTCCAGAAGTACTTTTTCCTATAGACCCTGTTGCCGTCGGCATCCTCGCATCCTACCAGACCGGGAGTCTCGTCTATCATCCAGTAACCTGCTGTAAGCATTGCCCGTTCCCAATATTCCTTCATCTTGCCGCGCATATACTCAATGGCTCTGTGGATATTGTCTCCGAGAGTCGATTTCGACATCCGTAGGCCAAGAGCCCTGAGTTTCCTCGCTATCTGCTCGAACGGAGTATTATACCAGAACTTCTCCATCAATATGTAGCCAAGGGTGTCTGTACCGAAGCAGCAACCTGCTATCGGGCGGTCTACCGTTATTGTATCCAGTGTCCTGATGTCTTCCTCATTGCCGAAGCGTAACGTGGCCGTCTCGTAGATGTGTTCCTCTACCTTCGCCGGGGTGAACAAGATAACCTTCACGAAGTTCTTGTCTATCCTTCCATTCCTTGTTACATAATATGCTCCTTCCGGCAGTTTATAGTAGTCCTCAAGCCTGTGATATGTCGGACTGTCCGTATATGCAGCCGCTTTCGAGTAATCGATGCGCTCAACTTTCACCTCACTTCCGGGATGAGTCCTGAGCAACCTCTTCTGGATAGCACTCACAGCGTCTCCGGAAGATGGATTGTTCCGCGGAACCTCAGTATTGGCTCCACTGTCAGACCCCGCAGTGCCATCGAAGTTGTCCTTGCCGCTGTTACGATCATCGTCATCACGACGCTTGCCAAGACGACTTGATTTCTCCGACTTGCGGCCGTAGAGTTTACCGGCGTTTACCTTACCGCTGAGCGCAAGGGCGGAGATTTGAGCGGTCAGCTCCGATATCGTTTTGCGTAAGTCTGACAACTGGCCTTCATAAGATGCGCGAGTCTTTTCCTGAGCCGCCCTCATATCCTCTATCATCCCCTTATAGAACTCCTCAACCATTCTCCGGTCACGACCGTCAGATTCGGCAAGCCTTCGCTCCAAGGCGGCTACCGCATCGATCAGCTTTGCATTCTGATCCTTCAGTTTAGCAATGGTCATATATGACAGTTTGAGTTATTCTTCGGCTCTCATATTCTTCGTTTTCCTACATATAGGAGGTAGGAAAAATAATTGAAACTACAAAGGATTATTTCAATTATATTATTGATAATCAGTGATTTAATAACCTTCTAATCCATGTGTTTTACCACCGTAGAAGCGCTTGCCGCACACTCTGTCAGCATAACAAAGTCCGACCAGCAAATTTTACCTCCGACACGTTCAGGGTTCGTTAGCGGCCTTAAAAAACGGCCTTTATCCAACCGGATTGTCGTTAGTTCATAGCGATTGTATTCGCGTATGAGAACTTTTTTCACTCTGGGGTTGCGCCCGCTAAACACATATGCGCTCTTAGGTTTCCGGGGATTGTGACCTAAGTCTTCGCTGATGATTCCGCAAAGGCCGTCGATACCTTTCCGCATATCTACCTTGCCCGTATGCAGGTACAGCCCATATTCGCTCGTTATCGATATCATTGTCAGTTCAGAATCTTGCGGATTGCACTTATGACCTCCTCCACATCACCGCCCTTGCGACTCATAACCAGACCATTGTTGAACCGGATGCGGATCTCTCAAACCTTCATCGGCTCATCGCGTTGCACTGATGATTGAGTCCCATCTGGATTTACCTCTATGAAAACGGG
>ULRB01077575.1_pt1 | contig 22505 bp, 16 predicted proteins | sample 1955051 | NCBI WGS metagenome assembly ULRB01 (sample SAMEA4835671, study PRJEB28245) | human gut metagenome | biome: gut microbiome; material: fecal sample | place: Denmark | collected 2008 | reverse complement strand
TCCTTGCGGTTAATGTGTCAAGTGTTATTGACAATTTCATAATATATTATATGAAATGTCATATCGGGATAGAAAAAATCACGTTTTCAAGTCAATGTAGCAAATTATATAATGCACCCACAAGAAAACGATTATAAAAAGCAAACAGGCTCAGAAGCAGAAATCTGAGCCTGTTTTTCTATAAATATTCAATCATAAGAAACAATTAAATCTCCGAAACGGCGTAGTTTCGAGGGTTTAATGACAGTTTAATGCACCCTTAAATTGTATCAAAATAAGGGTGCAGTTATGGTGGAGGCGGCGAGAATTGAACTCGCGTCCGAAAATTCATTCATACAACTTTCTACGAGTGTAGTTTATCATTTAAATTCCCTGAAGAAACCGCTGACAAACAAGCTGAATCAACAGGTAGTCCGAAGTCATTTTACAGGAACGGACACTCCCATAAAACGTTCACCGCTAATCGACGCTCAATATACAGCCGCGGTACTCTGTAAATGAACGGAAGCAGACTTAGGCTGCTACCTGTAAGTTATTTCTGCTTACAGTAATATTATTTCTAGCGTTTATATTTAAACGTGGTGCAGTTTAAAGAGTTTGCCCTGCTCTACTCGCTTATCGTACTTCAAAATCCCCGTCGAAACCTTTACGCCCCCTTAAAAATTAATCCTTGACTTCACAGAACGGTCTATTTCACGCATAGCATCACGTTTTGCAGCAGTTTCACGTTTGTCATAAAGTTTTTTACCTTTGCATAGACCAACCTGTACCTTAACTCTTGAATCCTTAAAATAAAGACTAAGTGGAATAAGAGTAAGACCTTCCTGCTTTATAGTGCCAAACAACTTATTGATTTCTTTTTTATGCATTAGCAGCTTACGCACACGCAAAGGATCTTTATTAAATATATTTCCCTTTTCATATGGTGATATGTGAAGACCTCTGATAAAAAGCTCTCCATTATCAATACTGCACCAACTGTCTTTAAGATTAACACTTCCCTGACGTATAGACTTAACTTCAGTACCGACAAGCTCAATACCTGCTTCATAAGACTCCAGAACGAAGTACTCATGACGTGCCTTACGATTTTCAGTAATTGTTTTTGTTCCTTTAGTCCGCATTAATCTCAACTCCCGTCTTGTTATATCAAAGTTCATAATAATTATAACCTCTTTTTTTATCATTGTCAAGTAAATATAAATAATAATTATTGTGAAACAAAATGAAAAAGCAAAAATAATGACGCAATTCTTAATGCAACACCCCACGAAACTTGTGCGGTGTTGCATTAAAGTATGACTTTGTTTACAAGACTGCACCTTACAGTAACACGACTCTGTCCGCCTAACGTACAGGTAAAAAGAGCTAAATCCCAATCACCCTTTATCATTTCTTCAATATTTTTACCATCAATAGTAATTAATTCGTCAACCTGATACACATATACATTGCCAGATAAATCAATAAATCTGATAACATCATCGCTTACCAACTTATTTATGTTGCCAAAATGACCCGAATAGTTATGAGCTGCAATCAATAAATTATTTTCATCAGCAGAACCTGAATATCTGCATGGAGAAATCTTTAAACCATTATATGTCCACTCCTTTTGTACAGGAAGTTCGATTTCCAGTGAAGGAATTTGAATTATACCAATATAGCTGTTTCCATCTATATTTTCCGATTTCTCATTTTTAGAAAGCAAATCCTCATATTCATTGATTTCAGGCAAAACAGTCGGATCAGTTGAAACAGGAATATACTCATCAAGCTTTGGTAATTTATATTCTGTTTTTAAAATTTCCATTACCTTTTCAGATTTAATTTCTGCTTTTCTGTCACTTTTAATATTATATCCAACCAATAATGCTGCAATTAAAATTAAAATAATACCAATTATCATTAAAAAGAGTCCGATTTTCTTTTTTTTCATGTTGCCTCCAAAGAGAAAAACTGTCACATTCATAACAAACAGAAGTATAAAAATCTGCATTGCACGAATATGACAGTTCATTATTACCCAAGTTACTTTTTATTTTCCTTATTTATATACCAACCAAAACTGAAAAGTACCAATCCTGCAAAACCAAGTACAGGAACCGGCCACCAAAGCTGACCAGTCTGCGGCAGTTTATCCTTTGAACTTACTGTAGTTGTAATGCTGTTCTTTACAGTAGTATACGTTATTTGTCCGCTGCTTGTCAAGCCGCTGACATTTGATGAAACTCTGCTTCCTGTAGCACTTGTACTGCTGCCGCCTTTCACTGTAGTAACCTGTGATGTTGTTACACTGCTTACATCAGTTGTAGTAGACTGCGGTACAGACGTTGTTACCTTTGGCGGAAAGTTCTCATCATAAGTATTTGTAATAACGAAAAGCTCTGCTGTAACATTTCCTGATTTAACCGCACTTTGAGTATAGCTGACATAACAATTATCAGGAACACTATCCTCAATAACAGTCCAACGATAAATATTAGGAAGCTCATCCCATGTAAACTCCCAGTTGTTTTCCTCATTTAAAACTACAGTATCATAAAGCTCACCGTCCTGAAACAGCTTAACAGTTATATCAGGAGTATTTTTAGCATATTCCCAAACCTTTTTTACTGTTCTGTCAGCAGTATTATTTTCGTTACCACTGCTTACAAGTCCGATTTTAGGAATAATTGTCATATTCAAATCCCAATCACAGTCATACTTCTGACCATCTGCAATGCAGACAAGAGTAGGAACAGATAAAAACAATCCCAAGTCTTTTTTTACAGGTTCACCCAAAACCAGATAACAGCCCTCTTCCAAAGAATCAAAAGTAGCTGTTTCCTTTGAACTTGCAATTTTTGAATACAAAGGCTGAATATTTTGAGCTACAGTATATGCTTCAAGAGAATAGGCTGCGGATTTTATTAAGGAATCATTGCTTATATCAAACTTTACAGGAAAATCCGCAAATTCACCGCATAGCTTTACTGTTCCTGAATCAATAACATCTGCAACTCTGTATACACGCCAATGCATGTCAACTTCCTGAATTTTAGCAGAACTGCTGTCTACAGTAAGACTTCCTCTTTCATCAGCTTCAGCATTAATTGGCATTATAAAAAAACATATAAGGTTAAACAGCAATGCAAAAATTCCAACCTTACCGATTATTTTATTGTGTACCACTATCCTCACCTGCTTTCGCATCAAAATTATCTGCCATTCCTTTTTTCTTTTTCTTATGTTTTTGTCTTATTGAACCGCCTATAATTGTAAGAGAAAATGTAATTATCAGCAATGGAACTGCAATTACAGATGCAACAACCATTGGCTCAATCTGAACTGCATCTGACGAAACTCTGACAACAAGTTCAGGTGCAGCAGTTGCAATTCTCTTTCCTCTAACAAGAAGTCGGTGAGTATTAACTCCGTAAGGAGTGCATGTAAGAAGGGTTACATAATCCTTTCCGCTTGTTATTTCAAGATTGTTGACTTCCTGCGGTTCAACTATTACTATTCTGTCAACTTCATAGGTCAAAACCTCATTTAAGACTGTTACCGTAAACACATCTCCGACAACAAGCTTATCCAAATCACTGAAAAGCTTTGCGGAGGGAAGACCTCTATGTGCTGAGAGTACGGCATGGGTTGAATCTCCGCCTATCGGGAGAGTTGAACCCTCTAAATGACCTATTGCAATATTCAATACCTCAGCACTTGTGCCGTGATAAATCGGCAGCTGTATCTGTATCTGCGGTATTGTAACATATCCCATAATGCCTGTTCCCGTAATATCGAGTACATCCTCATAGCCTGCAACATCTTTATAATTGCTAAGCGGAGAACCTGTTTCTTTCAATCGCCTATTATAGTCCTTTGCCGCCTCAAAGATTTCTGAATAATCCTCCTCGGAAAGATTATTCATCGCTTCATCATACTTAGCTATCGCATAACTCTGATGCTTTGTATTAATGTAATTGCTGACTGTCGGATAGAGCATTACGGAGAATCCCACGAGAAAAATCAGAATTAGAATTAATGTTGCAATCCAGCCATGTTTTTTCTTTTTCCTTGTTTTCACCTCATGGAACACTCCCTAATGCTCGCCCGCAAGAAATTCCTGCGGGCAAGCCTAGAATTTAATTAACCGTCATTTTTGTATGTCTTATTCTTAAATTAATCTTCGTTTTTGCCTAATCTCTTCTTTGTTACAAGAGCTATTCCTGAACCTACTACTAATGTTCCGCCGAGTACATAGAATATTGTTGTACCAATGCCACCTGTTGATGGAAGTGTTGAACCCTTGCTGTTTGCAACATCCATCTTTACAATACCATGCTTATCAGCATCTGTAGCAGTATAATCTAAATCTGTTCCAGTTAATTTTAAACTAACAAGTTCTGTTCCGTCTGCATCTTCATTCTGAGTGTTAGATGTATCTGCATTAATTGTTAATTCAAGAGGAGCAATTGCGTTATATGCATCAGTCGGCGTTTTTGTTTCTGTAAGTGTATATACACCATCATCGATACCAATAACTTTAAACATACCATCTGTACCAGATTTTAATGTTGTTGTACCATCAGTATCAGTTTCAGTTGCATCAACCCAAGCTACTAATTTACCATCTGAATCAATCTTTGCATATTTGCCATCACTATTCTGCAATGTAAATTCAGCATTTGCAAGTTTAGCGGCAGTAGCCTTATCCACCTTAGTTACATCAAGTTCATATGTAAATACAATTACCTTATCTTCAGGAGTTTTACCCTTATCTTCATCATTTGGAGTATCCTCGTTATCATCAGATGTATTAGGTTTATAAGATACATTTGGATTATTTGAATATTCAAGATCCACCTTATTTGTTTGACCATTTCGACCAATAACTGCTGTTTTATTTAACACAGCACTATACTCAACTGTAACAATATCGTTTACACTAGTAACATAAGCTTTAATATCTTCAAAAGATACTGTTATATTTCCGCCACTTGCAGTAACTCTGCAATTTTTACCATCTACAGTAATTGGAGTTCCATTTACCTTAACTGTTATAGCATCCACAGCTGGTGTGTTAAATTGTGAACCCAAAGTATCAGTAAACTTATAATAATAATGTTCATAATCATCAAGAGTTGAAGGCATTGTACCATAAAGCTTAAATGGAACTGCATCGCCAATATTATAGTCAGCTACATCATTCCACTTTTCTGTAGTACTTTTTTCATATGTTGCTTGACCAGTAATAGCCTTAACATTTTCCTTAACTTTCTTTTCAACTGTAGGATATGATTTCTTTGTTACAATATCTATAGGAGTAGTTCCACCTGAAACTTCGAGTATAAACTTTGAAACAGCATCATGTGTATTATCTGTTCCCATAACATCTTTAACTATATAATATCCGGCAGGTAAATCAACAGCTGTACCTGATAATTTTGTACCACTTGTTCCAACATATTTAGCAAGAACACTAGCTAATTTATCAGCTGTACTTGAATTAGAAGCTATTTTCTCAATTGCTTGAGCTACTGCTGCTGCATCTGTGTTAGAACCTATAACAGATCCAATAGTTGTTGGCAGAGTTGTAGTAGAGTCAATTACAATACCTGTAAAATCATCATCAGCTAATAAGCCTGTTGAATCAAATCCAGTAGCCCAGCCGGTTACTGTCAAACCATTTGTTGAATATGTACCGTCAAAAATCTTATAAGCAGTATATGTATGGGTTGCCTGATCTGATGAACTACTAGAACTACTAATAGTTACGTTAGTAGCCGAAGCGGTAAAAGAAGCTGTAGTAGCCATAGTCATAGGAGCCATCATGCATGCTGCTAATGCGAAAGCTGCAAATTTGTTAGTTTTTTTCATAAAATCATATCCTTTCATTTTTGAGTTATTTGGGTTTGCATTTTTGTGATTGTGTTTGCTGTTAAACTTGTTTTTCATTTTTAACATCCTTTCTGCATGAAATTTACTTAAATTCCATGGATTTTTTCTTTAAAATTTTAAGTGCTATATAAATTCCTGCCGAAGCTGTCATCATTATAATTCCTGCATTTCGGTAGTCATTAATACCTTTTCCACCCGTTGAGGGCATTTCTATGGAGCCAGACGTAACTTTAGTATTGAGTATTGTTATATTGCCGTTATTTCCTGTGATATATCCTGTATCACCCGGACTGTCACCATATTGATATGAACTTTGATATTCATTTACAAATTTTTCTTCTACCCAATAGTAATAAACATTTCCTGATTCATCATACATTGGAAGGTCTGATATTGTTTTTGTCCAACTATTATTTGAACCTAAAGTTACCTCCTGAACCAATGTCGCATCAGTATTGGAATTTGAACCTTGATTTGATGCTAGCAAGTTTAATCCTGATATTTTAAAAGCAGATTTAAACTGAGCAGTTGAATCATCAGAAACTACATATTCTATAGAAGTAAATTTTTGACTAGGATTACTTATTTCTATTTGTATCGAATCTACATCGTCAGTAAAAGTAAATGTAATGCTATTGCTATTAAAAACATAATTTGTGTTACCCCAAATTTTCTTTTCAATATATGTACTAGAATCTAAAAAATCTTTTATAGCATCACTAGGTAGTTCAATACATACACAAGTATTGTCACTATTAAAAAAACCTATTTTTATTTCTTGCAATACATTTGTGCTTTTCTTTATTTTGATTTTAGCCTCAGCCCATTGGTTACCACTAAAAGTAAATTTAGCTTTTCTTATTTGGGCTAGTTCAATTACTGGTGAACTGCTATAATCAGTAATAGTGCCAGATACAACATTACCGCTTGGTGCATTAGTTGTCGTAGTAGTAATAATTGAAGTTGTTGAGATTGATGTTGATGTAGTAGTTGATGCCGCAGTAACTGAAACTTCAATTAAACTTGACATGCCATTCGCTGTAAAGCTCAAACTTGATGTATCAGTAATTTCAGGTTCATTACTCCAGCATTGGAATTCGTAATGACTAATATCATCAGTAATTTTAACTGAATATGTATTATCACTACTTTTTGTAAAACCTACAAATTCTCCACTCTTATTACTATAGTAACCAAAATTAGTGTTGTCTTTATTATCAGAATTAAATTTAAAAGTAACTGTATCTCCTGATTTTATTCTTGTTAAATCCAGTTTATAAACAGCACCTACTTGATATTTTATATAACTGTTATCAGCAGGTACATTGCTTATCGTACTGCTGCCATCAGAAGAAATCGTACCATTTGTATAACTATCACTGCTATTCAACTTATATTTGAAGCTGTTTGATACTGAAGCAATATAATCACCGCCATTAGTTGGCTTGTTATTTTGTGGTAAATTATTAAATATATAAGTTTTTGTAGTTGGTGCAGTAGTTGTGGTTAATATTGTAGTTGATGTTGCTGATGCTGACATTGAAGTCGATGTTACAGTTATAAATGTCTGTTTTGGTACATCATTCTTATTGGTTGACCTGTGAATTTCCACAGTAATGTCATTATGCTGAGTATCAGGATCAGACCAATTCTTTGTTAAATTTAGTGATAGAGTTTTGATATTTATAATTGTAATCGTCTTATCTGTACTGTCAATTGCAACTCCATTACTGTCTGCACTTACTTTAACATACCCACTAGGATTACTTTTTTCAACTACCCTGTAATAATACTTTGTTGTGCCATTAGTATCATATGCCGGCAAGTTACTATAAGTATATGTCCAAGTGCTTCCGTTTTTAGTTGGTGTAGGTTGAACAGAAGCATAATCTTGCCAAGTACCTGAATCACTTAATTTCCGTTGTAAAGTTAATGTAATATCAGGTCTATTAGATGAATTATTATCTATCCATTTTTTATTAACAGCTAATTCTAATGATTTTAGCGTATTGGTAATTGTTACTGTACCACTTTCAGTCATTTTATCTGAGCTGTATGAAACATTATAACCTACAGGTATATTTTTTTCTACCACCTTATATTGATATGTAACTGAATCATCATCACTCTTTTTTGGCAAATCAATAAATGAACATTTCCATTGATTACTCTCATCAAGCGTTGCTGATTTGCCTGACACATCAGTCCAAGTATTACCATTATCACTGTTTCGCTGGAGCTGAACCGTAATACTGTTAGGTTTAGAATCAAAACCTCTCCAAATCTTTTCAACATTGATTTGAATATTAGTACTTTCAGGAGTATCTCCTGTTATCATATTAGTTAAATTAATAGTTTTCGTACTATCAGTTGAAAGACTAACTCCATTGCCACTATACTGAATTGGAATATATTCTGCTCCGTTAGGAACAACCTCTTCAAAATAGTAATAATAAGTTTGATTGGAAGCATTTACAAACGGCAATTCTTCAATTCTGTAAGACCAACCATTTGCAGCATTCAATACAATATTCTGATAACCGGCTACAAACTCTGCATCGCTTGGAGCTCCGGAAACTGCACCATTTGAACCAAAACAACTTATATCAGATGTTACAGAAGCATCACCTTTGATTTTTGACGTTGGCAATCCAAATACCGTATATCCGTCTTTAACGCTATTATCTTTAACCTTTACATAATAATATTTATTTGATATTAATTCATAACCGTCAAAATTTGTACTGTTTGTATCGGGTTTCAATGAAACATTTGCAACAGATGTACCCACATCGGAAGTTGTGTCACATTCATATAGCTCAGCAATAAAAATATCATCTTCAGATGCTACTCCATTCCAATCTATATTTAATGTGTACTTTGGTGCAATAGGAGCGAGAAATTTTACACTTGCTGTAAAATCACCATACATGTCTAATTTTATATAATTGGAAGTTAAAGAAATATTATCTAAATCAATAGTAGAAGTGTTTAATTGTATATTACTTGAACCATTATTTCCGCTTTGGTCACAATTATATTGAAAAGCTCCATTAGGACTACCGACTACAGTAATTTCAATTTTGCTTACCTTGTTTCTAACATTTTCTGTCATTGCTTTCACAACTTTTGAATTAGTGCTATCAGTAATATCAACTACTCCGCCGTTATACCTCGGATAATCAACCTGACCAACAATCTCAAGTCCATCTTCTCTTGTATCACTTCCTGTTCCGCTGCTTGTTGTTTGACTTGGTGCAGTTAAGGCTCTCTTTAAATTAACCGTAATGTTATTAACAGTTGGACTTGTTGGGTTTCCGTCTTTATCAACCCACTGCTTATTTATCTCCAAGCCACCATCATTTTTTTTGTTTTTAATAGTAATGGTATTTCCATTTTTTTCATACGTTGCTTTATAGTTTTCTACTGATGTTTCTTCAACATAATAATATAAATTCTCACCTTTTTCATTTACAGGAGGAAGATTTCCTATCGTTGTACTCCAATTGTTACTTGAATTTAATTTATGTATCGCATCAGTTTCGTTCGGATACAATTCAGCATCACCAGGCTTTTCAGATGCATTAAACGTGGATTGATATAACTTAAACTCAATTTCATCTGTAGGCGATGATATACTGTTTCCGTTTCTGTCAAACCACTTCTTTTCAACAGTAAGCTCTGTATATTCAGGCTTATAGTTTTTTACAGTAATTGTTCCATTGGATTTACCAACACCATTATTTAAATAAGCTGTACCATAATCACTAGGTTTGTTCGTTTCAACTATATAATAATAATAAGTATTTCCGTCACTATCATGATTAGGGAGATTTTCCCATTGATGCTGCCAGTTATTACTTTCGTTTAATTCAACATTCTCCTCATATAAATCAGAATTTGATAATATATCATCACCTGAAAGTCTTGGCTTTGTTGATTGATAAAGGTTAACCATTACAGCACTATGAGATTCACTGCCGTTATCGAGCCATTTCTTTTTTGCTGTAACCGAAATCTCTGTTTCCTTTATAACAGCACCCAAATAGTCAGCTCTATGTGATTCCTGATTAATCACTATCTTATTGGCAATAGCATTTCCATTGAATGTTACATCTAATTTAACATCTGCACCCGGTGCTAAGAATTGACCATTTATTGTTGCAGTGTTATGTATTTTTCCTTTATAAACGCCATCGGTTTCACTGCTATCATAGAAATTCCATAAAATATTTGTGCCCTTATAGAGCGAATCTTCACCGCCATTAAGAATTAAATCTGTAGAACCCTTGTAACTATATTTTACATCCTTATTAAAAGCAAAATCAGTTTGTCCTGCAAGATCTACATTTATTACTAATGTCTGATTATTTTGATACTGACCATCTGACCAATCAATACCTGAAATTGAAAAGTGTTGATTTATAGAATTAAAATCACTTGCTGTTATATTCAATATATTTTGTGCCTGAACAGAAGAATCTGGGAGATTAATATTTCCATTATTAAATTCTACATTACTTTGTAGTTTTGAATAAGAATTTGACATTTGCTGATATTTAGTTTTATAACTTGAAAAATCAATATAATCACTGCCGGCATGTTGTATATAACACTGCCCATTAATTTTCTTTAATGAAAATCCTCTGGAAGTAGATTCATTTATAACATTGCCATAGCCAACAAGTTTATTACCTTCATCATTCACTGCCTCATACTTTTTCATCGGACTTAAATCGAAAAGATCAGTTTGACTTGGATAAAATTGTGTAATAGTACAACTTGAAGGTACATATAAATCAGAGAATTTAATTTGTGCTGATTGATATTTGTTGCCTCCACCATTTCCATCATCATAATCATCAAGATATACTCCAATTAACCCAATACTGTTACTTACAACAGATAACATTCTTTCTTTTATATCATTATTAGGACCTATAGCTGTAGCTCCAGCGGCAAGATATAAATTTGGAGTAGCAAAGTTACCATTTAAATGCTGATTTAAAATTAACTGATCAAAGGCAAACATGTGGAAATCTCCTGCAATCCCAAGAGAACCTCCTGTATACCAGTCACTTTCTTCATATTTACCGCTTGTTATAGGATAACCATCTGTTGCATTTGCAAGTAACGTTGGATTATCTTCCATATCAAATGAAATATTACTTAAGTCCTCAGATTCATAAGCATTTTCATCCAAATAATCATTATTAGTCATACTAACTGCCGGCTTCATTAAAGCGGAGCATACAAACGATACAACAAATGCAGAAAGCAAGAAGAAAACTATAATATAACGTGTATGATTTTTATGTCTTTTTAAAATGTTCTTCACTTTATAAGAATAGTTTTGCATCATTGTCACTCCTTTATACATAATAATCTTTTCTTAAACAGACCCAAACTTTCCAAAAGGCCATATTCTGAAAAAAACTTTTCCGATGATATACTCATCAGCTATACAGCCAACTGCTGTAGTTCGGCTGTCCACCGAGGTTTCACGATTGTCACCCATAACGAAAATTCTGTTATCAGGAACTTGAAACGGAAAATCGATATCACACTGACCTAAGCTTTTTTGTTTTATGTAAGGTTCATCAAGCATATTGCCATTTACAAAAACGTTTCCGTCTTTGTCAATCTCAATCGTATCTCCCGCTGTACCGATCACACGTTTGAGAAGAACCTTATTGTTATAATAAAAAGCAACTATATCTCCTGACTTAAATTTGCTGTTTTTTAAACATACAACAATTTCTTTGCTGTCAAGAGAAGGTTCCATGCTTGAACCTGTTACTCTGAATATCGGAAAGAACAGCATTGCAGCTAAAACTGCAACCGCCGCAACAACCAGTAATGAAAAAACAGTTTCTTTTAAAATGCGGCGTCCGCTTTTTTTACGTTTCAATCTTTTAATCTCTGTTTCAATTTTTTCTGTTGTGAGTTCATATTCATTAATCTGCCTGTGCATTTGCCTCATTCCTTACCATTGCAAATTTTAACACCGAATACGAGTTCTCTGTTAAGTTTCATTTTTTTCTTTTTCTTTTTGCATTTGTCTTGCCGTTACTTTGGGACTTAATACTCTCAAGATAATCATCAGCAGCTTTTTGTGCTGCCTCAAAAAACTTGTTCAGTTTTAAAGAGGCTTCTGCAATACTGCCTGCATTTTCAATTGTTATTGTTCTATCATTAAGCTTTTGAATTAATTGTTCATTTTCCTGTTTTAATCTATCTATTTCAGTTTGCTGCTGAAGCATTAATTCAAGAAGTTCAGCACGTCTGAGCTTTCTCAGTTCCTTATTTTTCATATCGTACTCCTAGAATCTGATTATTACCATATGTATAAATTAACAGATTCTATACAAATTACATTCGGTATATCGTTTTCATGTTCCTATTATAACACCATGATATCGAAAAAGCAATAGCTGTAATAATTTATTAATTTTTTTCGTCATTTTATACAAACAGATAGATATTTTTTATATGTTACACCCTAAAAACTAGTTATTTGTTTAGTTATTTTCACTAAGCACACATGTTTGCTCAAGTTAATAATATACTTGAAGTATATTAATATTGTTTTTTTACATTTTGAAAAATATAATACTAAATAGAAATTAATTCATTAGTTACTATTTGTAAAAAATTACAATCCAAAAAGGCGAACAGAAACTAATCTGTTCGCCTTTTTAATTAACTGTTAATTTTTAATCAAACGCAGCCCTGTGCCTTCATTGCTTCTGCAACCTTAAGGAAGCCTGCAATATTAGCACCAGCCATATAGTTGCCTGCCATACCGTATTCCTTAGCAGCTTCATCACATGACTTAAAGATATTCTTCATGATATTCTTGAGCTTGCCGTCAACCTCTTCAAATGTCCATGAAAGTCTTTCGCTGTTCTGGCTCATTTCAAGACCTGATGTTGCAACGCCGCCTGCATTTGCAGCCTTAGCAGGTCCGTAAAGAATACCATTGCTGAGGTATACTTCGATTGCTTCAGGAGTTGAAGGCATATTTGCACCCTCAGCTACAGCAAAGCAGCCGTTCTTTACAAGAATCTCAGCAGATTCCTTATTAATTTCATTCTGTGTAGCACATGGAAGTGCAATATCACAAGGAATTGTCCAGATACCTGAACAACCTTCATGATATTCAGCATCAGGATGAGTTGAAACGTATTCCTTGATTCTCTTTCTTTCAACTTCCTTGAGCTGCTTTACGCAAGCAAGGTCAATACCGTTTTTATCGTAAACATAACCGTTAGAATCTGAAAGTGCAACAACCTTAGCACCAAGCTCTGTAGCCTTCTGTGTAGCATAAATAGCAACGTTGCCTGAACCTGAAATTACAACTGTCTTGCCTTCAAAGCTCTTGCCGTTAGCCTTGAGCATTTCATCAGTAAAGTAGCAAAGACCATAGCCTGTTGCTTCTGTTCTTGCAAGTGAACCGCCGTATGTAAGTCCCTTACCTGTAAGAACACCTGTGAATTCATTTCTGATTCTCTTATACTGACCAAACATAAAGCCGATTTCTCTTGCACCTGTACCGATATCACCGGCAGGAACATCACAATCAGCACCGATATGTCTGCAAAGCTCTGTCATAAAGCTCTGGCAGAAACGCATAACTTCTCCATCGCTCTTACCCTTAGGATCAAAGTCAGAACCGCCTTTGCCGCCGCCCATTGGGAGAGTTGTAAGGCTGTTCTTAAATACCTGCTCAAATCCGAGGAACTTGATGATTCCAAGGTAAACAGATGGATGAAGTCTGATACCGCCCTTATAAGGTCCGATTGCTGAGTTATACTGAACTCTGAAACCTCTGTTAACCTGAACCTTGCCGTTATCGTCAACCCAAGGAACTCTGAACATAATCTGTCTTTCAGGTTCAACAAGTCTGTCGAGTACGCCTGCTTCTACATAATCAGGTCTTTTTTCGATTACAGGTTCAAGAGTTTCAAGAACCTCAGTAACAGCCTGAATAAACTCAGGTTCTCCTGCATTTCTCTTCTTAACAGTTTCCAATAAGTCAATTAAATACTGATTTTTTAACGCCATTGTTAAAAAACCTCCTTATTTTATATTTACTGCATCAGCAGTTTGATATTATTATACCATTATTTATTTCCAATTGCAAGCATAAGTTATATTTATTTTAAAAAAATCCGCTATTATAATACAGTAATGAAATTTGCATGGTATTGCTTTTTATCTTCTAAGAATATCAAAAGAATACGGCGGAAGTTCAATCTTCTCCTTTGCAGTTTCATCAATTATGCTGTACATGGCTTTTGGCAGACCTATGCCCGCATATTCGGCTGAATTGTTGAAAAAGAAAATAAATTCATCAACTCCGCTTGTACGGGTTGTGACTTCAACTCCATCAGGCATACCTTTAAGCCGAGGTATTCCTGTTGTTTTCATAAGCATATTGGCAAAATCAAAATAAAATTTATCCTCACATACAGTACCTATATAATACGCTGTGCCTTTACAGTACTTATTTACAGATATTGCAGGCATATCACGATAAAATCCACTTCTGTAACCGGCAAAAAACTCAGCAGTATTAAGCTGTAAAACATCGCACCATTTACTGCACTTATATTCCCTGCCTTTAATATCGGTCAATATGTTATCATGATTTCCAATCGGATCGGATTCCATTACTTCAACCCCTGCCAAATCCTTATATACCGAAGGAATACTGTCCATTAATCTGTTGTTATTATTGCTGCGTACTCCACTCAAACAGGTAAGCACAAGTATTCCGCCGCCTGATGTATATTTATATATATTTTCAACTGTTTTATTATCATTTATAAAAAGATTTGCCGCTATAACTATTTTATATTCCGATAAATCAGCATACGGTCCGACTATATCAACATTTGCACCAAGCCTTGTAAATCCATTGTAAAACTTCTCAAGATGCTCAAAATAACTCATTCCCTCCGCCTGAGGCTGAGTTTTAAATGCATATTCACAGTCCGGAGAATATATAACCGCAACCTTTGATAAAAATTGTGTATTGTAGATACATTTCAACTTTAATGAAATGTCACATAAACTTTTAAATTCAAAATATCTGCGTCCAATACGATTACTGCTGTCAATAATCCCCTGACTATAACCTGATAATCCTGTACGCCACCTGTAATAAATTACATTATCCGCACCATGAGCCAGAGCCTGAACTGCATATCCCTTTATCATATTAGGCTTGGGAGTTTCAGTTAATGCAATTTCTTCAAAACGTTTACCGATTTTTTGCTCCGCAACCCAGAAGTTCCTGCACTGAATTCCCCTTATCATGTCCAAAAGGAATGAGCTTGAAACGGTATTATTATCTGCTGAAAACAGGTAATTATTGCATGAAACAAAGTCAAGTCCGTCATACATTCTGTAAAAGTCAGGATTATGTTCACTTAACGATGCATTTGTGGTTATTTTTGCCTTTGGATTATATCTTCTTATAATATTCCTTTGTATTCTTACATATTCAGAAATATTTTCACGGCAAAATCTGTTATAATCAAGCAGCAAAGCAGGATTACTGCAATCTGAAACATTCTCCGAGGGAATTTTTATCTGATTCCATTCACGATATGTATCACTTCTGGTAATGCCGCTGAAAGCATTATTTAATTTTTCAATTGTTTCATATTTTTCTATGAGCCATTCTCTGAACTTTTTTTGACAAACGTCACAAAAGCAAGGTGAAGCCTCCATAGCATTATCTATCTGCCATGCCGCAACCGTAGGATTATCTGCATACCTTTCAGCAAGCTTTTCTGTAATATTTTTTGTAAGCTCTATGAAAGCTGAGGAATTAATGCACCTGCTGCCGTATTTATGTATGGTCACTTTATTGCCGTTTGAATCAACATTGCAGATTTCAGGATACTTTTCATACATCCATATATGCGGAAGGCTCGTAGGAGTACACAGCAGAACTGAAATTCCATAGTTTGAAAACAGTGATATAAGCTCATCAAGCCATTCAAGGTTAAACTCATTTTCATCAGGCTGCATCTTATACCATGCACTTTCAGCTATTCTGACAAGCTTTACACCTGTTTCCGCCATTAATTTTGCATCATTGCTCCATAACGCATGATCCCATTGTTCAGGATAATAATCAACACCTATCTGCATACTTTTTAAGCCTCCGAACATTTTAAATTATTCTACATTATATTATATTCAATTAATTGACAATTTCCCATAAACCAACCGCTGAATTCATCAGTAGTCATATTATTGAAATAAGTTTCAATCACTCTGCATACGCCGCCATGACTTACTATAAGTACATTTTTATCTCTGTATTCTGCAATAATATCGTCAAGAGCCGAATAAACCCTGTGTGCAAGCTGTATGAGCGATTCTCCGCTTTTTCCCATTTTCACAGCAAATTCACGCTTGTTTTCATAAAATCCGTCTGCATATCTGTCTAATCCCTCAAATTCACCGTAATCCCATTCACGCAGTCTTTCATCAATCTGAACAGGAATACCAAGCACCTCAGAAGACGGCTTTGCAGTCAGTTTTGCTCTCAGCATCGGTGAAGAAACAATAACCTGAATATCACCTATTTCCTTTACCTTTTGAGCAAGCTCATCTGCCTGATTCATACCTCTTTCTGTTAAAGGCAAATCAGTTGTTCCAACTATTCTGTTTTCTATATTCCAAAGTGTTTCACCATGTCTTGTTGAGTATATTTTCATATATCACACATTTCCTTTGCTTTAATAAGTTCTTCCTCTGCAGTTTTAAGCATAAGCTGACTCGGATTTTCTCCGCCCATAATCCTTGCAATTTCTGCTGTTCTGCCTTTAAAATCAAGCTGATATACAGACGTTTCAGTACGTTCATTGTCTGTTTTTTTCTCAATCATAAGATGATTGTCAGCCATAACAGCTATCTGTGAAAGATGTGTTACACAAATAACCTGCCTTACCTTTCCTATGCTTTTAAGCTTTATTCCTATCTTCTGAGCTGCCTTTCCGCTTACTCCTGTATCAATTTCATCAAAAATCATTGTTGGGATACTGTCTTTATCGGCAATTACACTTTTCAGAGCAAGCATAATTCTTGAAAGCTCACCGCCTGACGCTATTCTGCTTATCGGCTTAGGTTCTTCACCCTTATTGGCAGAAATCAGAAATTCCATAGTATCCATTCCGTTTACAGTCAACTTGCCTTTTTCATGCTTAACGTCCAAAATCACATTCGGCATATTTAAAAATGTAAGCTCCTCTGTAACACGACTTACAAATTTTCTGGCAGTTTCTTCACGAAATTTTGAAAGTGTTTTTGCTCTTTCTGTAACGACTTTAAGCAGATCTTCTTTTTCTTCATTCAGCTTTTTTATTTCATCGGAAGAACTTTCAAGACTTCCCGTTTCCTCAAGTGCATTATTATACATATCTATAAGCTGACTGCAATCACACATATATTTGCGTTTAAGATGATTTATTTTGCTTATTCGCTGTCTTAAATACTCAACACGCTGACCATCAAGCTCTATTTTATCTGTAATTGCAGTAAGCTCGTCAGCTATATCTGAAATCTCAATTTCAGCAGCACTGAGCCTTTCATAAAGCTCACTATATGGCGAAGAATCTGACAAATCCTCAAGTTCTGATTCAGCTTTAAGTATAAGGTCAGATGCACTTTCTTCTCCCGAAAGAAGCTGAACACACATATTTAATGAAGATATAATCTGTTCCGCATTTTGAGCTGTTTCATATTCTTTTTCAAGGGCTTCGTCTTCGCCCTCCTCAAGTTCGAGTTCTCTCATTTCTTCAATTATCTCATTAAGACTTCTCAATCGTTCAGCCTTTTCAGTTTCACGCTTTTTCAGTTCCTTCAATTTTCTTGCTGTCTGCTGAAGCTGTTTGAAGCTTTCCTTATATTCTGTAAGGAGTGTATCATCACCGCCGAACGAATCGAGAATTTTTATATGCTTTTCACTGTCCATAAGAATTTGGTTGTCATGCTGTCCATGAATATTTATAAGCAGAGAACCCAATTCCTTTAATACAGAAACAGACGTAGTTCTGCCGTTTATTCTTGCCACGCTTCCGCCGTCCGCATTAATTTCACGCGTTATGGATATTTCATCATCTTCATAAGATACACCAAATTCATCAAGCTTTTCTTTTACATTAGCAGCAATATCAGTAAAAAGTGCTGTTACAACCGCCTTATTGCAACCTGAACGCACAATATCCTTTGTAGAACGCTGTCCCAGAACTGCATTTATACCATTTATAAGAATCGACTTTCCTGCACCTGTTTCACCTGTAAAAATATTCAATCCGTCTGAAAATGGTATAACAGCCTGCTTTATAACTGCAAGATTTTCTATAAAAATTTCTTTCAGCATGATCTCACCTCTTTCCTATAATTTAAGCTCTGAAATAAATCTTTCACATAAATTTTTTGCATCTGATTCTGTTCTCATAAGAATAAAAATAGTATCATCGCCTGCAATAGTACCAACTATATGCTCCGAATAGTTCATTGAATCAAGTGAGGCACATACAGCCTGAGCCATGCCTGTTTTGCATTTAAGAACTACTGTATTTAACGCATAATCTGCTGTAACTATTGTATCTGAAAATATATTTTTTTCTGCTGTACTTAAAGACGGACTCATATACCTGCATATACCGTTTTCATCATGTGCCTTTATCAGTTTCAGCTTTTTAATATCCCTCGAAACAGTCGCTTGGGTCACATTAAAGCCTCGTTCATTAAGAAGTTTTTGCAGTGTTTCCTGTCTGTCTATATTGTATTGCAAAATAAGTTCAAGAATTACATCAAGTCTGTTTTTATTCATAAACTACCTCTATTTTATGGACTACATTAATTTATTGCCTAATGACCTATGAAATGAATTTCCAAGCAAATCAATAAATTTTATTTTATAGCTGTTTTTATATATGTCAAGCTTCTGACCTCTTTTCAGTTCCAGAGGATGCTCACCGTCAATATTTACATAAACACTGCATTCCCTGTCCTCAGGACATGTATTAACAACCTGTAATCTTCTTTCGGCAGAAAAAAGCATCGGACGTGCAAAAAGTGAATGAGGGCATATAAGCGTCATTTCAATACATTCAAGGTCAGGCTCTATCACAGGTCCTCCTGCTGAAAGTGCATATGCCGTAGAGCCTGTAGGCGTACTGAATAAAACTCCATCTGCTCTGTATCTTCCTATAAGATAGCCCTCTGAATACACCTCAAAGTCACATATTTTAGAAAACTGCTGACTTACACAAATATCATTCAATGCAGTAAATTCACGTTTAACGCCATTATCTTCTGTTGAGCAATTCAAGAGTATCCGTTCCGAAATCTCATATTCGCCTGTTTTAAGCAGCAGCAGCTTTTCGAGCTGATTATCCTCAAGACTTGCCATGAAGCCGAGTCTGCCTGTATTTATTCCAAGCAGCTGCGTATCATATCCTGCAAGATGCTTTGCACATCTGAGCATAGTACCGTCACCGCCAATTGCAATAACAATGTCAGATATTGCTGCTGCGGACTTTATATCCATAAATTCAATTTCGGGAAATTCAGAAAATGAGTCATGATACTTATTGTCAACAGAAACCTTTATATCTGCATTTATCAAAATATCACATACCCTTTTTGCACAGCTGAGTGCATTTTTCTTCTGAAAGTTAGGATATAACGCTATTCTCATTATTTTTTCCTTTCATTTTAGTGCAAATCATTTGTGTTACGCTGTTTCAGAGCATTATCGACAATATCACGAAAATTAAAGCATACCATCTCTGATTTTCCCTTTTTTAAATGAATAAGATATTCAGTATTTCCACTTCCGCCTTTTATTGGTGAACATATAAGAGCATTTGGCATAAATCCAAGTGAAACGGCAAATTCTGTAATATCCTTCAATACATTTTCATGAACTTTTCTATCCTTGACTATACCGTTTTTTCCTATTCCCTTTTTGCCTGCCTCAAACTGAGGCTTAATGAGAACCGAAGCCTCTCCGCATTCTTTAAGAAGTTCAAAAGCTTTAGGCAAAATCAGTTTTAAGGATATAAAAGAAACATCTATGGAAATAAAATCAACTTGTCCGCCTGTAAAATCTACAGTTATATTTCTTATATCAGTACCCTCTGCATTGCATACTCTTGCGTCGTTTCGCAGCTTTTCTGCAAGCTGGTCATGTCCGACATCAACCGCATAAACCCTTGCAGCACCGTTTTGCAGCATGCAATCTGTAAATCCGCCTGTAGATGCACCTATGTCAATACAAATTTTATTTTTTAAATCTATTCCAAACTCATCAATTGCCTTTTCAAGCTTTAGTCCACCACGACCAACATATTTAAACTCCTCAGCCAAAGATATTATTTCATCAGTCTCATTTATGTCTGCCGACGGCTTGGAAATAATTTTTCCGTTAACTAAAACTGCTCCGCTTTTTATAAGCCCCTTTGCACGTTCACGACTGCCTGCAATTTTTCTGGTAACAAGCTCTGCATCAAGCCTAGCCACATTAATCAAAGCTCCTTTTTCTGACATATTCAAGCATTTTATCAAGACTGAGTCCGATTTTATCAAGACAGCTTGCTGCTGATGCCTGTTTTATAAATCCGTTAGCTGTAACTCTGCTGTAAGAACCCGTAAAGCCATTCTCCATAAGCAGACTGCTGAATATTTCGGATATACCGCCAAATCCAAAGCTTTCTTCAAAGAAAATTATCTTTTTATATTTCAATGCTCTTTTAATCACTTCCTTTTCAATAGGAAAAATTTTTGTAAGCTTCAATAAATCACAGAATATACCGTCGCCATTTAAAATGCTCTGTGCCTTATAAAGTTCGTCATAAATTCTGCCATATGTTATTAAAAGCATATCCGAATTTTGAATTTCAGTAAAAGTATATTCCGTATTAAGATGAGATTTATCAAATGTTGAGTTATCCTGACCTCTGGGGTATCGAACGGCTGCAAGTCCCTTTTCATCATAAAGTGCTTTTTTAAGACACATTTTCAGTTCAGCGTAGCATGACGGTGAATAAATTGCTGTATTGGGAATAGATGTCAGCATAGGAACATCAAACATTCCCTGATGAGTTTCACCGTCCTCACCGACAATGCCTGCACGGTCAATTCCAAGAACAACATGCATTCCGCTTATTGCTACATCATGTATAAGCTGGTCATAAGCCCTTTGAATAAATGATGAATATACAGCAAAAACAGGAATCATGCCCATTGATGCAAGTCCTGCAGAAAAGGTTACGGCATGCTGTTCGGCTATGCCAACATCAAAAAATCTTTCTTTAAAACGGTCGTAGAAAAATTGAAGTCCTGTTCCATATTTCATTGCAGCAGTTACTGCACATATATTTCCGTCCTTTTCAGCCAGTTCTACAAGTTCCTTGCCAAACACTGTAGAATAACATTCATCTACAGAAACCTCAGGATTACCTGTGATAATATCAAATTTTGAGATACCATGGTATTCTCCCGGATTTTTCTCTGCCGGAAGATAACCCTTTCCTTTTACTGTTATAACATGTATAAATACAGGCATATCGTAGCTTTTTGCTGTATTTATAACCTGCTCAAGCTCTGTAAGACTATGACCGTTTACAGGACCTAAATAAACAAATCCCATATCCTCAAAAAGCGTGCTTTGTTGTAAAATTCTGCCCCTTACAGCGTCCTTTGAGTTTTTTATTCCCTTTGCAACAGGCATACCTATTACAGGAATGTTTATAAGCGTTTTCTCAATTGCTCTTTTAGTATGAAGATATTTTTCAGTACCTCTTATTGATGTAAGATATTTTGCCAATGCTCCTACATTTTTTGATATTGACATATTATTGTCATTAAGAATTACTATCAGATTTTCACTTTTGGATTTTCCGCTGTTGTTGAGTCCTTCATAAGCCATTCCGCCCGTTAAAGCACCATCACCGATAACAGCAACGGTATAATTTTTCTTATCCTGAACTCTCATAGCCTCAGCCATTCCGCATGCAACAGATATTGATGTACTGCTGTGCCCGCTTATAAAGCTGTCATGCTTTGATTCACACGGCTTTGGAAAACCTGATATCCCGTTTTCCTGCCTTAATGTTGAAAATTTGTCAAGTCTGCCTGTAAGAATTTTATGTGTATACGTCTGATGTCCGACATCCCACACTATTTTATCCTCAGGAGAATTAAAACAACGGTGTATTGCCATTGTAAGCTCCACAACCCCAAGATTTGAAGACAGATGTCCGCCTGTTTTTGACACTGTTGAAATAAGAATCTGTCTTATCTCCTTACAAAGATGCTTACATTGATTAATCGTAAGCTTTTTAATGTCCTCAGGCAGATTAAGGTCGTGCAGTCTTATATTTTCATTTTCACTGTTTTTTTCATTATTTACTTCCTTCATAACCTATCCGCAGCTGCTCTGCACTCCTTTATTTGTTTCGCATGAGAAGCATTTTTGTAAGCTCCATAAGAAATTCATTATTCTCAAACTTCTTAAGAATATCCACTGCTTCAGAAGTTATTTCAGCAGCAATTTTCTTTGCTTTGTCAACACCGTAAAGAGAAACGAA
>ULRB01056179.1_pt1 | contig 22546 bp, 27 predicted proteins | sample 1955051 | NCBI WGS metagenome assembly ULRB01 (sample SAMEA4835671, study PRJEB28245) | human gut metagenome | biome: gut microbiome; material: fecal sample | place: Denmark | collected 2008 | reverse complement strand
TTTGCGACGCGCGTGCCCGAGAACACGAGCTCCGTATCCGCACCGCCGCGCGCGGTGAAGCCGGCTACGGCATCACTGCCGAGGAGCTTCAGCGTTTCCCGCTCTCCCCCGCCGCGATCAGCGAGCGCTTTCCGTCCCTGTCGAGCGACCTTCTGACCGTGCTCCAGCAGGTCTCGGACTCCATCGAGGCGCTCGGAAAAAATTTTTCCCCAGAAAATAAAAAATCCTGAAAAAAGTGTTGACAGATGCTCACCGATGTGATATTATAAATGAGTCGCTGAGGTGAGCAGCACAGACAAACCTGCGATACGCTGGTGTAGCTCAGTTGGTAGAGCAGCTGATTTGTAATCAGCAGGTCGGGGGTTCAAGTCCGTCCACCAGCTCCAAAAGAAGCCTACTGTTTAGGCAGTAGGCTTTACATATGGGAGAATTCCCGAGTGGCCAAAGGGGGCAGACTGTAAATCTGTTGTCACTGACTTCGGTGGTTCGAATCCACCTTCTCCCACCATAATGGTTGTGCAAAAAAGATGTAACCGCAAAAAAGTCCGATTTTATCGGGCTTTTTTTGTTGTATAGCCCGTGATTTTTAGTTACAAAACCGTAGATGTATTTTGCCTGTTTCGGCAGTTTTGGAGATTCGAACCCTCGAACATCAACTTTTGACCTTTCCTCCATTTTAAAATTTAATATTGTTATAGCAGAGTCAATTTTATAGAAATATAAAGTTGGCTCTTTTTTTATTGGCAATCGTTTTAATTTTTTTGATTAGAACGGTTGCCTTTTTTTTATTTGCAAAAATTTGAAAGGAATGATTGATATGTATTTTACCGACACACCTGAACTCAGAAAGTTTGAAAGAGAGATGCGTCAGAAACCTAATTTTGACAGGCGCAATGATGATTGCGATGAAAATGAAATCTCACATTTCTCTGACAACAAAAATGTCAATACAAACAGAAAAAAAGAAGGAGGTTGATTTTATGACAATAAAAATCAGAAGTCCCACTAATGGATATTGCTTGAATCAAAACTAAAAAATAGGAGATGTATAATTTGAACGAATATGAAAGACAGCGCAGAATAGCTGAAAGCACAAAGAAATTGTATCCGCCGGGAACAAGAATTGAGCTTATCCATATGAATGACCCACACGCACCTGTTCCGGCAGGCACAAGAGGAACAGTTAAATTTGTTGATTCAATGGGAACGATATTCCCTGAGTGGGATAACAATCGAACCATTGGTATCGTTCCCGGTGAGGACTCATTCAGAAAGCTCACACAGGAAGAAACCGAAGCAGAAAACCAATCTAAATCAGAAGTTGAAGATGAAATTCCTGATGAGGATAGCGGAATGACAATGGGAATGTGAGGTGTTTTTTAATCTATAAATCTTCGGTGAGCTGAAGATTTATGGCAATCAGATTTTTTGATATGTTTGCTGGCATCGGCGGTTTCCGTTCCGGACTTGAAGCCATAGGCGGTTTTGAGTGCGTCGGATACTGTGAAATCGATAAGTATGCAAAGCAGGCATATGAAGCAATGTACGATACAGGAGGTGAACTTTACTTTGATGACGCAAGAAAAATTGTACCCGAACAGTTACCCGATTTCGACCTTCTTGTTGGAGGGTTTCCCTGTCAGTCCTTCTCAATCGCCGGAGCAAGAAAAGGATTTGAAGATACAAGAGGAACGCTGTTTTTCGAGATTGCTCGAATTTCTGCCGTTAAAAAACCTAAGTATCTCTTCCTCGAAAATGTTCCCGGTCTGCTTAACCATGACTCAGGCAAAACATTTGAAACAATCCTCAATACATTGAATACAGGGTCCCCGAAAAGCATTAAGCTTTTTGGGGAGAGGAGGTGCAGCATAGCGTGCGAGTTTTTAACCGCTTCCGGTTGGAAACGAGTAAGCACAGCTTGCACCGACGAGGGGTATGATGTGTGCTGGCAGATACTTAACAGCAAAAATTTCGGAGTTCCCCAGTCACGAAATCGAGTGTTCATTATCGGCTATCTTTGAGGACAATGTGCCGGAGAAGTATTATCTTTCACGCAAGCAAGCGGAAAAGCTCTTATACAAAGAAAAGCCAACGCAAGGTGAGCGAATCTACTCATCAAAAGGACTAAGCTGTACGCTGACAAGTGGTTCGGGCGGTTTCGGCGGCCATTCCGGACTTTATCTTATTGAAGATACTGAAAAATTCGGTTTGCTGATAAAATCTAAGACCAAAGACGGTTATCAGATCGCATATCCCGGTGACAGCATTGATACTACTTTTTCTGGACAAAATTCAAGGCGTGGCAGAGTCGGCAGTCAGGTAGCACATACTCTGACAACTTCCGCAACGCAGGCTGTATTCTATCTTTTACCTGAAAGGGAAAATGATAGAATTAGCCATCGACCGTTGACACAAAGTGTCAAACCGGTCGGGCGAAATGAATCTAATGAAATGGACACTCGTGTCCATTTCATAGACCTGAATCCCGATCCGAAGCTGACAAAAATTGCAAGGTGCATAACTGCAAGGCAGGATTCGGGAATCAGTAACCGAAAGGCTGAACATTCGGGAGTTTTTGTAGAGAATTCAGTTGTTCTCGATAACAATGAAAAGTTTGCAGTAGCCTTTTTTGAGCCAAACGGAGAAGTCCATATCGGCAGAATCAGAAAACTTACTCCGAGGGAGTGCTGGAAATTACAAGGTTTCACGGACGATCAGTTCGACAAAGCAAAAGCAACAGGACTATCCGACAGCAGGCTCTACAAGATGGCTGGAAATGCTGTGACAGTAAATGTAATCTCTGAAATCGGGAAGATTATCAAAAAAGTAAATGATAAAAATTAAATAACAACAACTGATATCAATCGTTCCGAACGACTGGTATTGGTTTTTATATATAAGCCGTTGATTAGATTTTTTAATTTAATCAACGGCTTTTTGTCGTTTCAGGGGCGATTGGTATTCTGAAAAGGAAGTGAGAATATCAAAACCCCTGTGAGTTGGATGGGTAATAAAACATCCATCCTTCATATTTTGTACGCTCTGTTTCCTCTGAATTACGAAAGGTATATTGAACCCTTCGGAGGTTCAGGAGCCGTACTTTTAGGCAAGAAAAAGCCTGATAAGTTCGAGGTGTACAACGATTATAACCATAATCTTGTAAACCTTTTTCGCTGTATGCGTGACAGACCTATGGCTTTCATAAAAGAACTCGGATTTTATCCGCTTAATTCAAGGGATGATTTCAATGCAATCAGGGATTTCTTTAGACAGGAAAAGTTTGACGATAAGTACCTTTATGAGGAATTGGAACTGACGAAGATTATCCTGCCTGACTTGAAAGCAGAAGAAATCATTGAATTGTATATAAAAATGAAACAGGACTACGACTTGCGCAGAGCAGTAATGTTTCTGAAACTTTTGCGATACAGCTATTCAAGCGGCGGAAAATCATTTGCCTGTCAGCCATTTTCAGTAGTGAGCCTGTTTCAACTGATTGAGCAAGTCGGCAAAAGACTTAAAAATACGGTAATTGAAAATCAGGATTTTGAAGTCCTGATAAAGCATTATGACCGAGACAATGCCTTTTTCTACTGCGATCCGCCGTACTATTCAAGTGAGTATGTTTATCAGTGCGGTTTCACTTGGGATGACCATTTGAGGCTGAAAAACACACTTGCAAATTCAAAAGGCAAATGGCTTGTTTCATACAACGATTGTGAAGAAATCCGCAATTTATATGACGGTTATTCATTCTTTGATTTCACAAGGTTACACAATATGAAACAGCGAATCAACGCAGGCGAGCAATTTCCCGAACTGCTAATCAGCAACTACGATATGTATGAAAGGCAGAGAAATAAACCGTTGCAGTTGAGTTTGCTTGACTTAACAACCGAACAACAAATTGATTTAGAACAAATTTTGAAGGAGTGTATTATTAACAATGGAAAATAGAATTTATGTAAGCATACCGCTTGACGCACTTATTGTATCAGGAATCACATCCGACTGTGCTGTGCAGATTTCAGCTGTGGAAGGAGCAATTCTAATTGAGAGGTGCGATGATGATTGCGAAAATTTTGATGACAAGTGTAATTGTAGCAACTGTATCTGTGATGAGTGCAGAGCAGAGCTTGCGGAAAGCGAGGACGAGTAGTGCTTAAAATATACAGAGTTCTCGGTGAAAAAGGAAGAATTACAATCCCTTTTGTAATCCGTCAGCGAATCGGATTCAGATACAACGATGTTTTATCATTCACCCAGCAGGATGACGGCTCGGTAGTTGTCAGGAGAGAAAAAATCTGCGATAACTGTAACGAACTTACAGAAGAATTCGAGGAAAATTTCACCCTTGAAGATTTCCTTGACAGCCTGTCCGAGGAAGAACAGAGAGATGCACTTTTACATCTTTCTCTGCTGTGGGCAGAAAAGCAGAAACACTAAATCGGAGGTAAATTTATAATGGCACAGAATACAAATTACAAAGGAACCAAAAACAATAATCAGAAAAAGAAACTGCCGTATATCAAGGTAAGAATTGATAAGCTCTTTGATATTGATAATTGCAACACAAAGGCGTTCGCAAGCGTTACTGTCGGAGGTGCGGTTGCAATTCACGGAATCAGAGTGATGAACTCAAGAAAAGGCTTATTTGTTGCAATGCCTGCAAGTAACTATGTTGATGAAAACGGCGAAACGAAGTTCAGCGAGATTGCTCACCCGATTTCAAAGGAGTCAAGAGATATGCTAAACAGCAAGGTTATGGAAGTGTATCATCAGGCACTTGATGAACAGCAGAGTGAAAAGGAAACCGAGGATATGTCGGAAGATGAATCAGAAAGCTTTACGCAGAGTATGTGATTTTGCCTTGACTTTTACTCTAGACTTATGTATAATATCTTTCAATTTGAATGGTAATTTCGGGAGATAAATAAAATGAAAGTTTTAGTAATGAATTGTAGTCCAGTAAGAAATGGCGCGACTGCTGAAATAGTAAATATTGTTTCAGATTGTTTGAAAGAAAAATATGATGTCAGAAGTATTTGTATTGATGATTTTGATATAAGTTTTTGTAAAGGGTGTAGAAATTGTCATAATACAGCTAAATGTATTCAAGATGATGATGTAGTCAAAATAATTCAACAGTATGAATGGGCAGATATTATTATATCAGTGTCTCCTTCATATTGGGCTGACATTCCGGGACAATTTAAGGCTTTTATTGATAGGTGCACACCTTGGTGTAACACTCATGACCCTCATGCTACCATAAGTAGCGGAAAGAAAGGATATTCAATAGCTTTAAGAACTGGTCCAAGTATGAGAGAATGTAGCCGAGTTATTGAAAGCATCGAACACTTCTATGGACATTTGGAGATTGAGTGTTGCGATAGTTTAGGCTTGTGTTCAGTAGAGTATAAGGAGGCAGTGGAACAAAGAAAGAATGAAATTATAAAGTTTTGCGATAAAATTTAAGAATATGCTCTGGACATTTGAAATTCTTTGGATATACTTGATGCTTGAAAGGAGCGATGAGAATATGAAAAAGAAAATCGCAATAATGCTGACATTGATTTTAGCAACAGGAACATTCACAGCTTGTACGGCAGAAGAAAAAATGGATAATAGTTCTTTATCACCCACGGTTTCAACTTCCGTGGGTGTTTCTGCATCTGGGAAAAGTTCTGAAATGGCAACAACCGAAACAATGCAATCCACCGAAAAAGCAACCGCTTCAAATGAAACAGAGCCTTCGGAAAAGGATACAAAATCCGAAGAAAAAACCGACAGTGGGCAAAATTCGGCGGTTGTTTCAGCAACGAATCCGATTCAGAAAACGCAAACTGAGGTTCAGAACAACAGCAAGAATACAGTGAATAGTAATCAGTCCGAATCAAAATCGACTACTAAAAAAGAAACTGAAACTCCTACTCAAAAGCCTGCTGTAAAACTGACGCAACCGCCTACCAAAGCAAAAACGGTTGATGTTCATTATGCGGTGAGTGCCTGCATAGCCTACGGTCAGCAGCTTGGAATGAAATATGATTCCTCGCTGAATACAAGCAACGCAAGCTGGTTCTCACCCACAAACACATCATATTATGATGATATGCAAAGCCTGACGGCAGATTGCTATGGTGATGTTGAGTATGTAGCCTACTACTACCAAAGCAGTGGCATAGCTCCAAGAGACTTATCATTCAATGTAATCGCAGAAAACAACAAAATATATGTAGTCTACTGTTGAAAAAACGATTAAGCAAAGCACTCACTTCATTGTGGGTGCTTATTTTTATGAAAGGAAAATGACAATGAAAATCAATAATATTACACTTTCGGCTCTCCGCCGTATGAACGGCAAGGAAGGACTCATCTTGCAGGGATGCGGCGGTGAAACACAGGAATGGGTGGACGGCATTAATAAAATGCTCACGGACAAAGGAATACTTCTTGACGACACAAAGTTTGAGAATGTTTCTGTGTTCAAGAGTGACGGCGTAACCTATATTCTCTATCCCTTTGAAGATGTCCACCTTGATATCGGTAAGCTGGCAATGTGGAGATTGCAGACACATTCTACCTTTGCAGGAACGTGGCTTAGTGATTATGTGGACAACAAACTCGGAGGTTTCGAACCTAAACAGTCTGATAATATAGATGAAGGGCAGGCGATGAAATTATGATTTACTTTATCTGAAAACGGAATATTTTATTAGCAGGCAGAGTCAAATGACTTTGCCTTATTTTTTATCAAGAAAGGAATCTTTAGAATGAAAGATATTTTAACGAAAAGAAAATTCACAAGATTAACGGCACTTTTGCTTGTGGTTGCCGTAATATTCGGAACAATGTTTGCACTTCCCGTAAGTGCGGCAAGCGGTGATAAGGTTACAATTACTTTCGATTACTGTTATGACAGCACCGGGAACACAATCAAATTTCAGCAGACCACAGTCAGCGACGGATACACGGTCGGCACTCCCGGCGAAGAGCTTTGCAAGATTTTTGCAGACGGCAAAGAAGCCTATTGCATTGAACCCGGTCACACTCTCTATTCAGGCAATACGCTGACCGAGGACGGTTCAACCGTGTGGAAGAATTTAGGTTCTGCAAAGCAGAAAGCAATCAATCTTGCATTGCTTTACGGCAAACCCGGTTCGGGGAAAAGCTTAAGCGGAACAGAAGATCAGAAGTGGGTGGCAACTCAGCTGATAGTATGGGAATTTGTTTCAGGTTGCAGAAGTACCGCCAATGGCTACAAATGCACAAATACAAAGTTCATTGACGGTATCTGTGCGGACGGAGCAAACCCCGGAGTCAAGTCGGTTTACAATGCAATCTCAAAAAGCCTTGTAAATTATTCAACCGTTCCGAGTTTTGCAAGTGCAATCGCTTTAAAGGCTGAAACCTATGAGATGAAATATTCAGACGGAAAGTACACTTTAACACTCACTGACAGCAACAGTATTCTTTCAGATTTCAGCTTAAAGACAACAGGCGGTGTGAGTGCATCTGTATCAGGTAGCAAGCTAACGCTCACCTCCTCAAATCCCGTGAACGATGCAGTAACATTCAACTCTGCAAAATCAATGCCGAGCGTAGGAAATACAACTCTTGTTCCATATGGTGACGCAAGCCTTCAGGATGTAATCACAGGAGTTGAAAATGACGCTGACCCGATAAGAGCATATTTCAAGGTCAAGACAAGCTCGGGCAATCTCAAACTTGTTAAAACCTCCGAGGATGGCAATGTTGCAAATATTGAGTTTACTGTCAAAGACGATGGTTACAGCAAAACAGTTAAGACAAACTCAAAAGGCGAATTTGAATTAACCGACCTTGTTCCCGGAAATTACACCGTTACTGAAATTACAGACAGTAAGTACGAAACGCAAAAGTCACAGAATGTTAAGGTTGAAAGCGGTAAAACTGCAACGGTTACTTTTGAAAATGTCCTCAAGAAAGGCAGTCTTGAAGTTGTAAAAACAAGTGAGGATAATTTCAACGAGGGAGTTGAATTCCACCTTTACGGAACTTCACTCAGTGGTGCAAGCATTGATTTGTATGCAACAACAAACGCTGACGGTGTTGCAAAATTTGAAAATGTCCTTGTAAGTAGTGACAAACCATATACGCTTGAAGAAGTCAATACAGCCGACAGATATGTTATTCCGAAAAAGCAGACTGCACCGATTGAGTGGAACAAGGTAACACAGAGAAGTTTTGAAAATGTTTTGAAGAAGTGGAATTTAACCGTAACAAAGGTTGATTCAGAAACAAAAACCGCACAGGGTGACGCAACACTTGCAGGAGCAGTTTACGGCATCTACAACGATGGTAAGCTCATAGATAAATATACCACAGACAATAACGGCAGTTTTACAACATCCTATTATTTATGCGGTGACAACTGGACTCTGAAAGAAATTGAGCCGAGTGAGGGTTATCTGCTTGACGAAACCGAATATCATATCGGTGCAGAGGCGAAAAAATATACACTTGAAAACAACAGCGTTTCAATTGGAGTAACCGAAGATATACTGAAAGGAAAAATTGCAATCATAAAGCACACCGATGACGGCAGTACAAAAATTGAAACACCCGAAAAAGGTGCTGAATTTCAGGTGTATCTGAAATCATCGGGAAGCTATGCAAAAGCAAAAGAATCCGAAAGAGATACTCTTGTATGTGATGAATACGGCTTTGCAGAAACAAAGGATTTGCCTTACGGAACATACACAGTTCATCAGACCAAGGGTTGGAACGGTACGGAGTTCATATCTGACTTTGATGTTTTCGTTTCTGAAAATAATAAGACTTACAAGTACCTCATCAATAACGCTTCACTTGAAAGCTATGTAAAGATAATAAAGGTTGACAGTGAAACAGGAAAACAAATTCCGTATGCAGGCGCAGGGTTTCAGATTTATGATTCCAACGGAAACAAGGTAACAATGAAATACACCTATCCGAATGTTACAGAGATTGACACATTCTACACGAATAGCGATGGTTATCTCATCACACCTGAAACTCTGCCCTACGGCAAAGGCTATTCAGTCGTTGAGGTGCAGGCTCCTTACGGATATATCCTTGACAGCACACCTGTATATTTTGACATTACAGCAGAAAACACAAGTGAAGAAAACGGCGTTACAATCGTAAAAACCGAGAAGAAAAATACTCCGCAGAAAGGTGCAATTACCGTAGAAAAAACAGGCGAGATTTTCTCAAATGTAACTGCAGTCGGCGGCGGATATACTGATGAAAACGGAAATGATGTTGCACTTCCGACCATATATCAGCCTGAATATTCTGTAAGCGGTTTGTCAGGGGCTGTGTTTGAAATATATGCTGATGAGAATATCACAACGCCTGACGGAACAGTTCGATATACAAAAGATACTCTTGTTGACGCCATTACCACAGGTGAAAAAGGCACAGCTACAAGCAAACAGCTTTACCTTGGCAAATATCGTGTTGTAGAAACCGTTGCACCGTATGGAACAGTTATCAATCCCGAACCTCATACTATTGAACTTACCTACTCAGGACAGAATGAAAAGGTGACCAACACCTCAACATCATTTACAAACGACAGGCAAAAGGCTGAAATTGACCTTACCAAAGTGCTTGAACAGAACGAGAAATTCAACATCGGCAGTAATGCTGAAATCCGCAATGTTGCATTCGGACTTTACGCTGATGAAGATTTAAAGGCTTCAAACGGAACGGTCATTCCAAAGAACGGACTTATTGAAATCATCACCTGTGATGAAAAAGGCAAGGCACAGTTTACAACTGATATTCCAATCGGCAGTTACTATGTTAAGGAAATCAGCACTGACAATCACTATATTCTTTCCGATAAAAAATACCCTGTTGTGTTTGAATACGCAGGACAGAATACAGCGACTGTTCGTATTTCTGTAAATGACGGTGAGCCGATTGAAAATGAAATCATCTACGGCACAATCAAAGGCTTGAAGATTGACCGTGAAACAGGCGAAAATATCACAGGCGCATTATTCGGATTGTTCAGTATTACTGAAACCAAATTTACAGAAGAAACTGCAATTCTGACATCCGAATCAAATGAGGAAGGAATCTTCACTTTTGAAAATGTTCCATACGGCGAATACATTGTCAGTGAATTAAAGCCTGCCGAGGATTATCTCCCTAATGAAGAAAACTATACCGTAACAATTTCTGAGAACAAGGAAATTATCGAAATCACAATTGAAAACGATAAAATACCTGAACTCGGAACAACTGCAACCATTGACGGCAAAAAGGAAGTCGGTGCAACAGAAGTGTTCACCCTTGAAGATGTGGTAGAGTACAAGCATCTTGTACCCGGCAAGGAGTACACGGTTAAGGGCGTTCTTATGGATAAGGCAACAGGAAAAGAGTTGTTGATTGACGGCAAGAAAATCACCTCTGAAGCTACATTCATACCTGATGAACCAACAGGCGAGGTTATTGTTTCCTTTGAATTTGATGCAAGATATATCAATGAAGAAACGAACATTGTCGTTTTTGAAAGTCTTTACAGTGAGGATAAAGAGCTTGCAGTTCACGCTGACCTTGAGGACGTTGGTCAAAACGTAACCGTCAAAATTCCGAAAATCGGCACAAAGGCAAGTATAGACGGCAAAAAGGAATTCACAGTTAACGGTGATATTACCATTGATGATGTTGTATCCTACAAGAACCTCACTGCAGGAAAAGAATACACAATCAGCGGTGTGCTTATGGACAAAGCAACAGGCAAGGCATTCCTTGTTGACGGCAAAGAAGTTTGTTCCGAAGTAACATTCACACCCGAAACAGCAGACGGCGAAGTAACAGTATCCTTTACCTTTGACGGTTCTGTAATTACCAAAGAAACAGAAATCGTTGCTTTTGAAACTCTCTACTGTGAGGGAACAGAAATTGCAGTACACGCTGACATTGAAGATGAGAATCAGACTGTAACTATTCATCCGCAGCCTGAACCTGAAAAACCACAGACAGGTGACAATTCAAATCTTGGCTTTTATATCGGATTGGCTTCTGTTGCTGTCGGCTGTTTAATTGCATTTCTCATCATCAAATTCAAGAAGAAAGATGAGGACGATGAATAATGCGCAGGGTGTATATCTGTTCGCCTTTGGGTGGTAATGTATCTGCAAATATTGAAAATGCAAAACGATATGCCCGATATGCGTTAGAGTGCGGTATGGCTCCGTTCATACCGCATTTTTATGCGCTGATTTTAGATGACAGCAACAAAGAAGAAAGAAACATTGGTATGCTTGCGGGACTTTCTATGCTTTGGGTGTGTGATGCGGTCTGGGTTTTCGGTGATGAATTAACCGAGGGTATGAAAACAGAAATTCGCTTTGCAGAAAAACTGAACATCGAAGTCAGATATATATCGGAGAATGATCTAAGAAAATCGGAGGTAAAAAATGATAAAGTCAAGAAAAATTAAGTTATTGAAGTGGTTGGCAGGAATATCAGTAATACTGTTAATGCTCGGAATATCGGCGGTAACAGTCTTTGCCGCAGGAGATGTATCATCAGCCATCGAAAGTACATGGACCTCGGCGCAAACACAGATTAAAAATGTTGTAAATAATGTTGTTTTTCCTGCTGTAGATATGATTCTTGCTATACTTTTCTTTGTCAAACTTGCAACCGCGTATATGGATTATCGCAAGCACGGGCAGTTTGAGTTCACGGCGCCGGCAATACTTTTCGGTTGTCTTGTGTTCTCGCTGACAGCACCACTGTACATCTGGACGATACTCTGATAACAATAAAAATAAGGCTGTTGTGTTAAGTCATAACAGCCTTTTGTGGAGGTGATTTATATTTTTGATTGGTTAGGAGATTTCATCGGCGGAATCGGAAGTGCCATAGGCGGTGTGTTCGACTTCCTCGGTGAGCAAATCTCAAACGCTATATGGAACACGATGTTACAGTGGTTCTACGAAACGATTTACAACGCTGTTGCAGACTTTTTTACGATGATGGGTAATATGGGTGCAGATGTGTTTGACCTTGAATGGGTGCAGGCGACAATAAACCTGTTTACGCTTTTCGGCTGGGCGTTGTTTGCCGCAGGCACGGTCGTCGCCGTGTTTGATGTTGCAATAGAATATCAGAACGGCAGAGCGAACATAAAGACAACTGCAATTAATGTCTTAAAAGGTTTCTTTGCCTGTTCGCTGTTTGGCGTAGTACCTGTGGAGTTGTATAAGTTCTGCATCAGCCTGCAAAACACATTTTCAAAGGATTTGTCGTCCATAATGGCAGGACAGCAAAGCCTTGATTTAGCCGGACAAAGCACAAGCGTTTTAGAGGGTAGTTTTGCAGTTTCTGTTCAAGTGAATTTTGGTTTGCTGAATCTGTTATGTATGATTGCTTTTGCCTACTGCGTAATAAAAATATTTTTTGCGAACATCAAGCGTGGAGGAATTCTGCTCATTCAGATGGCGGTAGGTTCGCTGTATATGTTCAGTGTTCCGAGAGGTTATCAGGACGGCTTCAATCAGTGGATGAAACAGATAGCGGCGTTGTGCCTGACGGCATTTATGCAGACAACTCTGCTGTTCCTCGGGTTGCTGACCTTCCCCGGCAATATGCTTTTAGGACTTGGAATAATGCTTGCATCAAACGAAGTGCCGAGAATTGCACAGCAGTTCGGACTGGATTCATCGGTTAAGGTAAATATGACGAGCATTGTTCACGCAACTACAACTGCCGTGAACTTGACAAGAAGTGTTGCGGGGGCTGCAAAGTAAAGGAGGAGAATTTATATTATGACAACTTATCTATATCCACAAAACCTCAAAGCTACGGCCAATCTGTGGCTGTGGAGCTTGCGGGATTTTGCAATTATGAGCATAGCGCTTTTGTTATCAATCCTTATACTTGCACAGACGAGAATAATAGTTCCGCTTGCAGTAACACTCTGCTTTGGCTTTTTGTCAATACGACTAGAAGATACAACCATTCTGGATTTTATCCGCTATGCTGTGAAGTATTTTATATCAACTCAACAGACTTATTTTTGGGCAGAAAGGGGCAAATAAATGAAAAACAATCAGAAGAAAACAAAACGAAAAGGCAAGTCCGTTCAGGACTTGCTGGGCATAAAAACCTTTACGAAAAATGGTTTAAAGGTCGGCAAGGAAGAATTTATTTTCTATATGGTTCAGCCGACCAACATATCCGTTTTATCGCATACAAATATCGAAATCAAGGTGCGCCACTTGATGATGGTACTTTCTGCTGTGCCGGATATCGAGATTACCTGTACAGACTCGTGCGAGTGCTTTGATACGAACAAAAGCTATATCAAAGGCAGAATTGAAGCTGAACAGAATGAAAAGGTCAGAAAAATTCTTGCTAAAGATCTTGACTTTCTCGACAGCATTCAGACCGAAATTTCAACTGCAAGGCAGTTTCTGTTCATCGCAAGGTGTAAATCTTCAAAATCCGAAAATGTTTTGCAGAAAGCAAACAGGGTTGAGAAGATTATTTCAGACCAAGGCTTTGAAGTAACCAGAATGAAGAAAGCCGACATCAAGCGTTTTCTTGCAATCTACTTTGAAGCAAGTATGAACGGCGATTTGATGCCCGACTATGACGGCGAACAGTATATTTCGGAGGTGGAAAATGAAGAAGCATAAAAGGAAAATCCAAACGGGAATTGTGATAGGCATATTTTCTGTAATCATAATTGCCTGTCTGATTTCAATATTTTCACGGATGTACACCGAAAACAAGGAAAAGGAAGAATTTAGACAGCTTGCAGAAATCGTTACTGAGGATACAATTGAAGAAACAATTAAAAAGCCAAATATATTAAAAGTCAGCGATTTTGATAATGAAGTTCAGGCTGAACAAACAGTGTATTACACGACCTATTACGAACCTCATTCAATATTAGAACTCATTTCAATGAATTCCGAATGCTTTGGCTGGATAAGCATATCAGGAACAAATATCAATTACCCTGTTATGCATACACCAAGCAATCCGCAGAAGTATCTGAACAAAAACTTTTACGGCGAGTACAGCTATAGCGGTACACCGTTTCTTGATGCAAGGTGTTCAGCCGACAGCACCAATCTCATAATCTACGGACACCATATGAACAATGGCACAATGTTTGCAGACCTCTGCAACTATACCGATTATTCATACTTTACGGAGCATCCGACAGTTGTGCTTGAAACTAAAGACGGGCCATTTGCTTACTCCGTCTTTTCGGTTATGAAAGTAAAATCCGATGATGTTTGGTACAAATTCACAACAGTTGGAACGGAAAAAAGCTATAACTCAAGAATTGAATATGCAAAAGAGAAATCCATATACGACACAGAAATCACACCTGTTTACGGTCAGCTGATTTTAACGCTTTCAACCTGTTGCGGATACAATCAGGATGACCGCATACTTGTGTTGGCAGTCCGAAATTAAAGGGGGTAAAAATTATGGGACTATTCAATAGAAAACCAAAGGTGCTTACACCCGAGCAGGCAGAAGAAATATACACCAAAGATTTCTTTGATATGATTCTGCCGTCTACCATTAAATTTTTCACCGATTATTACATAGTCGGTGACTCATACCGCAGTGTGTGGGCAGTCAGAGAATATCCGCCGAGCACGGAAGAACAGGCAATATTATCACAGCTTGCAGACAAAAACGGAGTAACGCTACGCATTTACCACAGGCTTGTTGAGAGTATGGAACAGCGTAAAATCATACAGAACGCCACACGCAAAAACAAGCTCAAATCAAGCGGTAACGATGTAAACGAAACCATTGAGGCACAGGGCAACTTGCAGGATGTTGTCATACTGATGGCAAATCTGCGAAAGAACAAAGAACCGTTATTGCGTTGTAGTGTGCTTTATCGGAAACAAATCGAATAGGATGAATATGGGACTGTAGGCAATGCCGCAGTCCTGATTTTTAGCAAGAAAATGAATAATATACGCACTTTATTGATGTAAAAATCTAAAGACATTATTTCATATAATAGTGCATAAAACGTTAAATAAAATAAACACCAATGTTCAAAGGACAATTGCCTGTTTAACCATAGGCGCTTATTATAATAAATTTTCCGGACGGAGAGAACTTTTTCAGTTACAGCTGTCGACGTAAGTTGTGGTAATATTTCCATCAATTCGACTAAGTCTTCTTTGGAAAGGCACATATATTTTCTGCGTACTGAAATTGGTTTGTTTATATTTTTAAATAAAATCATGTGTCCATACAATATCTTAGAACTAATAATACAGCAGAACAAGGAAATTGCATAATATTACAATTTCCTTGTTCTTTAAAATATTTTAATAATTTGTACAGCTGTATATGAAAAGAAACAGTTTTTTATTATCATCAACATAATGGGATTTGGTAACTTTATGAATAATTAAATTTTAAGAAATAGTACCGTTAGAGCTACATTTAATCGTAACCGACGTTGAAAAGTCCTTTGTTCCGGTAGATGTTTTTTGGGTAGCGGTAGCCTTTGCGGTAGCAGTATTACCTGATTTACTGTGCGAGGCACTTTTTATAGACCAAGCATATGATGGTGCGGTTGTACTATGAGAACAACTTGTGCATTTTGAATTACTTCCGTTATAAGAAAATGTGCCCTTGATTGATACTGACCACAACACAGCACTATTACTGTTTTTGTAATACTTGGTTTTTGTTGCGGCTTTAGTGCTTGAGTTTACTGTAACAGAAGATTTATCTGGTGCTTTGTAGCTGATCACAGTTTCAATTCTATCACCATTATCTAAATACTCAATACTTGTTACTTCATCATTGAGCAATAGTGCACTTGTGGGAACACAAAAAATTGTACAACACATAAATGCTGTGATTAATGATATTAGTGTTATTTTTTAACAGTATTCATAATGATAATCTCCTTTTTAAAATTTATTCTTCAATTACTTCATTTGAAAATAATGCTTCTTCCCGTAACAGCATCTGATGATTTTGATACCAAAAAGCACAAAACACCGATGTTAAAATTATCAGAATAATTAAAATTACTGAGATAAAAGCTTTAATATATTTTGAAGTTTTGATTTTTTTGACTATGTATTCTGTGTCAGCCGCTGAAAAATAATCGTTCACCACGTTATTCGGCAAGCCGTATTTTTCGTACAGTTCTTCTTTTGTTGTGATTTCCTCATCTTCGCAGTAGCTTTCAATATTCGCTTTTAATTTGGTGACATATCTTTTCTCACTTTTACCCATAATCGGGAAAAATGATTTAACCTCAGAAATATATTGTTTGCATATTTTATTCATCCGTTTTGCATCCCCCTTGCTCTTGCGACAGTACATTCATAATTTTTTGAATACCGTCCGTTGTGTTTTTGTAATTTTGCGAGATCTCTTTCAGAAATTCTCTTCCGCTTTGCTCAATTCTGTAATATATGCGAGTTCTCTTTTTGCCTACCTGCTTTGAATACTCGGTTATTTTACCTTCATTTTCCAGCTTGTAGGTGGCGGTATATATAGTGTTTTGAGATATTGTCAGTAAGCCTTCCGAAAAATTCTCAATGGACTTTACTATTTCATAAACATAGCTGTCATGACAATTCAGAATTGAGAGAATGAGCAATTCCGTAATACCGTTAATAAAATAATTTTTAGAAGCCATAAAAACCTCCTTTTCAATTACATTATACAATATCTTTATCTTAAATCAATATTACGGCGTAAAAAATATTTGTTGACAAAATAAATTTTTTATATTACAATGAATTTGTAAATAATAGTCTTTGATGAAATTCTTTCATATTTAAAAATTATCCCGATGATTTAAGGTGTTCAAAGTAATGTGTAAATATGGCATAGGTTAATATGCTCGTCTATGGTTATAAGTACAGCGTGCATTTGTATGTAAGGTTAATATCTTTTACCTAGGTGTATTTTAGATTATCATAAAAGGAGATGAATCCAATGGGAACTAATTTGAATCAATAAATCACAAAATAATGCATAATTATTTGCAGCAAATTAAAGTAAAGGAGAAAAATCACATGACAAAAAAGAAAGTTAAATTATCTGTTACTAGTTTGTTAATAAGGGATTAATTCATAGGGGAGGACAGAAGTCTATGGTTGTACGTGTGCAAAAATTTACAAAAATAATCGTATTCAGTTGTGTTTTAATTTGTGCTTGTTTAATAAGTACAGCTTGCTCCGGAAATGCGAATTTGACAGAAACAGAAGATAATATTAAGATTACTGCTTCTGAAAAAGTTACTAATGAAACAACAGCAAGTCAGGAAAGTACAACACAACCTGATTCATCTACTGCAGAAACTACGAAACCGGAGAGTGCTACCAAATCTAAAACTTCTAACGAAGAAAAAACTCAATCATCGGAAAATACAAGCGGAAGTGAATCATCAAAACAGAATGCCACTTATTCAAAAGATAAAGTCACTTTTATCTTTAAGGATAATTCCGGGAATGTTATAGAAGGGATTGATGTGGTTATTCAACCGCATGCCAATGAAGGCAGCGCACATACAGATATTGCAGAAGTTGTTGGAACGTCTGACAAAAATGGCGCAGTAGCTTGGAAACCTATAGAAGGAAAGCATTTTTTAGAAGCTTCAAAAGGATCTGAAAATCAAGAATATGCTATTGATATTGTTGAATCTGACATAGGAACAGTAATTGAATTAATATGGCAGTCTTGAAATATAAACATTTTCCTTATTTTGTCGTGGCTATGATAAAAGCCACTCTCCGTAATTGCTTCTTCTTTCTATCTTAATGTAAATTTTGACCATTTCCCAAACCAGGAAATGGTCAAAGGCTTTAAATATTTAAGGGGCTGTCGCAAATGAGTAAAATTTGCAACAGTCCCTATTTTTTTGATAGATTAAGTTTTAGTAAGAATGAAATTTTAAAAAAAGTTGAAAATATCTTCAATGGCATATGCACTAATTCAGAGGGTGGATAAAATTTCCATCCTCTTTTTTCGGATTGTTTACTTTTCTTAACGCTATGCGATTTTTTTCTCAAATAAAGGTTTGTGAAAACGGTCAGATTTTGCTCGGTTCCATAGCTTTTGAATATTCTCGCCACATTTGCCTTGTGTAGGCTTTTAAACAAGAAGTCGGAAAAGTATCCGAAATCGAATAAAAGCCGAAATTGGGCAGTTTGTGGCAAGGTGTGAAAAATCGAAGTTACGGCAATTTGGGCAGTTTTTCGCACTTTTCAGCCTCAAAAATCCATAGGGGTTAATTTTCAGCCTTGGGGTTGTACTTGTGGGTTTAACTGCCCGATTTGCCGAATAAAATGCCAAAATTCAAGGAGTTGCAACTATGGGTTGTAACAAAAAGGAGGTTTTGCACTTGAATGAAACGGATAACAGAAAAGAAGTTAAGCGGAAATTTGCACTGTGGATAAAGCAGTCAACAATTGATATGGTTGAGGGTATTTACAAGGAAGATAATTGCTCCAGTCGAAGTGAATTTATTGAAAAGGCAATAATTTTCTATGTGGGTTACCTGTCCTCAAACGACAACAGTCAGTATCTTCCTAATGTGGTTACCTCTACATTGAAGTCTATAGTCGCTGAGAGCGACAACCGAATGAGCAGACTGATTTTTAAATTAGCCGTAGAGCTGGCTATGACAATGAATATTATTGCCTCGTCACAGGATATTGACAAGATGACTCTTACAAAACTTCGTGGCGAGTGCGTCAAGGAAGTCAAACGGCTCAATGGATCGTTTTCCTTTGACGACGCATACTATTGGCAGAAAGGATAATTATTTGTGGCAAAGTTAGTTACAAAGTTTAAATATCTCAAGCCGACTCGTAAAGTAAGCACAGGCGGTTATGCAAAATATATTGCAACTCGTGAGGGAGTGGAAAAGATTGATGATACTAAAAAATTTGCCCCTGCAACAACAAAACAGAAGAATCTTATTGAAAAAATCCTTAAAGATTTTCCCGACAGTAAGGATATGTTTGAATATGTCGATTACCTTGAAAAGCAAAATGTAGGGTCAGCATCAGACTTCATATCACGAGTTATGGAAGATTACGCTTATGAAATCTCGGGAAGAAAAGCATATGCCGATTACATCGCTACCCGACCTCGTGCCGAGAGATTCGGGTCACACGGATTATTTACCGACGACGGTGTGCAGGTACAGTTGAGTAAGGTTACCGAAGAACTTGACCGTCATAAGGGAAATATCTGGACTGCAATAATATCAATACGCAGAGAAGATGCAGAAAGGCTTGGCTTTAACACAGGCTCACGCTGGCGGGATATGCTCCGCACACAGACCGAATTCCTTGCTAAAAATCTTAAAATCCCAATGCAAAATCTTCGTTGGTATGCAGCGTTTCACAACGAATCCCACCACCCTCACGTGCATTTGATTGCATATTCAACAGTTGAAAATGAGGGGTATCTCACGCAAAAGGGAGTTGAAAATCTGCGTTCATCATTTGCAAAAGATATTTTTCAGCAAGATTTATTGTGCATATATGAAATGCAGACCGAGCATAGAGATAAGCTCCGAGCCGAGGCTTGTGACATTGTAGAGGATTTGGTTTCAAAAATCAACTCTGAAATATATATCAGCGCGTCAATTCAGAATAAGCTGTTGGAGCTTGCCGACAGGCTTTCAAAAACGAAAGGCAAAAAGGTTTACGGCTATCTGAAACCCGATGTAAAAGCACTTGTGGATTCTATTGTTGATGAGCTTGCAAATGATGGTAGAATCAAAAAGTTGTATGACCTGTGGTATGAGCAAAAGGAAAACATAATCCGCACCTACACAGATGAAATGCCTGACATGATTCCTTTAGTCAACAACAAGGAATTTAAGTCAATCAAGAATGCGGTAATCAAGGAAGCGTTGAAACTAAATCTCACTGAAGATGAGATTGAGGAAAACGAGAATACAGACGAAGAATCTGTCTCAAATCTCTTTGAATATGAAGAAAACACCTCTTCCGAATCAACCTTTGATTCAGACAGAGGTGTTCTGTATCCTCATTATTCAATTAAAACCAACCGCAACAGTGTTGTAGTTTCTTCCCTCTATCTCCTGCGTTTCCTCAGCAATATGATTCAAAATCAACTTCGATTTGAAGAAAAGCAGAAAGAACAACGGACGGATAAAAAGTTACAGAAGAAGATTAATGATAAAAAGCAGGATCAGGGTTTGAAAATGTAAGTTTGATAAATTGGAGTCTGTATTATTTATTTAAAAAGTTTGTCATCTCACTAATCATATTTTCAATTGATTTTACTCTATCACTAATCCCAGATTGCATCCTCGGGTGCTTATCTTTAATAACTTCTTTTTCTTTAGCTTTTCTCATTTTTTTATCATATTCTGAGATTAACAGTTTAAAAGCAAGCGTAATGTTATAGTTTTCAATCATTTCTTTCGTAAATCCAAGATATCCATTCCCTTTGATTATTTCATACAAGTGGGTAGCACATCTTACTAAAACAAATACTGATTCTCCCACATAAAGCAATTCTTCCTTGCTATTTATTTGAACATATATCTCATAAATGCCAGCTCCAATTGCTTCCACAAATTTGTCTTCAAAGAATTTTACTTTGATATTCATTTATTCCTCCGCTACAACTTCCGATTTATCAATCAGTAATTTTGATATTATCATACCACATATAAAGGTGTTTGTCTATCAAAAAGCAACCCACCGCCAAGGAACAACTGCGCCTAAATGCTGACAGGTGCCACCTGTCACAGTGATAAGAGAAGAACTACCCACTATAAGATATTACAGCAGAAAAAATATATACAAGGAAGTGATAACAATATTAACATACATTCATTTTACAATAGAACAGCGAGAGCAGGCAAGGCGAACTGACCTTGCTAATTTTTTAATCCGTCAAGGCGAGAAAGTCAGGAAATCAGGTTCAGAATACGAATGGCTTGACGGCTCGCAAAAGGTAACTATCAGAGGTCACCTCTGGTATCATCAGTACGAACAGAAAGGCGGTGATGCCGTTGACTTCGTTCGCAGATTTTACAACAAGGACTATGCCGAAGCGGTGGAAATACTTTTGGATAACTGTGGCGGTCAAATCATAACATCACCGCCAATAGAAAAAGAGCATAACCCTTTTGAACTGCCACCGAGAAATGACAGAATGAGCAGAGTTTTTTCTTATCTGCTGTTGACTCGTGGAATTGATAAAGATGTACTTTTTGAGTTTGTGCGGAGAAAAATGATTTATGAATCAGCGGATTATCACAATGCGGTATTTGTCGGCTATGATTCAAACGGTAAACCTCGCCACGCACACAAGAGAGGAACGGTGACAAGTAATTCGTACAAGGGAAATGTTGCTGGCAGTCAACCTGAATTCAGCTTTCATTGGCACGGCACAAGCGACAAGATATTTTTATTTGAAGCTCCGATTGATATGCTTTCCTACATTTCAATGCACAAGGAAAACTGGAAAAATCATAGCTATGCGGCATCCTGCTCCGTCTCGGACAGGGTGCTTTTTCAATGTCTGAAAGATAATCCTAACATTAAAAATGTGTTTCTCTGCTTTGACAATGACGAGGCAGGACAGACCGCCAACAAACGCATAGCCGACAAACTGAACAAACTGAATATTCAAAATGAAATCCTCATTCCAACTCATAAAGACTGGAATGAGGATTTAACTTTATCAGAAAAAGGAGATGAACGAATATGCCATCAGGTATTATAACTCTGATTATTGTGACAGGCTCAATGTTTGCCTTGTTCATAATCATTTCTACAGTGGGAAATTACTATTCTCTCAACCGCATAAAGAACAAGACGGTCGGACAAGGTCAGCACGGAACGGCTCGTTGGGCAACTAAAAAAGAGATAAAAAGAACCTACAAGCAGATTGATTTCCAACCTGATGAATGGCGTATAAATCCCGAAAGCAGACCAACTGAACAAGGTATAGTTGTTGGCTGTAAAAACGGAAGAAAGGGAACAACCACATTGGTTGATACAGGAGATGTTCACGCGCTGATGATTGGTGCGGCAGGCGTCGGCAAGACAGCATTTTGGCTTTATCCTTGCATTGAATATGCCTGCGCAACGGGTATGTCATTTTTATCAACCGACACAAAGGGTGATGTAGTTCGGAATTATGGAACGATTGCGGAAAAGTATTACGGCTACAAAATTTCAGTAATAGATTTGCGTAACCCAACACGCTCACACGGCAACAATCTCCTGCATCTTGTGAATAAGTATATGGACTTATACAAAGCCGAGCCCGAACAGCTTGTTTACAAGGCAAGAGCCGAAAAATACGCAAAAATCATTTCAAAAACGATTATTCTTTCCGGTATGGACTCGGCTTCATTTGGACAGAACGCTTACTTTTATGATGCGGCAGAGGGACTTTTAACAGCGACCATTCTGCTTGTTTCAGAATTCTGTGAATCCGAAGAAAGGCATATTGTTTCGGTATTCAAAATCATTCAGGAGTTACTTGC
>ULRB01102177.1_pt1 | contig 22997 bp, 24 predicted proteins | sample 1955051 | NCBI WGS metagenome assembly ULRB01 (sample SAMEA4835671, study PRJEB28245) | human gut metagenome | biome: gut microbiome; material: fecal sample | place: Denmark | collected 2008 | reverse complement strand
ATGGAGGTGCGCATGGCGTAGCCTAACTCGCTGTTCAGGTCAAGCATGAAAAAGAAAAAAGAAAGTCAAAGACAACTATTAGAAAGGGGATTACGGGGATGAAAACCATAGCAATTACATCAGAGACTGGAGAAACCTTTTCCTCTATTTCAAATTACTTTCTTGATTATTATATGACACAGGCAAATGGCGAATTTGTGAAGATTTATTTATATATGGTTCGTTTATCAGAAGCCGGACATGCAATCAGCATTCAGGATATTGCAGACCATTTTCAATGCACACAAAAGGATATTTGCCGGGCAATCCGCTATTGGGTTGACCGCAATTTATTGCGTCTGGAATACAACCAGAAGAATGAGCTTATGGGCATTACCATTATGAAGCTGCTGCCTCCGGAACATTCTGAAGATTCGGAAGCCAATTCCGGCATGGAGCTGTTACAGACTAATTCCGGTTCCAAGGTGTATCCTATTGCCCAGACTACTTCTATTAGTCAGGCTGCTTCTGTTACTCCGGTATCTCCTGTTCCAGAGTCCGAAGTGCCTCCTAAGAAAACCTATACGTCAACACAGCTTCGTATGATTGGACAGGACAAAGAGATGGAGAGTATTTTATATCAGTTTGAGATGTATTGTGGGCATACCCCGACTCCGAGTGAATTCCAGACCTTGTTATACATATATGAGCAGTTACATTTTCCTGCATCTTTATTAGAATATTTGATTGAATACTGTGCTTCCTTGGAGCATACCTCTCATCGTTATATGGAGAAGGTTGCTCTGGACTGGTTTAGCAGAAAAATACAGACTGCCGAACAGGCGAAACAAGAAACTGCGGCTTATCACGCATTAAATACAGCCATTTCCAAGGAACTGGGCTTATCCAGAGTTCTGACTCCGACGGAGCTTCGGTACATTAATACCTGGAAAAATGACTATGCCTTTCAACAGGATATTATTATTGAAGCCTGCCAGCGTGCCAGTGCCGATAATAAAATCAGTTTTCGGTACATCAATGGCATTTTATCAAACTGGCATGACAGCCATGTAAAGGATTTAGGGGATGTGCAACGGTTGGATGAACAGCATGCCGCACAGAGCAAGACCGTTCCTAAGCCTGCTGCCCGCAAAGTACAGGCTATGCCTTTTAACGATTTTCAGCAACGCAGCTATGACAGTCAGGATTTGGAAAACTTCTTTATAAAAGAAGTCCAAAAAATGTCAGAGCAGTCTTAGATTACTTAAGTTCAGGGGAGAACCGACATGTGGAAAGAATCGTCTTACGCAAAAGACCTAAAGATGGAATATGAACAGCTCCGATTTCGCAACCGTCAGCTATTAAATGAACGGATTGCTGAAGTCCGTCATCAATTGCCTCGCATTGCGGAAATTGATGACGAGATTCGTGACCTCAGCATTGATGCTGCTCTGGCTCATGAGGAGCCTGTCGTGCAATCCCAATTGTCTTCACATATTCATGCTCTTATTGATGAAAAATACCGGATATTATCACAGGCAGGGTATCCGGACGATTATTTGTCTGCCATTTATACGTGTCCGATTTGCAAGGATACCGGATATGTAGGGCAAGAGCCTTGTACCTGCTTAAAGCAACGTTTGATTAAACGTCAGTATTTAAATTCCAATCTGGGTCCTAATCTGGCACAGGAGAATTTTGATACCTTTTGTTCTGATTACTACAGCAACGAGCCGGACGGCATTCACGAATTGACCCCCAGAGCAAATATTGAGAATATTTATCAGTCCCTTCACCAATTTATTGCAGGCATAAATGCTTATTTTCAAGGGGATGCTTCAAAGAAAGGAAATATTCTTTTCCAGGGCGGTACCGGTGTCGGAAAGACATTTTTATCGAAATGTGTTGCGAAAGAATTACTGGAGCTTGGTTATACCGTACTCTACCTTCCTGCCGGTGCTTTATTTGAACAGATTAGCGATGCTGTCATGAACAAACAGCAATTTCCAAACAGTCAGGAATTATATCAGACGATTCAGCAATGCGATATATTAATGATCGATGACCTTGGCACAGAGTTTACCAATCAGTTTACTGCTTCTTCTTTTTATACTCTTGTGAACAATCGGTTATTGCAAAGAAAATCAACGGTTATATCCACGAATCTGTCACTGACGGAATTACGCCAGCACTACAGCGAGCGTATCTTTTCCCGCATTTGCGACAGCTACATGATTTATACCATTTACGGAGAAGATATTCGATTTATTCGTCGCAGAAACTGGCAAACGGAGTCTTGATTTTAACAGAAATCCGGGAACCACTTGACGAACGCAGTAAAACAATGATATAAAATCAGAGGGTTGACCTTTGGTTTTACACATATAACTCAATAACAAATGAATCAATGGAGGAAACATATCATGCCTGATGATAGCAAATTAGAAACTATTCCTGTTGGCCGCCTTGGCATTATTGCCATGGAAAGCTGCACAGAGCTGGGAAGCAAGGTAGACCAGTATCTTGTAAAATGGAGAGCCGCTCGCCAGAATGAGCATAAGTCTACCATCGCATTTCATGGTTATGAACGCGATTCTTATTTAATTAACAGCTCTTGTCCAAGATTCGGTTCAGGAGAAGCAAAGGGTGTCATTCGGGAATCTGTACGTGGTACAGACCTTTATATTCTGGTAGATGTTCTGAATCACAGTCTTACCTACAAGATGAACGGTACCGTTGTTCCTATGTCACCGGATGACCACTATCAGGATTTGAAGCGTGTCATTGCTGCATTAACCGGAAAATGTCGGAAGCTGACTGTTATTATGCCGTTCTTATATGAGAGCCGCCAGCACAAGAGAAGCTCCCGCGAGTCCTTGGACTGTGCCTTGATGCTTCAGGAATTAATCGGTCTGGGTGTTGATAATATTATTACTTTTGATGCCCATGACCCTAGGGTACAAAACGCAATTCCGTTAAGCGGTTTTGAAAATATCCGCCCAACTTATCAGTTTATTAAGTGTCTGTTACGGTCTACTCCGGATTTAGAAATTGACAAAGAACATATGATGGTTATTTCTCCGGATGAGGGTGCTATGCACCGTGCTATCTTCCTTGCAAATATGCTGGGCGTTGATGTTGGTATGTTCTATAAGCGTCGGGATTATACCACCGTTGTTAACGGTCGAAATCCTATCGTAGCTCACGAATTTTTAGGTGATTCCGTAGAGGGCAAGGATGTTATTATTATTGATGATATGATTTCCTCCGGTGAAAGTATGCTGGATGTTGCCAAGCAATTGAAGGCACGTAAGGCAAGACGTGTGTTCTGTATGTGTACCTTTGGTCTGTTCACCAGCGGTCTGAAGGTCTTTGATGAATGCTATGAAAATGGCATTATTGAAAAAGTAATTACCACGAATCTGACTTATCAGATGCCGGAATTGCTTGCCAGAGAATGGTATGCATCTGCGGACTTAAGCAAGTATATTGCTCTGTTGATTGACCATCTGAACCATGATGCATCTATCAGTGATATTCTGGACCAGACAGAGCGGATTCAGGCAAGAATCAACGAATACAAGGAAAAGCATACTATTTCCGAAAACTATGGAGCAGAATAATCCACGTTTCTTTGGTATTATTTCATAAATAATTATAAGCATTATAAAACAGCAGGAATCTAAGTACGGTTCCTGCTGTTATTACTATAATTCAATATAATGATAGTTCTCATTATTCTGGTCCAGACAATCTGCCACTCTGTCATCCGATGCAAATATGATTAACTGCTCTGCTGCATATCTGCTTAAATACTCCATAACCATCCGCAGCCGCTGCACATCATAGGTGGAAAAAACATCATCCAGAATAAGCGGTAAATGCTTTGTCTGCAGCTCCTCTGCAACAGCCAGACGAACAGCAAGCCATATCTGTTCCTGCGTTCCTGTGCTTAGATACTTTACATCCCATTCTCCTTCGGTTGTTTCCACCTGAATCCTTAGCTTTGCGTCCAGCTTGACAGACACGCAATGTCCTCTTGTGATTTTCGCCAATACCTCCGATATTTTTTGACTCATATGTGTTGCATAGGCATCATTTTCCTGCTCTGCCAGATTCCGAATCGTAGTTTCTGCCAAATCAATTGCCTGTAACGCTTCCTCTATGTCGGATAGCTGTTTTATTAGCTCCTGATGCTGTATCCGGTATTCCTGTTGTCTTGAGTTTTCTTTCAGCAATTCATTTTCCTGCACCTGAAGCTCGGCAAGCTGATGACTGCATTCCAATATTCGGGCAGATGCCTCCGGCTTCCTTCCATCAGTTTCGGTGCCAATTCCGGTGCCATTTTTTATACCGGATGCCTCCATATATAGCAACCACAACCACTATCACCGTTAGCCAGCCCTTATAATACAGAGATAGCGGAAGTATGAATATCAGAACAAATATCAATGCACACACACCAAATGCCAGCAATAGCTTTATCATATTTATAATGAGCCGCATTTGTGGGTCGGATTGTCCCTTTTCAAACAGCCACTTCCGTTTTCCCTGCGGTGTTTCCTCTTTGTCTTCCTTTATCTGTTTCGCTTCCCCGCTTATTTCTAATAATTCCTGTTCCAGCTTTTCTCTCTGCTGCATCAATTCCCGGAGACGTTCTTCCAGCTTCAAATCCTTTTGTTTGCGTTCTAATGCCTGTATTGCATGCTCTACTCCGGAACGATTCAGTTGTTCCCGCTGCTGCTGTAAATATTGATAAGCAGGTTTCAGACTTGTATTACTGCTGCCTTCCTCCTGCATTGCACACCGTTCCCGGATACTTTGATACAGATTTTCGGAATATTCGGCTCCTTCTCCCGAAATACACAGGGTATTCCGGTATTCTTCCGCACTTAGCTGCAGCAGTCCCTTTAATTCCTCCTGTACGCCTGCCGCCTCTGTTATGGTCTGTGTGTGATTTCCGGTCCTTATCTCTAAAACGGTCTCTCCGGTATTAAAATTCCGTTGCAGACAATACCGATTTCCGTTCTGTATCCATTCCATGACTCCGCCAAAGGCTTCTGCATTTCTTGGTTTCCAATGTCGCACCCAGTCTGCAGCTTCTGTCTCGGACATTCCTTCCAAGCCAAAGAGCATCCCCAGAATAAATGCCTGTATGGTTGTCTTTCCGGCTTCATTTGCACCATAAACCAGATTTATACCTTTATTTAATTTAAACTCCTGTTGATGATACTTTCCAAAATCCTGTATTAACAATCGTTCAATATACATATCAGTTCCTCTTTTCCCGGCACCGCTGTAATGCAGTTACACCATATCGCAATGCCCGTTGCTGAACACTGTCATCCTTTCCTTCAAAGTCCCGTATATAATGTCCCAGCAAATCATCCGGATGCATAGCCTGAAGCTGCCGCAAATCTCCGGCTTCTTCTGTACTATCCATCACATCATATATATAATAAAGCTTCTTTAAGCCTGCGAAATCCGGACGAAAGAGACCGTTTCGCTCCCCTTCCAACCGAACAGTATAAATGTGTTGGATACCTCTGCGGTCTATTTCCTCCTGAAGCTGCTTTTGCAATTCGCAATTCTTCATATCGGAGGTTACTTGTAGCGTAATGGTCTGATACTCCCGACAGCTTAATGACCGCCATTCCGTATGAAGCTGCCAGCCGTCCTCTGTCGGCTCTGCCTCTCCCAGAATATAGCCCCGGCTTCCTATTTCATCTGCACCTATCGGTTCCGGCGAACCGGAATATTGAACATGATGCTCTTCTATCACTTGTGGCGTATGATTCTGCCCTAACGCAAGATAATCAAAGCCTGCCGCACGAAGTGCCGGATAGTCAATCGGACTTTGTGCTTCCCCGCCATATGCCAATAATATCTGTAATGCATCCTCATGGCTGCTGTCCGGCTGTAATCCGTCATACAGCGGTTGGGTGATAACAGGCTTATCATAGCTGATTCCTGTTACACAGACGTTTTGCTTCTTTAAGTATATGGATGTATCCGAACCAGTTCCCAGACAATGCGTATCGGAATGAAATTCATATCGGTCCAGCGGCATTCCTGTCATGCGGTAATCATTTGCTCCCGCAATCAAAACCGTTGTCATATTCTTGTTTTCATCCAGCCGCTCGTCTAATTCCTTTAACATGGTAATTGTAGGCGGAAAATGAAACAAATCTCCTGCAATCAAAAGAAGCTCTACGGACTCCTGCTCTGCAATTGTCAATAGCTTTTCAAATGTTCCCCGAATCTCTCTTGTCCGTTGCTCGGACCATGTCTTTCCCCTGTCCGGACGAACCCCAAGATGGACATCTGCTATATGCATGAATTTCATGGTAATCACCTCAAAAAAATAAGTCTGCACTCACTCATATGATAGCACAGACCATTTAAATTATATAGTTTATACGAAAAAATTAAGAGTAAATTTAGAAAGCCTTTTCATTTTTACCAGCTATATCCATTCGTAATTTCCGCCGGTTATGGCAAGGCTTAAAAGTGTATCCATTTTCTCAACATTTTCACCCTCTACCACCTCTAACAGCATGGCATCCTGCCGGCTTTCCGGCATCACCTCATCCGGTCCGATTTCCGCATCAAATTCCTCGGCACAAGACGGACAGCTAATGGCAGCTTCCGTTTCCAGACTCAAAAAACGGTATCCACATTCCTTACATTCATAAAATCCACAGCGTGTCGTTCCTTCTGGTACATAATACATAGTTGTTCTCCTTTTTCTAACGGTCTATCGTTTTAGTATTCCCTGCTTTTTCATCTCCTGATACAATCTTGCAATCGGAAGTCCTACCACATTGTTATAATCTCCCCGGATTTCCTTTACATGAACTCCGAATTGGGTCTGAATCCCGTATGCCCCTGCCTTATCCATACAGTCACCGGTATTAATATAATCTTGTATCTCCTCTTTCTGCATAGGATAGCACACAACCTCTGTTTTTTCAAAGAATGCTGTCTGCTTTTTGATTCCATCCTCCTGCCAGACCATTGTGACTCCTGTGTAAACCTGATGCGTATTTCCCTGAAGCAGCTCCAGCATTTCATATGCCTCTTCCCTTGTATGTGGTTTGCCCAGAATCCTTGTCCCATATGCGACAATGGTATCCGCACCTATCACCAGTACCCGGTCTGCTTTGTGATTCCGGTATATATCCATTGCCTTCTGTTCCGACAACTCCAGAACGATTTCCCATGGAAGGCTTCGGGTTGTATGCTCCTCTACCGCAGAGGGTATTACTTCATAATCAAAACCTGCCTGTGTCAATATCTCACGTCTTCTGGGTGATTGTGATGCTAACAGTATTCTCCATCCTGCCATTTGCTGCTCCATTCCAAATACCTGCCTTTCTCTTTCTGTTGTATTACAATATCCGCATACTGTCAATATTCCATTTTCTTTCCACCTCCCATGTGTGTGGCTTGCAATCCGCTTCCATTCGATATACAATAACATAGATAAGAATGATGATGTAGATAGGAGATTGCTTATGTTATCACAACACTATATTGATATGACTTCCCAGAAATCCGCTATTCGTGAATTATTTGATTATGGTTCTAAGCGTGCCAAGGAAATCGGATATGAAAATGTCTTTGACTATAGCCTAGGAAATCCAAGTGTACCAACTCCACAGGCATTTACCGATGCTTTGCTGGATTTGATTCAGAATACCTACCCGGTTGCTTTACATGGTTACAGTCCAAGTCTCGGAATCCCTTCTGTCCGTCAGGCTGTTGCCGATTCTTTGAACGAACGCTTTGATATGGCTTTCAAAATGGAGGACATTTTTATGGCTGTGGGTGCTGCCGGTGCTATTGCACACGCAGTTCGTGCCGTTACGGTACCGGGGGATGAGGTCATTACCTTTGCTCCGTTTTTCCCGGAATACTATCACTATGTAAATGGAACGGGTGCCGTCTTAAAGGTAGTGCCTGCGGATATTTCCAGCTTCCAGATTAACTTCGAAGCATTTGAGGAAATGATTACAGAAAAGACTATGGCGGTTCTGATTAATACTCCGAATAACCCTTCGGGTATTGTATATTCAACCGCTACCATTGACCGGCTGGCTTCGATTCTGACTGCAAAATCAGAAGAATACGGACATACCATTTATCTGATTTCGGATGAACCGTATCGTGAAATCGTATTTCAGGGTGTCGATGCTCCGTTTGTAGCCAAGCATTATGATAATACGATTATCTGCTATTCCTTCAGTAAGTCTATTTCTCTTCCGGGTGAACGTATCGGATACGTTGCGGTCAATCCGGCTTGTAAGGATGCAGCTCTGATTATAGATATGTGCGGACAGATTTCCAGAGGAATCGGACATAATTGTCCTCCTTCTTTGATTCAGCTTGCCGTTGCACGCGTTTTGAATCAGACCTCCGACATTTCTGTGTATGAGACAAATAAGAATATTTTATATAAGGAATTGACCCGGATTGGATTCGAGATTGTAGAGCCGGGCGGAACCTTCTATATGTTCCCGAAGGCACTGGAGGCGGATGCAGTTGCTTTCTGTGAACGTGCCAAACAGCACGACCTGTTGATTGTACCAAGTGACAGCTTTGGTTGTCCGGGACATTTCCGTATCTGCTATTGTATTCCTACGGAAAAGGTGGAGCGTTCAATTCCTGTATTTGAAGCCTTGGCAAAGGAATATCTCGGTTAATTGGATATTTTAGAAAATGTGGTGTAACCTCTGCAAACGGGGTTACACCTTTTGGTTATACAATTTTTCCGCCAAACCGCAGAAAAAATACTATAGACTATATTACGCAGATTGCTGTTCCTATCGAGATGTAAACAAGTTCTCAAAGGTATATCTTGCTTTTTGCAAGCTATGTTTTCCGTACTCGATTGCCTTTGTCGGGCAGTAGCTAATACACGCCATACAATGTGTACATTTCTTGCCCCAGACAGGTTTTCCGTCTTTCAAGGTAATGTTATTTACGGGGCATACATTTACACATTTTCCACAACTGATGCATTCCTCACTAACACAGAATGCCTTTGCCCTTACACATAATGGATAAAACATCTTATTTACAGGTCCGCTCATTACACAGTCATACAGATTCTTCCGGGGTGTGGCAAATGCATGACCTGCTGCAATTTCTTTAATCACTTCATCTATAACCGGTTCTGCTTTGGCAACAATCTGTCTTGCCTGCTCCGGTTCGGGTGTCGCAAAAAGTGCAATATAGTTTTCCGGCATTATAATCTGTTCGGTTCCCATGTAGGCAAACCCTTTCTTGTCACATAACTGTTGATTATATTTTGCAGCATTGCCAATCTCGCTGCCGCAATTCATCACAAACCACACCTGCTCAACGCCTTTAAATTCTGTCTTGACAATCCAATCCCTCACAATTTCCGGGATTCTCCAAGCATATGTTGGAACGACAATCATTAACTTCTGATTTACTTCGATGGTCTGCGTATCATTTTCTTTTATTTTATCATTTATATTCAAAAGATTATCTTGAAGCTTGTCAGCAATCCGCTTTGCAATGTAACGGCTGTTTCCCGTTCCCGAAAAATATATAACCAAAATTCGTTACCTCCATTATCAGCTCTTGTTTTTCCGTATAAATTTTACTGCCAACAGATTCTATTCAACTTTCTGCTATTTTTTATAAAAATGAAAATCACAGCAGTCCCCACCGTAACCGAATGTTTTGGTACGTGTAAAGCCTATTTTTTTCAGTCCGCCGTATGTCACATCATCCACATCACAAAAGAGACTGCACAGCTCCTCGCAGCCATTTTCTACGCATGCCGTATGCCAAAGGCATTTTGTTATGGTAACATCGTAGTAATCCTTTCCATGACTTTGCACACTCTCCTGCAAGTCAGTTGTACGCATGATTTTGAGGAATACGCTGCTGTAGATGAAATAAAATCCGGGTACTTTTTCCATTTTTGCCGTAGATGCGTGTTTCTTTTCTGCAACCTTATCCATCATGTATTTTCGCATATACTTATATACATCCTCTTTTTCCAAATCTCCTTCTGACAGAGCCTTATACAAGGCTACACGCGGAAGAATGGTCTGAGTAAGTGTTTTCATCTGATTTTTTGTTTTATTTTCTGTGTTTTCAATCAGCTTGTTAAGGGTATTTTCCTGTCTGTCAAATAATAGGTTGCCCCTGTCTTTTCCAAATTCTTCGATTAAAAATGCTTTTATTTGTTTTTGTTGGGTTATCTTCATCGTTATATCACTTCTATAAATTTATATGTTCTCTATAGTTTATATTGCATGAAATTGCCATTATGAACAAAGCCAAAAGCTGTATACAATTTAACGCCCATGTCGGATGCCGTAATTTGTATGGTTCCGCATCCATATTCTCTGGCATCCTTTACAACACGGGATAACAGTTCTTTTGCAATCCCTTTTCTTCTATAATTCGGATTGGTAAACATGCTGGACAGCAAGCCCATCTTTCCACTCGGGCATCCGAAATATGGTGGTTTCTCAACAAATGACATTCCACTTGTTCCAATAATCATTTCCCCATCAAATGCAAGCCATGATACAAATGTTCCGTCTGCCATATGACGCGTATAATAATCTTTCAATGCCGGAACTAAATCGATTTCTTCTTTCGCACCTTCTTCTCTGAGCTGCTTTATTCTCATATCAATAAAAATATCAAGTTCTTTTTCGGTAAGTCTTTTATATTCTATCTTCATCATTATCCTCCTGTTTCATCCACATCACGAAACGCATATAGTGGGGGAATAGCTCCAAAAAAGCTATCGTTCACAAATGGATTGCAGCACTCTGTCTCATTTTTTATGCTCTCTTTTGTTAAAATTGAGGCTGTCGTTGCAAGTGCTTCTAACATCGGTCTAAGACTTTCGGTATCACCATTTGAGAATTTCTTAATCATTTTTCCATTCAAAATATAATCAACACCCTTTTTCTTTATTATGCCAGTCATTGTCTTGAATTTTAGGTACATCACTTTTTTATAGAGTGGTGATAGTTTTATGCATGGTGCTCCATCCAGAAAGCAATGGTCAACTGCAATGTGCTGTTCCTCCAACCGGCGGAGAAGCTCGATTGTTACTTCGGCACCCATTGATTGTCCGTATAACATTTTGATGTGGTTTATATTGTGTTACTGAAGGTAATCTGTAATTTCTTTTGCTTCATTTTGTCTTGTTGTAAATGTACTGTTTGCATAATGTCCATTATACTCCGGCAAAATGAACCGGGAAACAAATTCCTCTTTCTTTATATTTTGGGATGATTTTTATCCTCCATCGTATAAATAAACGAAGCGGGAATTGCCTAAAACAATTCTCGCTCCAGTTCATTCAAAAATTCTTCTATACACTTCATTCGTCTGGTGTATTCCAGTCTGCCCGCAACAGTCTTACACCTTCGAATCTTCGGCTGATTTACACGATAATAGTTCTTAATTCGATAATATGCTTTCTTATAGCTGGATTCATCTTCTCCTGCGGTTGCCATAGAATCCCACAACACGCTCATCGCACCTACTTCATCCAAGAGGTCTGCATCCATAACTATCCTGCATTCCAGCGACAATTCTTCTTCCGTATCCTTATCGCAATGCCGCATAATAATATCACCGATTCTCCCAATCCGGCTTTCATCATATTCCTGCTCTACCAGATATTCTACCGCAATTTCAGCACTTACCTCTGCATGCGGGCGTTCCGGGTCCCAGCCAATATCATGAAACAATGCCGCCAGTGTTATAATCTCTAAATCTCCGCCCTCTTTTGCCTGAAGCTTAATTGCCCAACGGTATACTCGCATGATATGTTCATATCGACTCCGAAACGGATAATTGTCGGGTCGTCCATTATGTGCAGTCATTTCTTTCACAAATTCAATTACTTTTGTGTAGTCCATTGCCTTACACACTCCTTAAAATACCTGTCTTCTCTTTTCTTATGTTAGCATTATTCCTAACAAAATGCTATCCTTTTTTTTGCTAATTCTGAATTATTCAGAATTATTATTATCAAATTCGTCATTCGGTTACTTATAACTAACATATTGGGAAATAAATGCCTTTTGAACGCAGGCATTTCTGACAGAATCCAATGAATGAAAACACAAAATCATAAAATATATAAATCTGTGCGGATTGAGTTGTGAGGCTTCGCATAAACGTTACCTTTGCAGTTAACTCAGCCCAGGCACCCTTACGGCACATAGAAAATCCCTCTTAGTGCTGCTCCGTTCCCGACCTGACACGGTTCGTGGGCATCTATTGCGTAAGACCCAGACTTCAACGCCACTTACAAAGGGCTGCTTTATGTAAATACGACCCGAATCAATCCATCACCCCTGCTATAGCGGATTGCAGGTGCAGGGCACCGCTAACTCCCCGGCTGCACAGAAATTTGATAACAACTATTATTTTTGCTTATTTAGTATATCGGAATCCGAAACAGCTGTCAAGCCGCTTACGATTCCCGCTTGCGATTCTTTGCCCGCAATTCACGAAAAAATGAAGAAAGCAGCTCGGAGCATTCTGCCTCCCGCACCCCTCTTACAACTTCAACCTGATGATTAAAGGCTTTCATTTCCAACAGATTCAGAATGGAGCCTGCACACCCTGCTTTGGGATTCATACACCCTATCACTACTTTGGGAATCCTAGCCTGCACAATCGCTCCGGCACACATCTGACATGGTTCTAATGTCACATACATGGTGCAATCCTCCAGTCTCCAATCTCCCAGCCGTTTAGATGCTTTCGCAATGGCATCCAGCTCTGCGTGTGCCAAGGTTGTTTTTTTCTTATTCCGCTTGTTGTAGCCTCTGGCAATAATCTGCCCTTGATAGACAATGATACAGCCAATCGGAACATCCTCACTGAGCAATGCCTTTTTTGCCTGTGTAATTGCATATCCCATATAGCGTTCTTCTTGCGTCATCATATTGCGAACCCTTCTTATTTATTGTACTATGTTAAATATGATACAATAAATACAGAAAAGGAACAACTACCAATGCAACTGATATGTGAAACCAATCGATTAATTCTTCAATGTCTGGATAAGGAAGCTGCTACAGCCGTCCGAAACTTCTACCGGGAAAATCGGGTTTATTTTGAGCCTTACGAGCTTACCCGCACATCTTCCTTTTATACCGTTTCGACTCAAGCTTCTATTCTGGACTGGGAATGGAAGGAGCAGCAGGCAAAGCATAGCCTTCGCTACTATATGTTCTTAAAGGAAGACCCGTCACAAATTATCGGTTGCGTGAATTTTTCCGACATTCGTTTCGGCTGTATGCAAAAGGCTGCCTTGGGTTATAAGCTGGATCACCGCTACTGGCATCATGGATATGCTTACGAGGCATGCACAAAATGTCTGGAAATTATATTTGACGATTATGGTCTTCATCGAATCGAGGCTACGATTCATCCTCAGAATCAGCCCTCTATCCGATTAATTCAGAAACTGGGCTTTTCCTATGAGGGACTGGAACGGGAAGCTGCGGAGGTCAACCACCATTGGCAGGACTTGTATCTCTTTTCTAAATTAAATCCTGCACAGCTTTCATCTTAAACCCTTCATCTTAACCCTCTCATCTTGAACTTCTATACCAGTTCTACTATCCAATAACCAAAGTTTCCGGTTCGGATGTTCGTATGCTTGACCGGAACAAACAGGTCAAATCCAAATATTTTTGCTATGTACTGTTCTTTGTTATTAAAGACTCCGGGTACACCAAGAACCGCCTTAACAACCCCATCCTGAAACCGCAATTTGCCAAGCATCAGATACTTGTAGTTATAATAGCCATGTGTCAAAAAGCTATTGACACCCAACCGCCAGTTTTCCATTTCCAAAAGTCCAATATCATTCGGCTCAATCCGTACACAATCATAAATTTCATGGTTTTCAAAATCCGGCAGCTTTGCCCGGTTCTCCATTAGTCGGAGAGTTAATTCCGAAATGCATTTCCGGCTGTTTTCCGTACCGTTAAAATTCTTTGCTCCATTTGCCTGCGGGCTGGACTGCTGCGATTTTCTTGTTTCCTGCGGCTGCTCTTGTTGTCCTTGTGTCTGCATCTGTTCCTGCAATGTCTGGCTCTGTGCCTGTTCCTGCGACTGTCCTTGTTCCTGCGACATCTGGCTCTGTGCCTGTGATTGCATCTGCCCTTGTGGTTGTCCTTGCTCCTGCAATGTCTGGCTCTGTACCTGTGCTTGCATCTGTTCTTGCAATTGCCCCTGCGGTGACATAGCTTCCGAAAATGCTGTTTGAGCCGATTGTACCTCCGGAGTCAGAGCCTGAATCGATGATTTTTCCCATGTCTCGGATAATTGCTTTCTTTGCTTCTGCCAGTCTGCATATGTCAGAAACCGCCTTACATCCAATGGCGCATCTGTCCATTGGCTTGCATATATATGCGTTTTGTCATAAATTGCAATGATTCCGTCAAACTCACCGATACCTCGATTTGTATTCCAGACATTTTCACTCATAGTCTGTTTTTTTAATTCTCCACAGTTCTTATTGATGCAAAATTCATCCAAATAATATCCTACCGGGCTTTGTTCCGACTCTACCCGATACAGATATACCTTATATTTTCCGCCCTCAATCCCCTGCCTGTCCTGAAGATTCAACACCAGTCTGCAATTGCCCTGTCTTTGGTCGCAACGAATGTATCCTACATTTACACCCTTTTCTCCATCTACATATGCGTACAGATACGAAATAAACCGCTTATAATCCAACATGTCCCACTCCTTTTCATGTGTATTCGAAACCTGCTTTGGTTCATTTTATGAAAGGGTGGGACATGTTATGTCTGTCTTTGTTCGATATATTCTTTGGTTCTTTTACATTTTTTCTACAATCTTTTTTCTATAGTCTTTTTCATGCCTTGGAAATTAGCGGAACTTTATACCGCAATTTTATATTGCAGATTGCTGATAATAGCTTAAAAATTCCTCTATCTTTTCCGTTGCATCCTTCAGCACTTCGATTCTCGGAAGATATACCACACGGAAATGGTCCGGCTGTCCCCAATTGAACCCGCCGCCATGTATAATCAGAATCTTTTTCTCCCGCAGCAAATCCAATGCAAATTTTTCATCATTTACAATGTTGAATTTCTTCGTATCAATCTTCGGGAATATATAAAATGCTGCCTTTGGCCTCACCGCACTGATACCCGGTATATCATTTAATGCCTTATAAATGTATTCTCTCTGCTCGTAGATTCTTCCTCCCGGTATAATGTAATTATTTACACTCTGATAACCGCCCAGAGCCGTCTGAACAATGGACTGTGCCGGAACATTGGAGCATAGCCGCATATTGGACAGCATATTCAGCCCCTCAATATAATCTTTGCCAACAGCCTTATTACCGCTTAATACCATCCAGCCTATCCGATAGCCCGCAATCATATGGGATTTTGACAGTCCGCTGAATGTAACGCAGAATAAGTCCGGTGCAAGGGACGCAATTGAAATATGCTCCTCGCCATCCATAACCAGCCGGTCATATATTTCATCTGAAAATATCATTAACTGATGCTGTCTTGCTATTTCCACGATTTCCTGCAATACTTCCTTCGGGTACAAAGCTCCGGTTGGATTATTCGGATTAATGATTACAATTGCCTTTGTTCTGTCTGTAATTTTACGCTTCATATCTTCAATATCCGGATACCAGTCTGCCTGTTCATCACAGATATAATGAATGGCTGTTCCTCCGGCTAATGTAACGCACGCTGTCCACAGCGGATAATCAGGTGCAGGAACCAGAACCTCATCTCCGTTATCCAGCAATGCGGACATACTAAGGTTAATTAATTCACTGACACCATTTCCTGTATAAATATCATCAATTGATAAATTCGGAAGATTCTTTATCTGCGAATACTGCATAATTGCCTTACGTGCTGAAAATAATCCCTTCGCGGTTGAATATCCTTCACATTCCGTTAATTGCCGCTGCATATCATAAATGACTTCATCCGGAGTCCGGAATCCAAAGGGTGCCGGATTTCCAATATTCAGCTTCAAAACCTGTGTGCCGTTTTCTTCCATACGGGTTGCTTCGTCAACTACCGGTCCGCGGACATCATATAATACATTATCTAATTTTGCCGATTTCTTAAACTCTCTCATTTCTGTCTTCCTTTCTATTTCCATATCAGACGCTTCTGTTTCTGCCATATCTGCTGCCGAAGCTTCTCCGTACAACCAGCCGGCATCTATTTGCAAGGTATCTGCCAGAAATTGACCGATACCCTTTCTCGGTACTGCCTTACCGCTCAGATATTGGCTCATCTGGCTCTTCCCAAGCTTTATTCCCGCCTGCTGTGCCGCTCGAAGCACATCCACCTGCTTCATATTCTGATTTTCCATTGCTTCTTTTAATCGTTTTGAAAATGAACTTTCTTCCATTTTTTTCTCCGTTTTCTTTATATTATGTTGAAAGTTTACCACTGTTGTCATGTAAGTTCAAGTGTTAATTAAAATAAGTTTTATTTTTTGCAAAAGTTCATTTTTATTACATTAAAAGTTCATTTTTGTAGTTTAGATTATTTAGTCCATTGGATAACCTACTTTGCTTAAAGCTGAAGCAGTTATGGACACACCTGCATGTTTTCCAAAAGAGTCAATTGACATTTCGGAAAACATACTGAATTTCACTTCTTTATATGATATAATTAGAAAGAGTTTTGTTGCGGTTAATCCCGCAGAAAGGAGCAAAGCAATATGCAAAAAACAACCATAAAAACCAAGCTGCTGACAGCCCTGCTCACGCTGTGCATGGTATTGTCGCTGATGCCAATGTCGGCATTTGCGGCGGATTTGACAGTCAGCAATGAAACAGAACTGGAGGCGGCATTGGAAAATGCGGACTGCACAGAGATTAAGCTGGGTGGAAATATTGAAACCACTTGGACCCTCGATGTGAAACGCACCGTAACTCTGAATCTTAACGGATATACCTTAAGCTGCAGTTCAACAGATAAGGATATTTTCCGGATAAGCAGCAACGGAAATCTGACAGTGAAAGACAGCGGCACCGGCGGCAAGATTGACGGACAGAACAAGAACTGCGGATTTAATGTCAAGGGAGGCACGCTGACCCTGGAGAGCGGCAGTATCGTAAACTGCACAACCGACGGTGATGGCGGTGCTGTGGATGTATCCAACACCGGTGTAACGGAAACACCGGTCAAATATGGCAGATTCATTATGAACGGCGGTGCCATCATGGATTGCAAGTCAGATGATGACGGTGCTGCTGTGGATATTGGCACAGGATGCACCTTTACAATGAACGGCGGCACAATCAGCGGCTGCAGGGCCGGGGATGACGGCGGTGCTGTATTTATTAAGCAGGGCGGCTTCTTTGTGATGAACGGCGGAATAATCGAAAATTGCTCTGCTTGCAATAACGGCGGTGCAGTGAATATATATGAAGACGGCAGCTTCACCATGACCGGCGGCACCATTAAGGATTGCTCGGTGGATTTGGGCGGTCTTGGCAATGCGGTGTACGGCAAAACCAACAAGGCAATTGTCGTCATTTCCGGCGGTACGATTGAAAACTGCGGTGTGTATCCGTGGTCTTTTGACGAATTCACCGTGACCTTTGACTCTGACGGCGGAAGTGCTGTGGCAGAGCAGAAGGTGTTGAATGCTTGTGCGACTAAACCGGACGCCCCGACGAAGAGTGGCTATGATTTTGCCGGATGGTATCTGGGAGAAGAAGAATATACCTTTACCTCCAATGTTACCAAGGATATTACCCTGAAAGCACATTGGACACCCACAGCCGCATCGACCGCTATCACTGCGGCAACTATCGAGAATGTAAAATTCAACTATCAGCCGGGTGATGCCCCACAGGCAACAGCATGGATTTCAGAGAGTGATACAGATAAATATGAGGTTGCTTATGAATGCTGGCAGCAGTTTGAAAACAACAATCCTGTTGCTGCATGGTATTCTGACAACGGCTCACACGGAGCTTTGCCGACCATCACCGAGTTTGAAAGTGGAAAGAGCTATGTGTATTCCATTATGCTGATGCCGAAAAACGGATATTCTTTCAGCGACAAAACCGTCATTACAGTGAACGGGGAAAAAGTGTCGGCACCTTTTGTCGGCGGCTCTATGTACATCCCCGCTGTTAAAACGATTACTATGCCTACTTTGACCGCCATTGATGTGGTAGAGATTAATGGTGTCACCGTCAGCTTTAAGAACGGCGATCAACCGGTGTTCACCGGCAAGGTGCCAGACGGTGCAAACTACGCATACCGATGCGAGTGGTGGGAACTGGACAGCAAGACCGGTGCGATGTCTACCGACTTCGGAAATTTTTATGAAAACCGGATTACCACTTTCGAAGCTGGAAAAACCTATCATTACGGTGTGTATGTGACGACTTATGGCGATGTCGGAAACATCCGCTATATATTCACACCCGACACCAAGTTGAAAATCAACGGTGAATTTGTGAATTACAAACGCTACGAGGGCGATACGAGCGACGGCTCCGACGGTAGCATGTGGGTCATCACCGATCTTGCGATGACACCGCAGTCATCCGATGCGACACCTGAATATAAATTTACCGAGGGTGCCAACAGTTCATGGACACAGAACAGCGACGGTACACTGAAATTTGTAGCAAACGGAGATTTCGCAAAGTTTACCGGCATTAAGATAGACGGCACGCTCGTCGCTGCGGATAAGTACACCGCCGCATCCGGCTCTACAATTATCACGCTGAAAAAGGATTACCTTGACACACTTTCTTTCGGCAAGCACACTCTGACTGTTGTCTATAACGACGGCGAGTGCAGCACAGAGTTCGACATTAAGGCAGCTCCGAGCAAGGGCAACACGGAGTCTCCCAAGACCGGCGATAACAGCAGCCTCATGCTATGGATTGCACTGCTGTTCGTCAGCGGTGGAACTGTCATCGGTACAACGGTTGCAAGCAGAAAGAAAAAGAACAACGGCTAACAAAGTAGTTTAACCCACACAGCGGCTATCGGGAACGGTAGCCGCTTTTTATTTTGAAAAGTGTTGGACTTGTCGGTACCGACTGTGGTATGGTGACAGCAAAAGGCTCTGCTCAAGCAGTTTGAAAAAAGCCCCTTGGTAATTCAAGGTTTTAGATAAATTTTACATGAATCTGATACCGATTATATCTAAAAACGATACAGTGAAACAAAATCTCTTGTTTTTGTTTGCAAGGGTTAGAGGGATAAAGAAGATAAGGAGGTTTTCCCATGAAAAAGAAAAACATTATCATATATGGAATCATTATCGTTCTGGCTCTTGTATCCATTGTCGGAATCACATATGGCTGGCAGGATGTCATCCGCGTTGTATTTCATAAGGAGCATCTGATGGGAACAGTGACCGAAACGAAACTTTATGATACCGGAGAATTTTCAGACCTTAATTTTGATGTGATTAATAAACAGTATGTCAAAATCCAATTGGACAAGTTATATAAAAATGAGACAACCACGTTAGAAATCCGGACGGAGCGGGACGAGCATATTTACTATACAGGTGACAGAGTCATGGTTGTCTTTAATAAAGAGGATAATCCGAAGTTGGTTTCAGTTGTCTGGTTATGGTATGGAATTGTCGGATTTGCAATATTAATTCTTGCCGTAATTATAACATTTATCACATTTTTAAAATCAAACAATCCGACGCTTCCGCCAAATACCTATATCAAAATCGGAGAATAGGAAACCTTTATTTATCCTGCTATTTCCTCCAAGGTATCGCTTAACCTTGCGAAATCTTCCAGTGTAAAGGTTTCTCCCCGCACAGTCGGTGATGCTCCCATCCGTTCCAATGCCTGCTGCACCTGTTCCTTTGTATAGTTTAGCTGTGCCGCATTTCCGATTCCGTTTACCAGTGTTTTTCTTCTCTGATTGAAGGAGGCCCGAATCAGTTGAAACATCAATTTTTCATTTTTTACCGCTATCGGTGGTTCTGTATAACGCGTTAAGCGGATAACCGCAGATGCCACATTCGGTCTTGGAATAAAACAATTTGGCGGCACATTGGCTACGATATATGGCTTTGCATAATACTGAACTGCCAGAGATAATGCGCCATATTCCTTTGTTCCGGGTCCTACCTGCATACGGTCTGCGACTTCCTTCTGCACCATAACCGTAATATTCTGAAGCGGCACATTCTGTTCAAATAAGCCCATGATAATCGGCGTTGTAATATAATACGGAAGATTGGCTACCACCTTCATCGGCTTTCCATGATTCTCGGTTGCTGCCAATTCATTTAAATCCAGTTTCATAACATCCTGATGAATAATTCTGACATTATCATAGTCCTTTAGTGTTTCCTGCAAAATAGGTATCAGCTTATCATCAATTTCAACTGCAATTACCTTTCCTGCCTGCTCTGCCAGATATTGGGTCATAGTTCCGATTCCGGGTCCGATTTCCAGCACACAGTCCTCCGGTCCAATCTCGGCAGCCGCTATAATTTTATCCAGCACTCTTGCGTCTATCAGAAAATTCTGTCCATACTTTTTCTGAAAATCAAATCCATACTTTTGTATTGTCTCAATTGTAACCTGCGGGTTACTTAATTTTTCCATACAGCTTCTGCTCCTTTATTCCTGCATCCGATATAATCGTTTTGCATTTTCCATGGTAATCTGTTCGATTTCTTTTGCTGAGCATCCCTTAAGCTCTGCCATAACTTCTATCACATATGGTATGTTCAGGGATGAATTTCGCTTTCCCCGATTCGGAACCGGTGCCAGATATGGGCAATCAGTTTCCAGTACCAGCTTATCAAGCGGAATATAAGCAACCGCTTCCCGCAGCTTCTTTGCATTCGGGAAGGTAAGTACACCGCCGATTCCAAAATAATAGTCCATATTCAAAAATTCGCGTGCCATTTCTTTTGTATAAGAATAACAGTGAATTACACCGCCGATTTCCCCGGCATGAAGTGCAGTCATGGTGTCTAAGGTATCCTTTGCCGCATCCCGGCTATGAATAATGACCGGAAGCTTCGTTTTTCTGGCAAGCTCCATCTGTGCTTCAAACCACCGTTTCTGCACATCCTTCGGTGGCTCCGGATAATGATAGTCTAACCCTATTTCGCCAATGGCAAGCACCTTATCTATCTGCGACCATGTCTCCAACTGCTGCAAGTCCTTCTCCGTCATATCTCCGACTTCATTGGGATGAACACCGACTGCCCCATAGACAAAGGGATACTGTCTGGTTAATTCGACGGTTATGTTTGAGCTTTCCATGCTGGCACCTACGTTCACAATTGCCCCAATTCCATGCTCCTGCATACTGCCTAACAGCTCTGCCCGGTCTGCATCAAATGCTTCATCATCATAGTGTGCATGTGTATCAAATATCAATCTAGGTTCCTTCTTTCTGCGTATTCCTTATATGCTTTGGATGATTCGATTTTTTCTGTGCATTTTATTCTACAGAAATACGCATTTCTTGTCAATCAGTCCCCTCGAAACCATTTGCCACCCCCTATAGGGTGTGCTATAATGTGCGTAGCACAGTGAACACGATAAGCTCTGTGCCGATTTTAGGAGGAAATACTTATGAATTTGAACAGAAAAAAACTAACAATCGTGTCATTGATTCTGGTTTTGCTCTTTTCTCTTACCGGCTGCTCTCTGCTGGGAAATGGGAAACAGACCTATGCTTCTTATGTAAAGAGCCTTTTGGATGTAAATTATAAGGCTGATTATACCGAATACATGAAAATTACCGGTGCTACAGAGGAGGAAGCAAAGAAGGTCTATGATGACGGCATTACCTATCTGGCAGAAGCACTGATGACCGCTTACGGAATCAATGATGTGGAAGGTTCTGACATTAAGGACCAATTCTCGCAGTTGGCAAAAGATATTTACAGCCATGCAAGCTATGAAGTAACTGAGGTTACAAAGACCGATGGTGTGTATCAGGTAACGGTTACTATTTATCCAATTGATATTTTAACTACTACATATGATGATGTAGTGGCTTATATTGAAAATATGAATAATCGTGTAACTGCGGGTGATTACAATGACTATGAATTAGACGAATACGAGACCGAGTACGCACAAGGCATTCTGGATATTCTGACGGCTGCCATACCTAACATCGGCAACGGCGAGGGCGTTCCTGTAACTGTTACCATTCAGGATAATGATGAATATTATTATATCAGCGATGCTGATTTTCTGGCATTAGACAAGGCAATTCTTGCCACACCTGTAGTAAATGAGGATGGAATTACCGATTCTACCGATTCCTCTGAAAATAATGGGGAGGGGGCTTCTGATTCTACAGATTCTACTGACGCTGCTGATTCCTCTGACACTACCGAGCAGTAATCGGAATAAAGCTATTAAATCTGTTCCGGCATTTATGTTTTCCTGCTCATCTGCCAATGACAGCAAAATTTCGTCCAATGCGTGATGCATGAGAGCAGCACCATCAACAACTTGTTATATATGTAAAGCAGGACAGCTGACTTTCAATCAGCTATCCTGCTTTTTATCTCTCATAACAATTTATACTTTTTCATTTCCCGGATTGATGTTGTACACAGTACAGGTCAGCTCTAACTGCGGTTCGTCCGATTGATTTTCATATGTATCGGACAGTTTCAGCACTTCACGCTCTGGTCTAAATTTTTCTCCATTGTAGAACACTGCGAATTTCGGTGTCGGTATCTTCACCAGCAACCGTCTGGCAGCTACTCCTCAAACAAAATGGAATCATAGGTATCCAACGCATCAAAGGAATAGGTATCGTCTTTGCCGTTGTTCTGGCATTGAATGGTGTAGCTCTTTGCCAGACACCCCTTCATACTGAATGTGACCACATGGCTTCCTGCCGTTTTTTCAAATGTAACCGGAACCGTTCCCATATAATTTCCATCCACATAACAATATGCCCCTATCGGCTTCTCAATCGTGA